>ERZ1643249.3227-NODE-3227-length-14481-cov-5.854707_pt1 | contig 14481 bp, 12 predicted proteins | sample MGYA00579263_ERZ1643249 | MGnify/ENA primary metagenome ERZ1643249 (study PRJEB29033, sample SAMEA4952264) | chicken gut metagenome | biome: Broiler Chicken; feature: Gastrointestinal Tract; material: Caecum | place: Ireland | collected 2018 | study: Broiler...
TTAAATAATCATATATCTTTATTATATAATATTTACATTTTTTATGCAATATATAATTATAATGTTTAAGAAGGAAAAAATACAAGGTAATAAATTACCTTGTATTTTTTACACCATTTACTCCTCTATAATTTTATAAGTATATTCAATTACATTTTTTACATTTACTTGAATTTTTAAGTCACTTTTATCAAAATAAAAAGTATATATATTTGTATCTGATTGAGCATCAAAAATACAATTGTCTGAATTTAATAAAAATATCTCATTTTTATTAGATTTTATAAATTCTTTAAAGTCATGTATGTTTCTATATTTAGTCATTTTACAATTTAAATCTAATAATTCATATGCTCTCTCTTGATTATAATTAAAATCTTCTTTAATTTGATTTAAAATATCCTCTAAATAATCTTGAAATCTTGCATTATATGCTCCAAATATGTTATTAACTTGATTTTCTATTTTATCTGGAAATTGTATTTCTACTTTCTCATCCTCTTTTAATTCAAAAACACTTTTATCATCTATATATTCTGTTGGTAATAAATTAAAAGTTTTATTAATATCATCTTGTTTTACTATCATAGAAAAGTAATTATGCTCATTAGATTTTAAATTTCTTAGATTTCCTTTTACAAAATATATATACATATTATTATCTTTATTTCTTGCAACTAAAATATTCTCTATATTTAAGTCAAAATCATCTTTATAAGTCATTAATGGCAAAATATCATTAATAAGTATATTTTTACTTTCTAGATATTCTTTATCAATTAAATTATATACATTTTGTAAATAATAATCTTTATCATCTTGTAAAGTACTAGAATTATAACTTGTAATGCTATAATAATACTTTAAAATGCATGATTTTAATATATAGTACTCTTCTATATTATTAATCTTTTGCAATGAAATTTTCGTTTCTTCTGTATCAGCATACTCATCAGATTTTACTATATCATCGTTCTTATCAAAAAATGCAACGGTACTTACCACAACAATAATTATAATAATTAATATTATAAAAATATAAAATCTCTTCATATAATCTCCTCCTTTATTAAAATTTAGATTTATTATATTAATGTATTATATATTTTATCACAAAAAATTTATCTAGTCAATTATGTAAACATCATGCAAATAAAAAATGGAAGAATTTATATTCTTCCATTAATTAAATTTTATTATAAACTATATTAAAGATATACTATAATTTAGCTCTGAATAATTATTGCAATATAAAGATATACAATATGTATCAGTTTGATCATAGCAATCCAAAATCATAACTCCATCTTCATATCTTATTTCATATGTTGAAAATAACATAAAGTACATATTATTTTTATTAGAATCTATAAAACTCTTAAACTCATCAATTGTTTTAAATTCATTGGATTTTGCTTGTTCATTAAGATATTCATAAGCTCTATCAATATCATAAAGTAATATTGTTTTTACATTATCAAATCTATACTCAGCAATATCTTCAATAGTAGTCGAACTAGAACTAAATTTATTATAGTCTCTATTTTCTACAGACTGTGGTATATCAAAATTTATTTCTTCACCTTCTTTTAAGCCATTAAAATCAACATCAGCTAAATAATCTCCTAAATACACTTCAAAAGAGCTAGTTGTATTATCTAAAGTTAAAATCATATTAAAGTCTATACCATCATATGTCTCTGTATTTCTTATAACACCTTTAACAAAATATGCAGTAACTAATCCAAAATCCTCAGGATTTTCTTCATACTTACTCAAAGAATATACTTCATATAATTCAATCTTGAAATTCTCTATATATTCTATATTAGAAGTAACATTTTCTTGAGTAATTCCAAGCTTATTAATATAATCAGGTGATAATAAATTATATGTGACATCTCTATAAAAACTGTCTGTACTATTAGGAGAAGATATTCCATTATAATACAAATAAAATTTTTGTACACAGTTTTTTACTAAATTTAAAGTAGCATATCCTTCTATTTTTTGTAATTTATTGTTTTCAGAATTTATTATCTCAACATCTGCCTCTCTTAATTCAGTATCACTATAACTGTTATCATTTTCATTAATATTACTTACAACTTTAAATATAATTATAATAACAATTATAAAAAGCAACAATATTATTCCAAATATAATTTTTTTATTTTTATACATAATATTCACCAACTTTTTAAATAGCTTCATCCAAATTACAAAATCCAACTACCTGTCCTACACCACTAATACCATGATTTTTGGTCTTTGGAAGAATTAGCAAACCATGCCAGCTCTTTCCACTACCACAATGACTTATAATATATTCCGTATCAGTCACAGCTTCAACATACGCAACATGTCCAGCACTATTTCTTGGAGTTGCTGCAAAAGAAATAATTGCATTAGCTCTAAGCTGATCCATTTGATCACCTGAATAATAATTTATATGTAAATATTCTGTTGCAGTTTTTTGGGCTGATTCCCATCCATTTCCTGTAGGACCTGACATTAACTCATGTCCATTTTGCTCTAAGTACATATTAGCCCTAATTCTACTCCACCATGGACATTGCGCATATGAAGAACCCGTAGCATATTTACCATAAGCCGCTGAATTGAAATTAGATGAACTACCTGCTGCAACATTTTTCCATGCTCTTAAATCTGGTGATGCACCTTGTAACTTACCAGCAAAAATATTAGCTTCAAACCAAGTTTGTAAATTAAGACAAGCTGCTTCATCAAATTGTCCATTTACTACCAAAACATCACCACTAGGAGCAATTCCACCAGAAGTATAAAAAGTTTGTAAAGTATTATAATATCCTAATGAAAATAAAATATATTCAGATCTTCTTCTTCTTTCTAACCCTGGTAATCTATTACCGGCAGCATCATGTACATTTAAAGCTAACCAATTGGTATATAGTCCTCTTGTCATATCGGCTTCAGCTTCAATCTGACTTACAGCAGTCTGATTTTCTTTATACTTCTCATATACTTCTTCATATTTATCATCTGTTTCTTCATTCCAATAATTTGGATCTGTATAGTAAATTAATATTTTATCGATACTTATACCATTATACAATAAACTAGTCAAAGCATGAAGTTGATATTCTTTTAGCTCTAAACCATTAGTTGTAGCTTTTACTCTATCATAAACTTCTTTTATTTTAGCTTCTTCGATTGAATCTACCAATTCTACAGGAACAAGAGTTCCTACATCTATTGCTTGACCAATTTGAGATTCTAAGCTTGCTTTATCATCAGGGTGAGCATCCAAATTAACACCATAGCCTACTGTCAACTTTCCACCACTATCATTATATGCAGTATAACACTCAACACCATCTGCATTTGCCGTTACCGGTTGTTCTCCAGCTCCCTCAAAAGAACGAATATATTCTCTTAGTAAATCCATACCAGAGATATAATTCGATGCATTGGCCGATTGCATACTTATATTAGTAACTTCATAACCAAGACTAGAGCCATAAACAAAAGGTAAAATATTGTTACTAGAATCTTCTTTTTTTATTAATCTATTCAAAATATATTTAATTTGATTATATCCCTCTCTTATTTCATATCTACCTAAGCCTTCATATTCAGATTTAGCTGCAGCTAAAGAAGATACATATTTTGAATAAGTTCCTTTATTAGAATCTATAAAATCAATTATACTAAGTCCATATAATACAGTAGTATCTGGCTCCTCATATTTTTTATATTCAGATGTAGAATTCTTAAAAGTTTGTTCATCTATAATTTTTCTATCAGTTTCAATATCCTTATATTCCTCATCAAATTCTTTAGTATTATAATTTACCATATCATCATATTTATATACATTATTATTACTTTGAGAAGGGCTTAAAGTATCTCTCCATTCTTTTTCATAAGTATAGGTATATCCTACATCTTGTGTATACGTAGAAGTCAAAGTAAAAGTATATCCTCCATCTGAATCTGGATCTATGCCAGCAAAAGCAGCATTCAAAGCCATATTTGCAACTTGAGCTTTAATATTTTCTGGTAATGAATCTGTTATTTTATCACCATTAATTCTATTTATTTCAACTGAACTAATTAAATTATTAGTATCTGGATTTGTCATAGTTAAAACATCTGATTCATTATATTTTTCATAGTTAAACACATTATTAATATTAGCATCATAAGTTTGAGCTTTTTGAACATACCAATATATATCTTCACTAATTATATCTTCACTAATTTTTCTCTCTTCAGTACGATGCGTAACAGCTTCCCCTACTTGTTGATAATTAGGAGCAGATACTAGATATATATTTCCACCATTATACTTAACGGTATATGTACCAGAATATGTCAATGTATCATAATCATCATATGATGTATTAAATTTTATACTTTCAACAACATATTTATTTACAATTAATTTAGTTAAAGATTCTTTTAATATTTCATATGTAAATTTAGCAGCTACTGAATTTTGATAATTATTAGAAGTCGAAAGATTATAAGTTCCAGATAACATTCCTAATGGTATATCATTTGTCAATAAATAAGGTGCTGTCGTATCTAAAATTGTAACCAAAGTATCTTCATCTGTTTTCTCGGGGACCAATAGTCCTAAATCTGTATTTTTTTCTTTATTAATTAAAGTACCATCAGCATCATGGGAATATTCTTTCCAAACTATTTGATTAAAGTTATACTTTTCTGTCCTTAAAATATGCTCATAAAGTTCTCTTTTATATTTATATGTATATATATCATTTTCAGATGAAGAATCACCAAAATTACTCTTTCCAATATCTATTAAATATTTATTAGTACTATTCTCACTATCCTTTAAACTTTGATATATAGCATTTATTTGATCATTATTAAAAGCAATTAAAGAATCATAAGTATTATATAACTTTAACGCTTCCTGTTCTATTTTAGAAGAACTTTCATTTATATTAAAAGATTCAATTGCATTAGCTCTAGTATTTACTGCACTTTCAGAAGAATCTTCTCCAATTACAATTATAATAGCTACAATAAATATTATAAATATAATAGCACAAATTAAAATTAATTTAAACTTTATTCCCATAATAGGTACTAATTTTGAAAAAGAATGTCTTCGCTTTTTATTGCCAAATAATTTATTCATAAGAGAAGTTATAGGTGTTTTTAATGCACTTCTCCCGGTAGATGATAACTCCCTATTATTTATATCATTTTCTTGTCCATTACTATTGTCATCTTGTTCATTAATATTATCTTTTTCATTTTCTTGCATTAAAAACAACACCTCCTCTAAAATAAAAGTTCAATTTTAGTATTAGCTCCATCTACTTTTACATTATTTAATAAAAATCTATTTATATTAAATTGATTATTAAAAGAAATATTAAATAATATTTCTATAGACTTAGTACTTCCAGGTGTCAAAGAGTAATTAACGGTTGAACTATTAGCAACAGATGCCATGTTAACATAATTGGAATTTGAATATACTAATTGTATAGAATTTAAAGCAGAAAAGTCATATATATATTCATTATTAGAATTATTCTCAATAGTAAGTTTATATCTTATAGAATTCTCAGTAGATTCAATAAGCTCAAATATATAATTAACATTATTTAAGGTTAAATTAATATCATTTTTCTCTAAAAGTGTATTTAATTCACTTTGTTCAAATGTTATTGAAAATTTATATGGTTCTGTTTCTTTTATATTTACATACTTTTTTATTCCATGTGAATTATATAAAACTCTAAAAATACTATAATTTTCATTATTGCTATATTCTATATTTTGTACATCTATATCCATAGATATTAAATCATTATCTCTAAGATATTGCTTCATTTCGTCTTTATTTTGTATACCTATATCAGACATATAATCTTTATTTATTTTTTCATATAAAATATCAAAATTTGTAATTTTTAAATATTCGTTTAAATAATTTGAATAATATTCCTTCATAGTATCTTCATAGGTTATAGTACTGTTATATGTATTTATATCACTATTGCTAATCTTATTAAACATAGGAAACCAAATCATTACAATAACTACAAGTATTAAAATTATTATAATAGCCATAGCAGAATATATCAATATTTTTTCCTTTTTATTATTCACAACAAAATCCTCCTACTCTAAATACCAAATATAATATTTTTTTGTACTTGAATCCAAAACGATTCCTAAATAGGCTTCCTGAGTTCCGTTATCATCATTAATGACATATTTTACTAAATAATAATTATCAACATATTGAGTTATACTATCGGGTACTATATCAACATTTGTAGATATCATTATACCAACCTTTTCATTAAATTCTTTTGATTTATTAATAAAATCTCTTCTACTTATACTATTCTTATAACTAGAAGTTAAACAGTAATTATAAATATTTTTAATATAATTGTCTAAACTATCTTGTGAAGAAACACTTATAAAATTATCTGCAACTTCTTTAACCTGAACGTATATATTATTATCTGATATAATATTAGACATAGTGTATAACTCATCGCCAGTTACATTATTGTAATCAATATCTAAATCACCACTATTAGACATCCTAGTAATCACAAATGTAATTACTAAAAGTATTAATAAACCTATGATAGAATACATAAATTTTTGCTTATATGATAAATTTGATATTCCATTGTATATTTTATTTTTAAAACTAGATAATTTTTTCATATTAAATTAAGCATATATATGCTTCTCCTCCTATATATAATTATTATACATCATCTATAGTTCCTTTATTTCTATTACTACTTTTTTGCTGTTTAGTATATAAATCTAATTTTTCATTTAATTTATCAAATTCTTTTTTATTCTCTTCACTTAATTCTTTTTCTAATTTTTTATATGCTACTCTTGCTGGACTGTTAGGAGCATGAGCTCTTATTTCAGCTTTTATTCCAATTTTTGTATTCTTTACTGCAGAAGGTGAATTATTAATAGCGGCTGCAACTTTTTCGCCTATAATATCACCTGCACCTGCTGCTGCTGCTGTTGTAGCAGCAATATCGTCACCTCTAGACAACCCATATACAGCTCCAGCAATAGCTCCATGTGCAGCTCCAACTGTCTCAAAGGTTCCTGATACTATATTCTTTAATCCTTCATTTCTTTCCTTTTTAGCATTAGCTATAGCATCATCTAAAGCTTTTGTTCTATCTTTATCATCTTTAGATTTCTTATTCATATTTTGTTCATTAACAGCCTTAGTTAATGCATTAATTTCATTAGCTAAATTAGTTATTGCACCCGTTCCTTTATATACACTTGGAGCAGGTATTCCGGTACCTTCTCTAGAAATAGAATTTCCACCACTAGCACCATTTAAAAGCGCTTGATCACCAGATACTCTGTTTGCTATTTCATTATCTCCTTTATCATTTAATGCTTTTCTAAGTCTTAATTGCCCACCAATAGCCTTTCCAGTACCAGTTATGATTTTTCCACCGTTGTTTAAAACTCTTCCTACTCCCTTTAAAGCCAACCAAGTACCAGCCAATGATGTTTTCCCACCAGCTAATGATGGATCACCATGTTCAGAAGTAAGTCCAAAAATATTTTTTATTAATAATTCTATTTTAGAAAGAGAAGCTAATGCAAACACTGCTAATAAACCTGCTGCATCTATCCCCCCATCTAATGAAGCAGCATTTGTAGATGCCAATATTCTAACAATTACAGACATTATAATTGCAATCAAAAAAGCCTGAAATGTTTGTACAAATATAAGTGAACAAAGTTCTTTAAACCATGAACTAAATACATCATTCTTCATAAATTTCCTCCTTATAAAGTAGCTGATTTTGTAAAGAAATCATATATTATAACAAATGGAGCAATAACAGAAAGTATAACTACATAGAAAAATCTTTTTATATATGCAATAAAAAACATTAAAGATTGAAATACAAACATTGTATATAAAGTAGCTCCTATTATACTAGCACTACTTGGAGACCATCCTCCTCCGTCAATATCTGTATACCAAGCGGCAGTTTTAAAATAATCACCTAGTTTTCCAATTATAGGAAATGATTCTTCATCATTTTCCAAAGTTCCATATTTTTGATTTCTGTATGCAAATTCAAGTACTACCTCTTGAATTTGAAAGTCTATATATTCATTACTATCTTTATCATTTTTATATTGTTCCTTACCAGCATCAATTTGTGCTCTCCAAGAATTATATTGCTCGTCACCAATACCTGTTTTAATGATATTTACGCAAGTTCGCATATACTCCATTTCTGTTTCTGTAGCAGAAAAATTAAAGAAAAATCCTGCAGAAGCTGTTCCAACAGAATCTACAAATGCATTCCAACCTCCTCTTTCGTTATTTCCCTCTACAAAAGTTATAACATTTTCCTTTATAATTGGATTTGTAATTAATGCATACGTTATCTCATAATTATCATATAAAAATTGTATATCATCTTGGGCCTGCTGAATATCCCCTTGCTCTCCAGTAACAAGATTAACAATTCCATTTGCTGCATTCCAAACCCAATTAAGAGGATTAAGAAAAGACCATACTTCCTGATAAGCAGCTGATTTAACAGCCTTATTACAAAAATTTAATACTACCCTTTGTTTATTCCCTTCTAATGTTTCATCTATAACTTCCTGAATAGCTTTACCATTTTCTCTCATTACATCAGCTAATATATCACTAGCCATTATTACTAACTGCTCATTCATATAAAAAAGAAAAGATAATACAAAATGCATACTAAAAAGTAAAACTATAGCAGTTAGCCATTTAACAATTGCTTCTTTATATTTCGCTTTTTCTGATGCGATAGTTGAAATAACCAATTTTATTGCCATAACAGCTACTACTATACCTAAAAAACCTAAAGCAATAGATAAACCTGTAAAATAAATATTTCTAATTACTTCTCCTATACCATTTGTAACATCAAGTAAAGATTTTTCATTCGGATTAATAAAATTAACATCTAAAATTGGAATAGTATTAAATATTACTTGATCTGCCCATGGAAAAACTTTATCTCCTGTTAATATTGCCATAATATTTGAGGTTAATCTTTCAATTATAACTCCAATAGTATATATAAAGCTACCTATATAATTTGTTATAGGTGATGATTCAATAACTTCATCTTCATCTAAATCTATAGATTCAGTACCTTGACTATATCCTTTGTTTATTTCAGCATAAATTGTATTATTAAAAAAATTTAAACAAACACATAATAATATAAAAATTATACATACCCTGGATATTTTTTTTATATCAATTTTCATATTTATCCCCCTACCTATCACCATTCATTAATCTTTTCTTTCTCATTTCAGCAATCTTCTGTAAATTTGTTTCAACAAATTCAAATTCCCTTTGAGTAGGCTGAATAGCTATTACAGCAGAAGTATATCCTATTTTTATTAATCCTTCTCCCCTTGTGCAAGTTATTAAAAAATTAGCCTCTCCTTCACTTAATTTGAATACTTCTTTTAAATACTCTATTTCAGATTTATCTTGAGCCAAAAATAACTTTGTCTCAGCAGAAGTAAGAACAGCCTGGCAAGCTTTATTTTCATAAAAATCTTGAAACTTCTGAGAAACAACAGTCAATGAAACATTTCTTTTTCTAGCACGTCTAGCCATTGTATTTAAAAAATCCACAGCTTCCGGATATGCTAATAGCATCCATGCCTCATCAACTAAAACTCTTTTAGAACGAGCTTTTAATTTATCTTCACTATTCTTTTTAACATATTTTTCCCAAATCCATGAAAGCAAAATTTGTTGTGCTAATGGTCTTGCAAATCTTTCTTCTAACTTAGATATATTTATATTTATAAAAGGGCAACTATCTAAAAGTTCAAAAGTAGATTGTCCGTCAAAGTATGCCATTTGACCATTAAATTTTTTACAATATTGCTTCATAACCTTTACTAAATAATCAAAATGATATTGATATGTTTCTATTTTATTTTCTTGATTTTTTTGAACTAGTCTATCATACCAAGAACTAATAGTAGGCATTTGTTTTTTTACTCTTCCCAATCCACCCTCATTTGAATTTTCATATAAAGATTCAGGATCACTATTTATTCCTATAGCTTTATATTCTTCTGCCACAATTTCAGCAATTATCTGTTTTGTTAATTCATTTACTTCTTCAGATTTAGTTGCACCTCTCGCCATAGTAAGTAAAGCTTGTGTAACATCTTCAACCTTATTTTCAACATTTAATTCTATTCTTTCTTTTCCCGTGATCTCATCTTTAACAATCTCTGTCTCTATATCAAATATATTAATTATTGTATTAGAAGTAGGGTTAATATCTACATTTATTCCTCTTAATGCTTCTGCAACAACAACATATTCACCTTCAGCATCTAATACTAAATTTTCAACTCCCATTAAAACAGCTGATCTAGCCATAATAGTTTTTATAGTAACGGATTTTCCTGAACCAGATTTTCCAAATATAATCATATTATAATTAGTCAAAGAGCTACTAAAATTATCAAAAATTACAGGAAGACCTGTTTGTCTATTAATACCAATAGGAATGCCTGTATCCATACCAGCATCAGCATTAATAAAAGGAAAAACAGTAGCCATAGATCCTCTGTCAAAAGTATGCTTTCTCGTTATTTTATTATTATTTAAAGGTAAGTTAGATTGAAAGCCTTCTTCTTGTAAAGCCCATGCTGTTTTCAAACCTAATTGATTTTTTGAAGCTTCCATAGCTAATATCTCTGATAGCTTATCCAATTCCGCCTTACTATATGCAAACAAAGTACATATTATAGTAGCTTCAAACAATTTATTATATCCAGCAGCTATTTGATCCCTAAGACTTTCAGCTTCTGCCTGCTTTGTACCTAAAACAGAAAGTCTATTAATGTCTCCTCTATTATTAGCAACAACACGCTCAGATTCTAGTTCTACAATTGTTTTATTTAAATCATTTATAGAATTATTTTCAGGTATAGGAGTAATATATACAGAAGTATTTACATCTCCAAATTCATATATTCCCGACAAAAAATATGGAAAAGTTGCTTGTCTAGGAACTGTAGTCAAATAAAAAGTTCTAGCAAATCTTGATACTTTTGAAAAAATTTCTAAATAATCAAAATGAGTAGCATCAATTCCAGATGGTGCTAACAAATCATGAAGATTAGCTTTATTTTTTTCTAAAATATCTTCATTCTCATCGACTTTTATAATTTGTTCTTCTTTATTTTTTTGTTCCTGTAACTTTCTCATTTCTTTTCTAGAAAGTTTTTTACTCATTTTTTATCCTCCTTTACTTTAATTATATGATCATATAACGGGTTGATCCTCATAAGAATCTTTACTATCATCTGCATTTGTATCTGTATTTAAATTTTTATTTTCATCAGAAACTTCATCATATATATTCGTTAAAGCTTGATGATCATTATTCATTTTCTCATATTCTTTTGATTTTTCAATTAATTTTACTCCATCTGGCTTTTCAACCTTTTTTAATTTTTCTAATTCCTCAATATTATTTTTATTTTGCTCAATAATATTCTGTTTTTGCAATTTATCCTCTTCTAATAAAGTTTTTTTTGTATTCCTAAAATCATCTAATATTTTCTTATTTACATTATTCTTAAAATCTTGATCATAATCCTCTGCTTTTATCATATTAGTTGCCCTTTTACTTATTTCTTCTTCTCTATCAATAGCTTCAGAAGCCGGTGTAGACATATTATTATTTTCAATAACCGATTTTATAGCTTCTAAAGCTTTTATTTTAGCTTCATTCTTTAAATATTCATCTAAAGCAACTGTCTTTTTATATATAGCATCCTCAGAAGTAGAATATAACCTAAATATTCCTGAGTCCAAAGCTTCACGAACATTAATTAACCCCTTGTCGTCTCTGTTATATGCAGAATATAATAAATCAGCTAATTCATTAGAATCTAATATTTTACCTGAAACTGAACAAGAAGAAAGTGCACTTATTATTGCTTGACATCTAGTATTTAATTCTGTAAAGCACATTTCTATAATTTCATCTTTATTAAACTTATCCACAGCCGCAATCTCACCAGTACTATAAGATACCAAAACGTAAAAATTTCTCTGAAGTAAATTTTTATTTCCACTCATTTTTTCAACATAATTTATCATATCTTGTGCATATTCATAAACATTAGTTATGCTATCTCTTTCTTTAGACAAAGATTCTAATTTTCTTTCATCAACATCAAAAGCACTAGCTAACTTTGAGTACTGTCTATTAATATCTTCATAAGTCCTAGAAACCCCCTCTATATTTTTTTTGTATCTTTCTATAACACCTTTAAGATCAATATTTTGGGCTTGAACATATAGTTGTATCGGATATTTTAAAGTATTTAAGAAAGTAATAAATCCTTCCTCTACAGATAATTGCTCAACTTCTGACATCAAGTCATAGTTTATTCCCTTACACTTAACAGCCATAGTAAATCTAGAACCACCATTTTGAACAATCATATTATTTAATATTTTATCAAACTCCATAAATTTGAAAATATCTTCTCTTTTCATCAAATTTTTATTTTCACTCAATTGTTTTGAATTATTAGTAGTATTATTACTACTTTTATTATCTTCCCTTATTTTACCCTTATTATCTATAGTTTTTAAAGTTGTTTCTTGTCTTTTTCCTAAAACTAAAAACAAAATTAAAAATACAAACATAATAATCAAAAAAATAATCGGCAAAACTATTGTTATCATTTATACAATCCCCTTCCTATTTTTTTCATTTTTATTTTTTTCTTCTATTTTTCTATCAATTCCATAAACATATATCTTTTTTTTATATCTAAACATAATTAATCTTACTAAAATATCAAAAACGTTTTCTCCACCAGCTTTTCTTAAAGGTCCCATTACTGGACTATCCGGAATATTTGTAGCACCTATAAGGAAACCAATTCCAGCAAAAGGAGCTATTATTAATATCATGGTAACAAGTGATACTTCCATAAAGGAACTTAATATAAAATAAATAACAGCACCAATTGCTGCAAAAGCTAATGTTATTGCTAAAGATTTAATAGTAAAAATATATAGTATTCTAGACTCTCCTTTTGCACTACGTGGGACTGTATAAGATCTACCCATATATCTCCCTCCTATTATTAAATAAATGTTTTATTAATTGCTGTAGAAATAAATGACAACACATTAAGAGTTGTGAAAATTAAAATAATACCTATTATATACATAGCACTTTTTTCTTTCAGTTTTGCTTTTACTTCGGGACCAGAAAAAATATACTTTACTCCCATATAAACTGTAACTATAACTGCAATAAATTTGGCAGCTAATACTATTATACTAAAAACGCTTGCAAAAGCACTTTCAAGACTAGAGCCATTAAAAATAAATAGTTGTGTATTTCCAGAAACTCCTGAAACAGCTATATTACCTGTGTTTTGATCATAACTAATATTCCTGATAAGTAAACCTCTTATATTGGACCATCCAAAGAAAAATATACATGCCACCAATAAAGTAACAAGATTTTCTTTAACAGAAACTTTATCAGATACACTTCCTAAAACATATTTTATACCCAAAACAACCGTAGCTATAGCAATAGCTCCTGTTCCTATAGTTTCTACAATATTAGCTATTTGACTAATAACACTAGAATCAAAATAAATATCAGTACTTCCCTGGGAATACCATTGAGACGCTTCACTCCAAAAGTCATACGTACTATTATTTTGACTATCGCTAGCATATAAATTATTTAAAAATATTGTCATCATAAAAATCATTCCTAATAAAATAATATTTTTCTTTTTCATATTAAACCACAACCCTATTTTTTATAAATAGTTACTCCTTTCTAGTATAAAATCAAATATTAAATATAGTATAACATATATTAAAGCTATATTAGTAAATTATATATATTTTTTTTATTTTTGTAATAATAGTGAAATATTTATATACTTGTCATAACATTATTTGATATGTTAGTAATAAATCCTATTATTGTTGGAGCCGCAAATACTAAAATAGTTCCTACTATAAGCCATATTAAAGTTTCTTTTATCTTCGCTTTATCATTTGAAGCAGCATACATATACTTTACTCCTGTAAAAACAACTCCACAAACTGCCGCAACTTGTAGTACTAAAAGAATTGTAGAACCTACACGTGACATTACACCATCTAAAGCTGTATTTCCCTCATTAGCAACATTACCATATAAATCTTCATTAAACCCATTTCCTAAAACAGCAAAAATATAAGTATTACATATACTAAACAATACTAAAGTTATTAAAAGAATCTTTTTAAATTTCATTTTTCTACCTCTTTTCTATATTCTTATTTATATTATACTATATATTATTTTTTTAATCAATTAAAATATTAGTAATATTATGAATTTATAAGCAAAAAATGAACCTCTGAAA
>ERZ1643249.3230-NODE-3230-length-14479-cov-34.016292_pt1 | contig 14479 bp, 9 predicted proteins | sample MGYA00579263_ERZ1643249 | MGnify/ENA primary metagenome ERZ1643249 (study PRJEB29033, sample SAMEA4952264) | chicken gut metagenome | biome: Broiler Chicken; feature: Gastrointestinal Tract; material: Caecum | place: Ireland | collected 2018 | study: Broiler...
ATGCAAGTAACGATCCGGGCGGAGGACGTGATCCTGATAGGATCACTGCTGGCGGCTCTGGGCGGGATCGGCGGACTGGTCCTGTGGTGCGTCCGCTTCGTGGACCGGCAGAAGCGGCAGGACCGTGAACTGGCGGCGATCCGTAAGGAACAGACCTTGATCTGCTACGGGGTGAAGGCGTGTCTCCAGGGGCTGCGGGAGCAGGGCTGCAACGGCCCGGTATCCGAAGCCCTCAACAAGCTGGATAAGCACCTCAACCAGGCCGCCCACGAGGAGGAGACACTGTAAGCGGCCGGTCAAAAAGTAATGACAATTTTCATGACAAAGGAGAGCTGTTATGGATCAGTACATCGGGACTAAATTGGTCGAGGCGGAGCCCGCCTACCGGGTGAGCAACGACCGGGCCCACCACATCATCGTTACAGACCCGGCGGACGCTTTCGCCAATTATCCCCAGGTCGAGGAAGGCTACCGTGTCCGCTACCAGGACGGCTACGAGAGCTGGAGCCCCAAGGATGTGTTCGAGAGGGCATATCTGCCGCTCCACGTCAACCCGGATCTCAAAACGGACAGACCCAGCGTCAGCCAGAAGATGGTGGACGAATTTATCACCAAAACGGAGGTGACGACGATGGGGGAAAAGACAACGGTTGTCCGGGCGGTTCTTCGCAACGGCTTTGAGATCGTGGAGAGCTCCAGCTGCGTGAGCCCGGAGAACTACGACGAGGAGCTGGGGGCGGAGATCTGCCTGGAGAAGATCCGTGACAAGGTTTGGTTCCTGCTGGGCTTCCTGCTCCAGACGGCGGTGTATGGGATCTAAGGGGGAGGTAACACCATGCGAATCTTTATTTCTCAGCCTATGAAGGGCAAGACGGACAGCGAGATCAAACAGGAAAGGGAACGTATCATTGAGAAAGTCCGGGAGGAATATGGCGAGGCAGTGACCGTTATTGAGAGCTTCTTCGAGGGCGCGCCCGCAGCCGCGAAGCCCCTGTGGTTCCTGGGAAAATCGCTGGAGATGCTGGCTGGTGCGGATCTGGCTGTCTTTGCATCGGGGTGGCAGGACGCAAGAGGCTGTAGGATCGAGCACGACTGCGCCGTTGCCTACGGCATCGGAACGATGGAAATGTAGGAGGTTACATACGATGGACATTTCTTCTCTTGGGATCACGGGAGTGGCGGCGATCACCGTCATCTGCCTGCTGATCGGACAGGCCGTGAAGGCCACGCGGCTGGACAACAAGTGGATACCGATTATCTGCGGCGTGTGCGGGATGGCACTGGGAATCGCCGCCATGTACATCATGCCGGAGTTCCCGGCCACAGACTACATCACCGCGGCGGCGGTGGGGATCGTCAGCGGCCTGGCGGCCACCGGCATCAATCAGGCGGCCAAGCAGATAGGGGGCAAATGATGGGGACCGTGGTGACATACAGCCGCAAGGCCCACGGGGAGCAGAGCCTGTCCGCGAACTTCCGCGTCCGGGAGTTCGCCTGCAAGGACGGCTCCGACAAGATCCTCGTTGACACGGATCTGGTGGCCCTGCTTCAGAAGATCCGGGACCACTTTGGGGCGGCGGTGACCATCAACTCCGCCTACCGGACCCCGGCCCACAACAAGACAGTGGGCGGCGCCACCGGCAGCCAGCACGTCAAAGGCACGGCGGCAGACATCGTGGTGGCGGGAGCGGCTCCCCTGGAGGTGGCGCAGTATGCCGAATACTTGTTGCCGGAGAGCGGCGGTATCGGGGTCTATCAGTCCTTTACCCATGTGGATGTACGCTCCAAACGCTCCCGCTGGGACAACCGCAGCGGCAGGGAGGTGGTTGTCAGCGGCTGGCCGGGCTACGTTCCGCCAGCCGCGCCGGCAGACAGGAGATACAACACCGTGGACGAGTGCCCGGACTGGGCCCGGGAGACGGTACAGAAGCTCCTCGACAAGAAGTACCTGGACGGCGACGGCCAGAGCCTGGATCTGAGCCACGACATGGTGCGCCTGCTGGTCATCCAGGACCGGGCGGGGTGCTACAGGGAATAAACGGCAGAGGCCGCCGCGATGCGGCGGCCTCTTCGCATATAAGGAGGTGACGGAGGTTGCCCAAGGATTTTCTCGCGCTGGACACAAACTTTCCCCAATTCACCGGGACGGAGACTACGGACCAGAAGGTGAACCAGCTGTACAACTACACCTACATGCTGCTGGAGAACCTGCGCTACTGCCTTCGCAACCTGGACAGCAGGAACTTCAACGAGGCGGGGCTGCGGGAGATCACGGACCCCATTTACGCCAGGATCTCAGACGCGGAGGGAAATCTCACCGAGCTGGCCATTGAGGCCACGGGCCTGGCTCTGCGGGTGTCCAACGCGGAGGGGGACATCACCAGCCTGACCATCACGGCCGAGGGGCTCCAGAGCCAGGTGAGCAACATCGACGGGGATGTTTCCAGCCTCCAGCAGACCGCCGACAGTCTGACCAGCCGGATCTCCAGCGCGGAGGGGAATATCTCCACCTTGCAGCAAACCGCCAGCTCACTGACCAGCAGGATCAGCTCGGCGGAGGGGAACATCTCCGTTTTGCAGCAGACGGACGCCACCTTCTCCACCAGGATCTCCAACGCCGAGGGGGACATCAGTTCCCTGACCCAGACGGTGAACAGCTTCACACTATCCGTTGACAACGGTGAGACCAGCTCCTGGATCTACCTGGACGCAGGGAGAGTGGAAATGGGGGCGGTCAAAATCCAGTTCACCGGCGTGGTGGTATTCTCCGACCTGGACGGCAGCAGCGGGACCATCATCGACGGCGGGGCAATCGACACGGACACTTTGTACCTGGACAGCCTGTACGGGAACACGATCTACTTATATGACCGATCAGGAGACATTGGGGCAGAAATCCAGATGACAGGGGCGGCCAGCGCGGAAAGTGGCGCCTTTGATCTGACCAGCGGCGCGCTCCGCTTCAGCGCGTTCGAAGGCGACGTGTTTATTCAGTCCTATAACGGCTATGTGACCCTGGATGGATGGAGCGGCGTCTCCTGCCACGGGGATTTCCTGCCGGGCGCGGATGACCGGTATAACCTGGGAGACGGAGGGCTGGTGTGGGCCGACATCTATGCCGCCAGCGGGACAATCAACACCTCAGACCGGGAGAAAAAAGAGGCCATCGTCTATGGCCTGTACAAGCTGGACGGGCTGCTGGACAAGCTGGAGCCATGTACCTTCCGGTTCAGGGACGGCGCCAGCGGGCGGAGCCACGCCGGGTTTATTGCCCAGGACGTGGAGGCGGCTCTGGAGGAGCTGGGGCTCACCACGGCGGATTTCGCCGGGCTGGTGAAGAGCCCCCGGGAGGACGGCGGGTACGACTATTTTTTGCGGTATAACGAATTTATCCCAATCAACACCTGGGAGATCCAGAAGCTGAAGGCCAGGGTGGCCGAACTGGAGGCCAGACTGGGGAGCCAAACAGAAGCGTAGCGGAGGAAACGCCATGAAAAAGAAGCTCATTGAGATTGTAAACGCCTACGGGGCGGCGGAGGCCCTGAGCCGGGAGAAATGCGCCTATGGCCTGGCCCTGGCTCTGGTGCGGCTGAAGAAGGCCCTCCGGGAGGAGGCGGCCTTCTACCTGGAGCAGGAGCGGGCCCTGGCGCGGAAATACGGGCAGACCGACGACAAGGGGCATCTGGTCATGACCAGGCCCGGTGCCTTTGCCTTCCGGGACCCGGGAGAGCGGGAGAACTACGACCGGGAGCGGCGGGAGATGGGGGAGACGGAGACGGAGGTGGACCTTTCCCCCGTCAAGGCACAGCCGCCGGCGGAGATCGCCCCGGCGGCGCTGGAGGCCCTGGAGGGGTTCATCCTGTTTGAAGAATAACATCTCTTTCGTTCGGGAGTTCCGCCCCCGGGGCCGGGCCGGGGAGGCCCGGGGACCGTTTGAGAGGTACGGGGCCGGAGGCCCCGAGAATAGTGAGGAAAAAATGAAATTACCAAGTATGCGCTATGCGGGGAGCCAGGGGCGGAGCTATCAGGTCCGCTTCGGCGGCTATAACCACACCCTGGCGGCAGGGGAGGGGGAGCTGTGGGACATGGGCAACCTGACCGGCGATTTCGCACCCCTCCTTGCCTCCCGGCCCCGGCGACGGAAGGTCAGGACCCTGGCCAATCCCGGCGGGATCGGGAGCCTGAACAGCCTCTTTTGGGTGGACGGCACCGGCTTCTACTACGAGGGCGTGAAAAAGGGGGACGTCACCGCCGGGCGGAAGGTCTTCGCCGGGATGGGGAGCCGGATCATCATTTTCCCGGACAAGGCGCTGTACAACACCGCCACGGACAGCTTCGAGCCCCTGGAGGCCAGCTGCACGGCGGCGGCCGGGACGGCCAAATTTGACAACGGCACCCTCTTCGAGGAGGAGGCGGAGTGCAACACCCTGACCTGCGCCGGGATCGACTTCAATGACTATTTCTCGGCGGGGGACGCCGTGGAGATCTCCGGCTGCACCAAGCACACGGAGAACAACAAAACTCCCGTGATACGGGAGATCAGCGAGGACGGCCACAGCCTCCGCTTCTATGAGTACGTGTTCGTGCTGGACGGGACGGACGAGGCCCCGGAGGGATATTTTGAGCCGGGGGCCGTGACCATCGCTCGGAAGGTGCCCGACATGGACTACATCTGTGTCAACGAGAACCGGCTGTGGGGCTGTAAGGGGGATACCATTTACAGCTCCAAGCTGGGGGACCCCAAGAATTTCAACGTGTTCGACGGGGTGGGGACGGACAGCTGGAGCGTGGACAGCGGCAGCGCCGGAGAGTTTACCGGGTGCTGCGCCTACCTGGGATACCCCTGCTTCTTCAAGGAGGACAAGATCTTCAAGGTCTACGGCTCCATCCCCACAAACTTTGAGCTGATGGGCAGCGCCACCATGGGCGTAGCCGCCGGGTGCGGCGGGAGCCTGGCAGTGGCGGGGGAGGTGCTGTTCTACATCGCCAGGAGCGGTCCCACCGCCTACTCCGGGGGCATCCCCTCCAGCATTGCCGCCCCCTTCGGCGGGGAGAAGTTCTCCGGCGCAGTGGCCGGCAGCGACGGGCTGAAATACTACGTGTCCATGGAGGACCAGGCGGGGCAGCGGCACATCTTCATCTACGACACCCGCCAGGGGATGTGGCACCGGGAGGACGGGAGCAACGCCATGGGGTTTGCCTTTGAGGGAGGGCTCCATATGTTGCTCACCAATGGCGAGGTCTGGCGGCTGGACGGACAGGGGGAGGGAACCGAGGAGGGCCCCGTGAGCTGGTACGCCGAGTTCGGGGATTTCACCGAGGGGAGCCCCAACGCCAAGGGCTACGGGAAGCTCCAGATCCGCTTGGAGGTGGAGGAGGGTGCCTCCGCCAAGGCGGAGGTCCGCTACGACAGCCGGGGAGACTGGGAGACCGCGGGGGAGATCGGCCCCGGGGCGAAGCGGACGTGCCTGCTGCCGGTGGTCCCCCGGCGGGCGGACCACTACCGGGTGCGGCTCAGCGGCACCGGCGGGTGTGTGGTCTACAGCATGGCCAGGAGCTACTACAGCGGGTCGGAGCATCGAACGTTTTGATCGGTACGAATTGACAGGAAACGGCGCCTTTGCTACAATAGCAACGGCCCCCGCGTAGGCGGAGGCCGGGCGCTGTTATCACAAATGGACGGTTAGCTACTCCCTTGTGAAAGGGGGTGGTGCGGATGTGGAAGAGACGGCTGTACCGTGTACTGCGGTTTCTGGTATGTCTGGCGGTCGCGCTGTACATACTGACCACAAAAGCGTACTAGCCGTCCGGCTGGCCCCGAACGGCTAGTATAGGCTTATGCCAACTGGTCACAAAAGGGTTAACCGTCAGATAACAGCGCCCTTTCTACACACATTATAGCAAAATGAGCCGCCTTGTCAAGCGTAACGCGGCCAGTTCCCGGGGAGCTGGCCGCGGCAGAGACAGGGCGGCGATCTTATTGTTGACAGAGAGGAGAGAGACCATGACCTACGAGGAATTGTTGGACCAGATCCAGGGGAAGGGACAGTCCTGGAGCCAGTGGGATCTTGAGACGGCCCGGAAGAATCCGTCCTTCGGCGCGTCCATGCTGACCTATAAGCAGGACTGGGCGGAGGCTACGGATCAGGCGGGAAGGACCGCCGCCAACCAGGCGGCGGAGGCCCTGCGCCGCCAGTACGGCAGCTATCTGGGCGGCCCGGACGGCAGCAAGTATTACGGCCTGGGCGGGCCAGGAAGCTACCAGAGCGGCTATCAGGACAGGATCAGCGAGATCCTGGATGAGATGAACAATTACCGGGACTTCGACTATGGCCCGGCCCCCACCTACAACAACCGGTACCAGGAGACACTGGACGAGCTGCTGGGACAGGTGCAGAACTACGGGCCCTTCACCTGGAGCAAGGAGGAGGACCCGGCCTACAGCGCTTACGCCAAGCAGTACCGGCGGGAGGGGCAGCGGGCCACGGCGGACGCCATGGCCCAGGCCGCCGCCCTCACCGGCGGGCAGGTCTCCACCGCGGCGGCCACCGCCGCCAGCCAGGCCGGGGACTACTACGCCGGGCAGCTGGCGGACGTGATCCCCCAGCTCTACGAGAACGCCTACCAGCGGTATCTCAGCGACTACTCCCTGCTGGCGGACCAGCTGGGCCAGGTCCGGCAGGCGGAGCAGCTGGACTACGCCAAGTACCTGGACGAGCTGGGGCAGTACAACGCCGACCGCAACCTCAGCTACGACCAGTGGCTCCAGGGGTACAACATGCTATCCGGCAATCTCTCCGCCTTCCAGGGACAGGACCAGACGGAGTATGGCCGGCTGCTGGACCAGATCGAGTACAACATGCAGCAGGACGCCCTGGAGCGGGAGGCGGCGGCGGACCGGCAGAATCTATATCAGGCACAGGTGGACGCCATTCTCTCGGCGGGCGGTACGCCCTCCGACGCCTTGGTGGGCCCCAGCGGGTACTCCGACGAGTACGTCAACGCCCTGCGGGCCTACTACGCCGCCCAGGCGGCCCCCAGCGGCGGGGGAGGCTATGACAACTATTACGAGTATGAGGAAGAGGAAGATACCCAGTCCTCGGAAGGCGAAAGCGGGCAGGAAATGAATCCGGATCACTACCGCGCTACCGCGAATGCCATCGTGGCCCAGATTGAAAGCGGAAGGCCGGAGGCCGCTGTGGGTACCCTGGATGCCCGATGGGATGAACTGAGTGAGAGCCAGAGAGAAGGGCTCCAAAGACTTCTGGAGACCTACGGCTACTACTATGAGCGGGAGGAAAGCTGATATGGGCAGATTGATACGTCGAGATGGTACAGGTTCGGTGGGAACGATTCAGCGGAGCAATGAGGCCGACACAGAGGAGCTCCGCAGCGGCGTAGTAGTCGCCTCCGGGAACGCCGGGCGGCTGGTGACCACGGGCGGGGGGCGCACAGCCCCCCAGCGGCTAAAGACGATCAGTCAGCAGGAGGCCAAGCGGCAAAAGCAAATCCAGCAGGCCCGGGTGGACTTGCTGGATCAGGCGCTGGAACGACAGCGGCGGCAGGATCTCTCCAGCGGGACCATCAGAAATCCGGCGGACTTCACCGGAGAAAAATCGGCCCCCAGGAGCGGGAGCTTCGGCGGGAGCGGCCAGGGAAAGCGGTCCGATGTCGGGTTCACCGGGGAGCGGGTCAGCGGCCAGCCTGACTGGGGAGAGATCGCCAAGGGCGTGGTGCTCCAGGGTGCGGATCAGGCGGCCACAGGCATCACCTCCACGCTGTCCATGCTGGAGGGGGCGGTCATGAAGCCCGTAGGGACCCTGCTGGGAAATGACCAGCTCTATGAGAGCGGCCCGTTTCACACGTTGAACGACTACATGCAGGAGGCAAAGGAGGCAAACGAAGAACATTTCACACCGGAGTATAAGAAGGCGGGCCGGGTCGGGGAAGTCCTGGGGGATTTTGGCCCTTCTGTTGTAGCGGCCATCCCACAGGCGGCCCTCGCTTTTCTCACCGCAGGGACCAGCGCGGCGGCCCAGGGAACCACGGCAGGTGTGCAGGCTGCCGGACAGGTCGCCAGAGGGGCGAGTGTGGCCCGGACCTTTCTTGGAGCGATGAGGAATACAGCACAAAACCCACAGTTCTGGTACTCGGTCCTCTCCACCGCCGGCAACGAGTATGAGCAGGCCAAGGCGGAGGGGGCGGACGACGGCCGGGCCTACGCCTACGCGGCTTTGACCGGGCTTCTCAACTCCGTCGTGGAGGCCAGCGGCGGTATCGACACCCTGACGCCGGACAACAAGCGCATACTCCGGCAGTGGGTGGACACCATGCTGGACGAGGGCAGGGAGGAGGTCATCCAGGGGGCGGTCTCCCGGCTGGCGCAGAACGCCGTTTATGGGCAGGGGAATCCCCTGTTCAGTTTGGAGAACGAGAACGCCGTGGTGAATCCCTCCACCGCCGCCCGGGAGTTTCTTGGGGGCGCTGTGGTGGGCGGCATCCTCGGCGGGGGCCAGCTGGCCGTACAGCAGGGGCTCAACGCGGCGGCAAACCGTCAGGCCGCCAGGAGGGCGCAGGAGGGCGCACAAGCCGCCCAGGGGGACGGGGGACCCGTGACCCGGGGAACGGTCCAGGAGGCCGCCAGAGGGCAGGAAAACGCCGCCTCCCCAGGGGAGACGGCTACCTTGGTCGAAAGGGTGCGGCGATCCATTCCTGACCTGGAAAACATTGGGCCTGTCGTGGAAGTAACCGGGAGAGAAATCCCGAAAACCGGGAAAATCGTTGACCGACTCGTACAATTCGTAAATTCCATAGGGAATAGAGTGAACCGGCCCGGGTTCGGGGATGTTCTGTTTTCCAAGGGCAGAATCAAAAACAGTATGATAGGGCACGGCGTCGGGGATGCGAAAATAGAGACCTTTGCAGCGGTTCCAGCCGTTATTCAAAACGGTGTTCAGATCGACCACCAGCAAGACTGGAAGGGCCGGGGGTATGATACCTATACGTTCGCCGCACCAGTCGACTATCGCGGGGAAAGGACCTATCTCGGCGTCATCGTCACAAAGGATGTACGAGACGGCAGGTATTATGTCCACGAGGTGGTCGACGGAAACGGGAACACGATCTTCCGCGGAAATGAAAATACAGAGCCTGCATCAGACGGGCGGGCCTCCCTTTCGGGCACTGTCGACACCGTAGCAAGCTCTGTATCTTCTGCTCCCATTATAAATCAGGCGGGGCAGAATGTCAACCAAGATCCGGTCGTACATACGGCCCGGGAGGGCGAAAGCAGAGACGCCCCCGAAACTGTCAAGACCGGACTATCCGCCAGAGGCGGGGACACCGGTAGTTCGGGAGCGTCTCCGATAACCAGTGTAGCACAGGAGGGCGGGACCGTCAACGCCGATCTGGAGGAACGGTTCCAGGCCCTGCTGGCGGCGGAGGGGGCGGACAGCACCCAGGCGGCCATCGGCGGGCAGCTCCTGGCCCGGGCGGCGGCAGGGGAGGAGCTGAACGCCACCCAGGAGGCGCTTGTGTCGGCCATGCCCGGGGGCGGCGCCCTGCTGGAGGCCGCGGAGCGGACGGCCAGAAGAAATGTCGGTAATATAAAGTCTGATCTGACAAGCCCGGAGAGGCAAATGATCGTGGAAAGGACGGTTCAGCGCAATGGACGGCAAGAAGAGATCTCTACCGCGGGAGACAGTGTATCTGATGGAGGACAGGGACGGCTTTCTGGTACGGGTGCCGGAGAGCAGTTTGGACGCCTGGGTGCGGGCGCAGGAGCGACCGGACGGGCATCTCAGCAATTCAGAACAGCAAGTAGTAGACAGGATCGTGTCAATGCTCTACGGCAGGAGAGAGTAAGCAGCAGGGAGCTGGGCGTCCCAAGAGGAACCACAGAGAAGGTGATCCGGACTATTCCGGAGGAATCCTGGGACGACGAGCTTCGCTCTACAGCGGACCGGGTGTACCGAGAGACTGGGCTTCCTGTCACCTATGTGACAGGCGGGCTCCAGGTGGAGACACAAGCGGGGGCACGGCTGGTCCGGGGCGTCTATACCGGAGAGAGGATCATCATACAGGCAGATAACTTGCGGGTGACCACAGACCAGATAGCGGATCACGAGATCTTTCATGATAAGGCAGCCCAAACGCCGGGCTTGGTGCGGGAGATTAGGGAGCAGATTCTGGAGCAGTATGACGCAGAGGCGTTTGGCCGGATAGCGGAAACCTACGCCAGAAAGCTGCGGGGGCTGATGGACATACCGGAAAACGCATCCATGGACGAGATCGACGGGGCGGCACTGGAGATCCTGGAGGAGATCTTCGCGGACGCCTACGCCGGGATCAACTCCTTCTCCGCCCATGCCGAGCAGTACAATGCGCCGGTGAATCTGGCACTGGAGGAACGGGGCATTGGAAGAGGAGAGCAGTATGCGGCAGGTACAGGCCAAACTACGGGGCCACCGGCTGGTGACTACTCTGGCGGAGAGCCTGTGCAGAACGAGTTCTACCGCTATTCCGTAGACGAGGACGGCGAGGGGGATTTGTACCGCGACGAAGGTATGAGCGATGTGGTGTACAATACCCTCAACAAGCGGTGGCGGGCCGCTCAGGAGCGCCGGCAGCAGCAAACCGTGCGCCGGGAAGACTTCGATACGGTGGATGAATACACGGCCGCCATGGAGGAGCGTTCCACCCAGGAGAAGGCGGAGCGCGTGAAGCCTACCTCCAGAGAGGAATTCGGCGGCACCGAGGCCCTGAAGCGGCTGGGAGTGAAGATCTCTAACAGCGCCGGAATCTATGATTCCATCCAGGAGCTGATGGAGAGCGACCGGGCGGCAAAGTCCGTTCGGCGAGAGAGGCGCAGGGCGGAGCGTCGGCTGGATGCCACAGCTGCAGAGCGGAGCTTTGCCTCCGGCGTGGCGACTGGGATCTATTCTACTGAGGACATACCCGCCAGCATGGATGCCGACAAAGTCATGGAGCTGGCGGACTACTATTGGGCGGAGCGGGCCGCGGCCTCGGATATGATCCGGCAGCGGCGAACAGACGTCAACAGGAGATTGTCGGAGCAGATGGAGGAGCTGTTCAAAGACAGCGACGATTTTAAACCCTCCCGAGCCATTGTACTGAACCATAGGACCCCGGAGCGTAATATTCTGCGTATTTTCGGGGACGAGCGGGGCGCTGCCATCAACAAGGCCATTTTCGATCCTGTGGCGGAAAATGAGGCGGAACGCATCCGGTTCGTTAACCGGATGTACGACGAAGTGCGGACCTTCCAGGACAGTTCGGGGAGACAGTCCGAATTGTCTAAAGAGGAGAGGGCTGTTGTCCAGCAGGTGATCGAGGGACGGGCCGTAGGCGAGACCGTGGCAAGCATGGAGATGTCCTCCGCCATCCAGAGCGCGGCTGAGAACATTCGCAATGGAGCGGACCCGGCGGACGCCGCCGTGGAGTTCGGACTGGACCGAGAGCAGCGGAGACTGGCGGAGCAGTACAGTCGATGGCTTGAGACCCAAGAGATCCTAAAGAGCGGCCAGGTGGACAGCGTGAAGGTGGAAAATGCCGTCAAGAAATACGGAGAACTGTTCGACCGTTTCTACGCAGCGATCAATGACTTCCTGGTGGCCCACGGCTATGAGCCCATCGGTTTTATCAAAGGGTACGCCCCGCACGTCCAGCCGGAAAGCAACCAAAATTTGCTCAACAGGTCCCTGCAGGCCATGGGGATCAATACTGACGTGACCCGGCTGCCAGCCTCCATCGCAGGACTGACGGCGAACTACCGTCCCAACAAACGGTGGAACCCCTACTTCCTGCAGCGGACCAGCGACATCACCCAGTATGACATCGCCACGGCCTTCGAGAGTTATGTGGACTACATGAGCGACGTCCTGTACCACACAGACGATATTATGCGGGTGCGCCAGGCGGCCAGCTACTTTCGAAGAACTTATGCCCCGGATGAGATCCGCGAAAACCTGTCCTGGGCCGACGAGTTGCGCTATGGAAGCACTGACGAGAAGGCGGCCTTCCTGCGGGACCACGACGTGATCTCCACCACAAGCTCCCTGACACCGGAAGACGTCAGCCAGGCCATGGACGACTATGTGGATCAGCTGTATGAGAACATCACAAGGACCACCAAGTACAGCGAGCTGGTATCTTACCTGGACAACTACGCGAACATCCTGGCCGGAAAACAGAGCATGGCGGACCGCGGTTGGGAATACTCCTCCGGCCGGACAGTCCTTAATCTTGGCAATAAGCTGGTACGCGCCTTCGGGCGGGCTCAGGTGGCCGGAAATCTCTCCTCAGCCCTAAACCAGACGGCACAGCTGCCACAGATCTTTGCGGAGCTGGGGGCCAGAGACACGGCCGGAGCCATTGCGGACATCTGGAGCGGGAAGCTGCGCCGGGCTGGTTGGGCGCAAGAGAGCGATTTTCTCACCGGAAAAAAAGGCATCGACTACCTGGTGACCGATCCGGCGGACATGGTGGTGTCTGCTCTGTTCAAGCCGGCGGAGTTTGTGGACAGCTTCGTCTCCGCGGTGGCCGTTCGAGGCAGGTACCTGCGGGAGATCCGGGCGGGGAAAAGCGAGAGTGAGGCCATGAAAGCGGCGGACGCTTGGGGCAGGAGCATTATGGGTAGCCGGGCGAAAGGCTCCCGCCCGCTGGCCTTTGAGGCAAAAAACCCCGTGGCACAGATGGTCAATGTGTTCCAGGTCGAGGCGCTGAACACCTGGGAGCACCTGTTCCAGGACCTTCCACGGGATTTTCGGGAGATCGAGCAGTCTCAAGGCAGAAGGGCGGCGGCCAGGGCGCTGGGAGGCGTCATCGTGAAGATGCTGTTGTCGGCGTTCCTTCTGAATCGGGCGGCGGAGGAGACCTACGGCGGAACGCCAGCGCCCTTTGATCTCTTGGGCTTGTCAGCAAACTTTATTGCCAGCGGCGAGGGGTTGACCACCAACGACTGGCTGTTGACCGTCGTGGACAACGGCTGGGAACAGATGACGGGAGAACGCTTGTTCGGCACAGAACCGGAAGCGCTGGAAGGGGACTTCGATTGGGGAGCGGCAGCGGAGGACCTGGCCTACAATGTTTCCAATGATGTCCCGTATCTGCGAAATGTGACGGGACTGCTGGGATTGGGCGACGAAACATTGCCACTCCCCGATTTGTACGGTGCGGGCGAGGGGATCGTAGACGCCGTTGCAAACAGCGGGCTCTTCTCACCGGAGACCCTTGCCGCCGTGGGGGAGGCGGCGGCTGAGGTCCTGCCCGGAGGGAGACAACTCTCCAAGACAGCACGAGGTATTTCGACCATCGCGCGGGGCGGCCGCTACCGGGGATACGGCGATCAGGAACGGCTCCAGTATCCGGTGGAAGGAAATCTTCTCAGTACGCCGCAGGCGTTGTTGTTTGGAGATTCGGCCCTGGCAGAGACAAGTCGATTCTACGCTTCGGGCGAGAGTGGTCTGTCTGTCAGGCAGACCCAGCTCTACAAAGAGTTGGTGGAGGATGGGGCGGACAGCATGGAAGTGTACCGGGGTATCCAAGTCTACCGGGAAGTCAGTGGGGATGAAACACTGCCTCCCCTGGATCGAGGAAAGCAGGAACGGGATGTCATCCGGGAGTTAGATCTGACAGACGAACAGAAGCTTGCTCTGTACCATGGCCTTACCGGCGCGGACAGCCGGGCGGAGAAGTTCCAGGCCCTCATGGATGCCGGCATGAGTTGGGACGAGGTAATGGACGCCTACGACCGCTATGCCGAGCTGGATGCGGACGAGACTTTGAAGGCAACAGACAAAGCTACAGAGCTTGCCCGATGGGCGGACGGACGATACCCGGAGGAGCAGGCAGAGGCCGTCAGAGAGCAGCTGTCCTTTTACTCCATGATACCGGCCCAGGCGGAACGGTATACCGCACTGACCGAGGCGGGATTGGATGCAGATACTGCCTACGATCTTACCAATACGCTCGCTGGGTTGGAGCCGGAGGACGACATGGAGCGGGTGAGCAAGCTCCAGCAGTACACCGCGATAGCGGATCTGCCCATGGCCGAAGCCGATAAGGAATCAGCGCTGGCACTGGTCATGAGCGACAGCGCCTACGAGAAGTACCAGGGCGCCCGCTCGGCGGGGGTGAGCACCGAGGACTATGTGTGGTTCCTCTCCGCCACCGATGGGCTGGAGGCGGACAAGGACGAGAACGGGAAGTCCATCAGCGGCTCCCGGAAGGCCAAGGTCCTGCGGGTCATCGACAGGATGGATCTGAACAGGAGCCAGAAGGACGCCCTGTTTCTGGCGGCGGGGTACAGTGAGAGCACGCTGGGGGACGCGCCCTGGCGGTAAAGCAGCGGGCCCCTAGGTCGTAGATGACCTAGGGGCCTCATTGATAAATTCACTGTGGAGATTCTTCTACACATTCAAATTATCAATCAGAATGAGAAATATGAGGCAGGCGGGGA
>ERZ1643249.3232-NODE-3232-length-14478-cov-20.209318_pt1 | contig 14478 bp, 19 predicted proteins | sample MGYA00579263_ERZ1643249 | MGnify/ENA primary metagenome ERZ1643249 (study PRJEB29033, sample SAMEA4952264) | chicken gut metagenome | biome: Broiler Chicken; feature: Gastrointestinal Tract; material: Caecum | place: Ireland | collected 2018 | study: Broiler...
CCGTAAGAGGGCAGGCTCTGCGTCTTTCTTTATCATATTGTCGCGCCCGCGCGTTCAGTCGCGGCGGCAGGGGGTGCCGCAGTAGGGGCAGGCAGGGCGGGTGCCGCGCTTGTAGGTGAAGCGGGCGCCGCACGCCTCGCACACGGCGGAGAGATCTTCCTCCGCGAGGGCGGCGTTCTCGTTGAGCGTAACGCCGTCTCCGCTCTTTTTATAGCCGACGAGATAGCGCTTGTTGAAGCAGGTGTCGAGGCGGTTGCGCACTTCTTTTTCAGAGATCCCGAGCTGCGCGCCGATCTCCTGCACGGTATAGAGGTGTTCCTCTTCGATGGCTTCGACGACGCGGTACAGCCCTTTCTTGCCGCCGTAAGCGACCCAGGCGATGGGGCAGCCGTAGAAGCCCGTCGCCATGAAGCCGATGCCGATGCCCCATACGGCGGGGATGCCGAAGCCCAGCCCCACGCCGAGCATCGCCCCGCCGACAGGCAGCAGGAATGTAAATATCAGCGCCGCAGCGAACGCGCCGCGCAGCGCCTTTCTGACGTTTTTCATGTTCCCCTCCCTTTTTGTTTCCCTTTCAGTATATTGCAAAAGGACTGTTTTGTCAACCTCCTCCGCAAAAAAAGGGCAGACGCACCGAAAATTCCGCTTTTTCCGCAACGCAATTTGACATTTCCGCGCAAATATGCTATATTCATTATGCGGGAGATCTCCCCGCAAGGAGGAAAAAGAAAAAAAACTATGGCTCTGCTCAAAGTCATCGAATGGACGGAAACGGATTCCGATACCATCGTACATAAGGTAGACCTGAAGGGCAACGTCATCAACCGCGGTTCCGCGCTCAACGTGCGCGAGAGCCAGGTCGCCATCTTCTGCGACAAGGGGCGCATGGCAGACGTGTTCCTGCCCGGCTTTTACAAGCTGGATACGGACAGCGTCCCCATCCTCACAAAGCTCATGTCGTGGAAGTACGGGTTTGAAACGCCTTTCAAGTCCGACGTTTATTTCGTCAATACGCGGCAGTTCACCAATCAGAAGTGGGGCACTTCCAACCCCATCATGGTGCGCGACGCCGATTACGGCGCGGTGCGCGTGCGCGGCTTCGGCACCTACGCCTTCCGCGTAAAGGACGCCTTCGTGTTCATGCAGCAGCTTTCGGGCACGCACTCGTCCTTCTCCACGCGCGACATTTCCGACTACATCCGCAGCATGCTCGTGATGGGCATCTCCGACGCCATCGGCGAGAGCGGCATCCCCGTGCTCGACATGGCCGCCAACCTCATGGAGATGAGCGAAGGGGTCAAAAAATCGCTCTCCCACCGCTTTGAAGAGATGGGGCTGGAGCTGACCTCCTTCAACTTCGAGAGCTTCTCTCTGCCTCCCGAACTCGAAAAGGCGCTGGACGAGAGCACCCGCCTCGGCATGATGCGCAAAAACATCGACGTCTACACCCGCCTCGCCCAGGCAGACGCCCTGCGCGAAGCGGCGAAGAACCCCGGCGCCGCCGGCGGAACGATGGGCGCCGGCATCGGCATGGGCATCGGCATGAACATGGGCAAAATGTTTGCCGACATGACCGCGGCCCCCGCCGCTCCCGCAGCCGCACCCGCCGCCGCGGGAACGTGCGCGAAGTGCGGCCACCCGCTCTCCGCGGGCGCCAAATTCTGCCCCGAGTGCGGCGCGAAGGTGGCGGCCTCTTCCTTCTGCCCCAACTGCGGCAAAAAAGTGCCCGCGGGCAGCAAGTTCTGCCCCGAATGCGGCTCGAAGCTGTAAGGGGGTGGACGGTATGATCGCAGCCGTTTCCGTGCTCGCAATCCTCGCGGGCGTCTTTCTCGTCACGACGATCGTCTTTTATGCGCTGTACGCGCGCGAAAAGGGCAAGACCGCGCAGAACGCGGCAGATAAAGTGAAAGTCATCGACGGCGTGCGTTACTCCCTCGACGAGGCCGTCACGCGCGAAGGGGAGGCGAACGTGACCCTGCAAAAGGGAGACGTCCTTCTCCGGCAGGGCGTATCGTATACGGCAAAGAAGGGGAGCGCGCTGCTCCCCGGCACCTACACCGTTCTCGCCGCCTCCGACGCGGCAACTTCTTTCAAACTGCGCGCAGGCGGTCTGGTGCGCAGCTACAACCACGGAGATACCCTCGTCCTCGCGGAAGGCGAGGAGGTGTGCGCGGTCTCCTGCAACGTCATTCTTCGCTGAATAAGGAGGAACTCATGAGCAAAAAAATCCTCGTGCGCCTTCTGGTGGCGCTCTCTTTCCTCGTCGCGGCGGTCTTTTTCTTCCTGTCCGTGCTCGAGGTCGAACCCTTCACCGAATTTTCCGCCTCCTGGGCGGGCGTCATCTTCGCGGGCGTGAGCGGCATCGCACTGCTGTTCAACGCCATCGGCACGAAAAATTCGGTCACTCTCAAAAAACTCAACGTGGCTTTGAGCGCGGTATTGCTCGCGGTGGCTCTCGTCTGCCTCGTGTCTGCGCTCGCCCTTCCGCAGAACTGGATCCTTCCCCTCATCCTGATCCTTGTCGGCGTGATGCTGGTGCTCGGCATCCTCATCACGGGCGGCAAAAAGTGGGACGAAGGCGACAACCACAAGGCGGGCTACAAAAACTATTATCAGCGCAAAGAGGAAGAGGAAAAGGCAAAACGGAAGGAAGAAAACGAAAAGTGATCTTCCCGCCGATACGTTTACGCCTTTTCCGCAGGAAAAGATATAAAAGAGCAGGGGCGTTCCGTGCGGAACGCGAAAGGGGCGCCGCAAAAATGCGGCGCCCCCGTTTTACCCCGATACGCTTGCTTTTCAGGGAGAAATGAGATGAGTTTGCATTTTTCGCCGCAGATCGGCGTGCGCGACACCCGCTGCCCGGGCGACAAGATCTTTTCGGAGCCGCTCTCCGTATGCTATACGCTGCTGACAGACGATATCACGCGCGGCGAAAAGCCCGCTTCCACCCCGTACAGCGACCGTCTCGCCCCTTTCCGCGAGGAGGGCGGCGCCCTCGTCTGCGACGAGGCGGAGGCGCGCCTTGAAGTGTGCGAAGAGGGCGGCGCGCTGCATTTTTCCCTCTCTTCCCGCTCGGAAAAGCTCTCCGCCTTCGGCATCTGCCTGCCCTTCTTTTTCATGGGCAAAAAGGGCGGCTGCTGGCAGCGGCAGTTCCTGCTGAACTCGCCGTATATCGCGCAGGACGGGGATATCCTGTATGCCTATCTCACCAAACCTTCGGGGGAACACCTCGTCGCCGCGGTAAAGGGCGGCGCTGCGGGCTGGAAAATGGACTACTCTCCCTACCTCGGCGGGCATTATTTCCTCAACCTCAAATTCTACGCGAATTTCGACCGCGCCTACCGCACGCCGCGGCGGGCGCAGCGGCTGGATTTTTCCCTCTTTCCCGTCCGCGATTTCAGGCACTGCCTCTCCGTCCTTGCCCGTTTTTACGGCGTCCCGTTCCTCGATTACGACGTAAACGGGGGCGCCTGCGGCACGGAGATCGCCCTGCGCGCATACGGGCGCTGCACGGGCTTTCTGAAAGCGGGGGAAGGCGTTCCGCGCAAGGGGCGCTCCTTCCGCGCGGAAGGGGAGGGGGAAAGCGAGCTCGTCCCCCTCTGCGGAAAAAAGCGGGGCGCGCCCGTCACCGTCTATGCCTTCAAAGATATCTTTTCCCTGTATAAGCGCTCGATGGATGCCGTCGACCCCGCAGACGTGGCAAAGACGGACGGCAACCTCTGCGAGCACCAGTGCTGGGCGCCCGCGATGCTGCGCCTCCTGCTGCTGCGCCCCTCCCTGCTGACCGCGCGGGAGGCGCAGTCGTACAGGCAGCGGGTCAAAGAACTTTTAGACGTCGTTACCGAAACAGACCCGGCAAAGGCGGTCGAACGGCGCACCATCCTCGCCTCTCCGCACGAGGGGCTGCCCGCCTACAATATTTTTCGTTCCACCCGCATACAGGAAGAGTTTTTCGGCATCACGCTGCTTCTCGACGCCTTCCGCGTGTTCGGCGACGAAAAATATTGCGAGTACGCCGTGCGAACTACGGACAGCCTTCTGCTCAACTATCAGAAGGAAGACGGGAGACTGGAACGCCCGAACGGAAAGGTGCGGGAAGATTATACCACCGTATGCTGCCCGATGATCCCGCTGGCAGACATGGCTAACTTTCTGAAAGGGCGCGACCCCGCCCGTTCGGAAAAATATTTTGCGGCGGCGGGGCGCATGGCGGAATACCTGTTCCGCCGCGGCATGAGCTTCCCCACGGAAGGCGGCAGCGCCTCCGAAGCGGAGCCGGAAACGGAGGAAGGCTCCGTCTCGTGCACGGCGCTCGCCCTGCTGTATTATTGCAGGAACGTAAAGCGGGAAGAGCGCTATATCCGCAAGGCGAAGGAGATCCTCGACGCGCACGAAAACTGGGTCATCCGCGCGCCGCTCTGCCAGATGCACGGTTCCACGCTGCGCTGGTGGGAAACGCAGTGGGAAGGCGACGCCGACGGCCCCGCCATCTGCGCGGGCCACGCCTGGACGATCTGGCGGGCGGAAGCGGATTACCTGTATTCCGTGCTCACAGGCGACGCCGCGCACCGCATCAAGGCGTACAACGGCTTTATGACGAACCTTTCCAAGATACGCCCGGACGGAAAGAGCTATGCCGTCTACAATCCGGACATGATCAACGGCGGCGGTTTTCATTCGCGTTCGGAAGAAGTGCGCTTCTCCCTCGCGTCCAGGTTCCCGCGGCAGACGGACAGCGGGCTTTCCCGCTACGTCTGGGTGCGCCTCGCCGATACCTTTCTCAAAGACGATACGTTTACGCCTTTTCCGCAGGAAAAGATATAAAAGAGCAGGGGCGTTCCGTGCGGAACGCCCCTCTTTTTTCTGCTTCTTTGCAGCAAATATCAGTATTTCTGCTTGCGCAGCTTGCCGTCCTTTTTGTGGATGGAGACGCTGCCTTCCTGATTGACGGCGAGTTTTTTCGCGTAGGCGATCGCCTCCGCCTGCGTGCCGAACAGCTTGATCGCCTTTTCGCCGCCCGCAAACTTCACCTGCCATTTCCCGTCCGGCCGCTTCGCGACGTGATAGTTGCGCGCAGCCGCCTTTTCCTTCTCTTCCGCGGCATCCTTCTGCGCGGGCGCCGCTTTGGCGGTCTTTTCGTCCTTTACGGCGGGTTTTGCCGCCTTCTTTTCTTCCTGCTTTGCCATTCTCTTTCCTCCTTCCGCAAGGCGTTTTTCCGCCTCTTACAAGCAGTATAACATAGATCCGCCCGTTTTTCAAGGGCCGACGCAGAATTTTCCCTTTCTTTTCACTTTATTCCCGCGGAACGAGCTCGATTGCGCGTTTGCCCGCCATATGCTCTATGCGCATCTCCAGCATGACGAGGGAGGGGAAAAAGCGTCCGATCTCCCTGTCCCGCTCTTCCTCGCCCCTGTGAACGAACCTGTCGGAAAACGCCTCGATCGCGCCGCGCTTTTCCTCTTCGCCGAGCACGCGCACCTGCCCGAAGGCGATCACGCTCTCAAAATAGGTGGTGTACTCCTCTTCCGTAACGTCCGCGCGCGAAACGACGCAGAAGCTCGCTTTGCCGCACCTTTTCACGGCGTCGAGCTTGTGCCCTTCCCGCGCGCAGTGAAAGAGCAGGGTATCTCCTTTCAGCGCGTAATTGAGCGGCACGGCATAGGGGTACCCGCCGTCGCCGAGCAGGGCGAGCACGCCGTATTCTCCCTCCCGCAGGATCTGCAGGCACTTCTCCCGCGGAAGTGCCTGTCTCTTTCTGCGCAGTTCTCTGAACATACTCTTCTCCTTAAAAAAACTCCGCCGTAGCGGCGGAGTTTTTGCGATCATTCTTCGGTTTTGTTTTCCGTTTCGGTGTTTTCCGTCTTTTTCAGGTCGTTGCTGTTGCCGAGGAAGGTACCGAAATAGGGCTGACGTTTGGAGCGGGGCAGCCCGGTCGCGCGGGGCCTGTCTTCCCTGCGCCCGTCCCTGCGGTCGCGGTCGTACCGCCTGTCGCGGTCGCCGTACGGCCTGTCTTCGCGGCCGGAAGAGCGGTTATCGCCGTAATTCCTGTCCCCGTAGCGGCGGTCGCGGTTGAATCCGCCTTTGCTGCCGCGGTCTCCGCCGCGCCTGTCCTGACGGAAGCCGCCGCGGCGTTCGCTGAACCTGTCCGCACCCGGGCGCAGGTTGTTGGGCACGACGACGACGTAGCGGTTGGGTTCTTTGCCCTCGCTGGTCGTCTTGACTTCGGTGCTGTCCGCGAGGGCGGCGTGGATGATGCGGCGTTCGTAGGGGGTCATCGGTTCGATGGCGACCTTCCTGCCCGTGCGCACCGCTTTGTCCGCCAGCTTCTGCGCGAGGCGTTTGAGCGTCTGTTCGCGCTTGTCGCGGTAGCCTTCGCAGTCGACGACGAGGCGTTTATACTCTTCCCTGCCGATGTTGGCGACGGCGCCGGCGATCACCTGCAGCGCGTCGAGCATCTCGCCGCGGTGCCCCGTAAGGACGTAGGGGTTGGGGGTGATCACGTTGATGCGGGTGTTCTCCTCGTTTTCTTCCAGCTCGGTGGTCGCCGAAACGCCCAGAAGCCCGAACATCCCTTCGAGGAAGTCGACGGCTCGCTCGCCGTCGGAGCGCTTTCTTCTCATGCGCACGCGCGCCTTCACGCCCTTTGTGAACAGTCCTCCCTTTTTCCCCTCTTCGAGTACGGTAACTTCTGCCTCCTCGCGCGCGAGGCCCATCGTTTTCAGGCCCTCTTCGATCGCCTCTTCCACCGTTTTCCCGGTGAACTCATACTCTGTCATTTTTTCTTTCCTCCGCTCCGCTCGTCCGGTTTTTTCACGGACTGCGGTATCCTCTTGTTATATTTTTCCTGTATTTCGCGCTCTTCGATCTTCTTGAACTTGCGGTCGATAAAGAAATTCGTCGTCACCGTGCTCAATATACCGAAAACGTTGCTGGTCACCATGTATATACTGAATCCCGCGCTGTAAAAGAAGGAGAAGATACCGAAGATGATCGGCATGACGATCATCATCACCTTCTGCGTCGTCTTCCCGCGCCCGTCCGCCGTCTGCAGTTCGTTCTGCGCCTTCTGGCTCCTGGAAATGATGAACTGCGACAGGAACATCGTGCCGATGGATACGATGATGAGGATATAGTAGCCGTTGGCGGCTCCCTTCTCCTCGGCGAGGTTCATGGTTATCTCGTTGTAAATGTCTTCGGGCACGCCGGTTTCGAGCTGTACGGGGTGCTGGTAGGAGGTGTCGGGCAGCCAGATGTTTTTGACCCACAGAAATTTGTTCCTGCCCTCGCGGTACTTCGCCTCGGCGGCGTTCCTGCCGATGCGCTGCATGGCGAGCGTCGCCTGGCTCTCCGCGTCGAGGTTCGCCCCCTCTTCGCTCGTCTTCGCCCATTCGAGGGCGGCTTTCACCGTTTCGTCGCCGCTCGCTTCCACGGCGGCCTGCTTCACGTTATAGATAGGGGAGGCGGCCGTCGCCTGCGACCAGTCCTGCGCGCCGAGTTCCTCGTCCGTCATTCCCGCGCTTCCGAGGCGCATGGTGCGGGTGATGGTCACGGTGATCAGGGCGTCGTCGCTGTCATATACTTCCGTACGCGTATAATCTGTGCCGCCTTCTCCCGTGGAGCCCTCCGCATAGCTCACGGACACGGGCGAAACATCTTCCGTTTCCGCGGCATAGTCGAGCACCGCGCCGTTATAGCTCTCCTTCATCTGACGGTACACGTCGACGTTGGTGAACTGCGAATAGTCGGAGAAGGAACCGAGAACGATCATGAAGACGACGAGCGTGACGATCATGGGCAGGCACGCCCCGAACATCGAGTACCCGTTCTTTTTGTACATCTCCATCATCTTCTGGTTGTACATCTTCTGGTCGTTCTGGTACTGCTTCTGCAGCTTTTCCAGCTGCGGGCGCATCTTTTCCATTTTCAGGCTGTTCTTGCGCATGGACGCTTTGGAATAAACGTCCAGAGGCAGCGTTATCACCTTGAGGATGAGCGTAAACAGAACGATACCGAGCCCTATGTTCGGCACGATCTCCACGATCCACTGTATGATCCGCCCCAGCCAGTTCAGCCCTTCGCCGAAGTCGGCAGGGGAGAGATTTATGATCGTATTCAAAAGGTTCAGCATTGCGTCTTCCAATAAAATTCAGTACAGCCAGCGCACCTTGAAATAATTTTCGGGCACGGGGTCGTACCCCCCTTTTGAAAAGGGGTTGCACCGCAGGATGCGCCAGCTCCCCAAAAGGATGCCGATCAGCACGCCGTGGTTGTTGATCGCTTCCAGCATATACTGCGAGCAGGTAGGCCTGTACAGGCAGGTGCCGTGCGAAAAATACTTCTGATAAAAGACGATCAGGTGCATGCACAGCATTTTGAGATAGGGTCGGAACACCGTCCTGCGCAGATATTTATACGCGCGGCGCACGTCCTGCTTCGTCATTTCAGCAGGCCCTCCCTCTTCATTGCCGAATGCAGGCTTTTTTCAAAGGCGGAAAGGCTGTATTCTTCCGCCTGTTTCGGTATGAGTATCACGGAATACCCGCGCGGAAAAAGCGGGCATTCCCTGCGGAACGCCTCGCGCAGCAGCCGCTTGATGCGGTTGCGCTTCACGCTTTTGCCGTGTTTTTTGCTGACGCACACGCCGAGCCTCATCCTGTCGGAAGGCATATACAGAATAATTAAAGCAGGGGAAAAACATTTTTTTCCCCTTGTAAACAATCTTTGGAACTCGTTGTTCTTCTTTAATCTCGTATACATCCGGCGCCGCCGTCCGTTCAGGCGGAAATCTTCTTTCTGCCCTTGTCTCTTCTTCTCTTGAGCGTCTTTCTTCCGCCCTGCGTCTTCATCCTCTGGCGGAACCCGTGCACCTTGCTTCTCTGCCTCTTTTTGGGCTGATATGTCCTTTTCATCTTTCACTGAAACTCCTGTAAAAAAAATTATCGGCTTTCATTATACATAAAATTCCGCGCGGCTGTCAACCGTTTTTATGCCGTTGTGCGCACGGGAAGTATCAAATACAGGTAAGAATCGCCGTCCACGGGCGTCACCACGCAGGGAGAAACGGCGCCGTTCAGCCCGATGCGCACCTTTTCGTCGCTCACCGCGCCCAGGCATTCGCTCACATATTTGCAGTTGAGGGCGATGGTCACGTCTTTGCCTTCGAGCAGGATCTTCACGCTCTCGTTCACCTTGCCGATGCTCGTGTTGGAAGATACGCCCATGCTGTCTTCGCGGATGTCGAACACGACGATGCTGTTTTTATCCGTGCGCGCGAGCACGGCGGCGCGCTCCACGCTCTCGTCGAGGGCGTTTTTGTCCACGACCACCTCGCTCTGGAACTCGCGGGGCACGATTCCCGAAACATTGACGAATTCCCCCTCGTACAGGCGGGAAGTGAGCACGGTGTTTTCGATGCTCACCATCAGCATGTTTTTCTGCACATAGACGGTGATGTTCTCCTCGTCGGAGCCGAGCATCCTGGAGATCTCGTTGAGCGTGCGCCCGGGGCAGATGATGCGGATATCCCCCGTCATGGAAAGGATGTTCTTCTTGCACACCGCCATGCGGTAGCCGTCCAGCGCGGTGAAGGTGACGCAGCCCTCTTTCGTTTCGATGAGGCAGCCTTTGAGAACGGGGCGAGAGTCGTCCTGCGCGCAGCAGAAAGTCGTCTTCGCGATCAGTTCTTTGAGGTCTTTTGCCGAAAGTTCGATGCGGTTTTCGTTCACGTCCGTTTCGATGGCGGGGAAGTCGTCCGCGGAGAGGATCTGCATGGAGCTGACGGAGTCGCCGTAGCGGATGACGACGGTGCTCTCCTCCGAAGTCATGGTGATCTGCTCGTTTTCGAGGCGCTTGATGAAATCGGCGAAATATTTGCCGGGCACGCAGAAGGCGCCCTCGTCAAGCACTTCCGCGCGTATTTTCTTTTGGATCGCCAGCTCGCCGTCGGTGGCCGTCAGCGTGAGCGTGTCGTTCGCGGCGGAAAGTTTCACCGTTTCGAGAATGGGATTCGTCGTCTTTGCACTGCAGGCTTTGGTCACTTTCATCAGCGCGTCGGAAAGGTCCGTGCCGTCGCATACGAATTTCATGGTTTTTCCTCCCGTTTCTTTCCGCTCCGTCGGCGGAAACATTCTCTTAAAATAATTTTCTTATATCGGTAAATATAATAGTAAGGGCTGTCGATTTGTGAATAACTGTCAGCCGTCCGTCCGATATGCGTCTATTATAATAGAAAACGCCGCAAAAAGCAAGCCGATGAGGGCTTCGGCGCAGGGGATAACGCAGGAAATTTTTGTGGACAATGATGTAGGAAAAAAGTGGACAGCCGGGGAAAAAGGGGAAAAAGAAGGGAGGAGGAAGGAAGCGTTTTTGAGAGGGAAAGGGAAAAGATACGCCGGAAACGGAAGTTGTGAACAAAGGAACACGGGGTTTTCCACAAAACGCACGCTGTGCACAAAGAAAAATATTTTTTGCAAAGGGTTGTTTTTTGGCACAAAGATATGATATAATGAGGGCATGGAAGGGTATGAAAAGATTCTTTACGAGGGAGAAACGGGAGAAAAATTTTCCCGCTTTTACGACCTGCTGGAAGAATGGAACGCAAAATTCAACCTCACCGGCATCCGCGGGAGAGAAGAGTGTTATATAAAAAATTTTGAAGACAGCCTGCTGGGGGAAAGGTTTTTTCCCCGGGGCGCCGTCTGCGCGGAAGTCGGCTCGGGCGGGGGGTTCCCCTCCGTACCGCTCATGATCGCCCGCCCCGATCTCTCCTTCACGCTGATAGAGTCGGTGAACAAAAAATGCGCCTTTCTCCGCGCCGCCGTAAAGGAACTTTCGCTGAACGCGGAAGTGGTGTGCGGCAGGGCGGAAGAGCTGGCAAGGGATAAAAAAATGCGGGAACGCTACGACGTATGCTGCGCGCGCGCCGTCGCGCGGCTGAACACCCTTTCGGAGTACTGCCTCCCCCTCGTGCGCACGGGCGGGCTGTTCGTCGCCTACAAGGGCGACGCGGCGGAAGAGGTGAAGGAGGCGGAAAGGGCGCTCTCCCTGCTGGGCGCGCGGCTCTTGTCCGCGCGGGAAGAGCAGACCGAGGCGGGAACGCGCACCGTCGTCGTCTGCGAAAAGATAAAACACACCCCGCCCGCCTACCCGCGGGGCAGGGGGAAGGAAAGGAGCAGCCCGCTGTGAGCAGCTGCGCCGTCACCGGGCACCGCGTGCTCGGAAAAAATTTTTCCGCGGAGCGGCTGGAAGAGGCTTTGCGCTCCCTCTGCGCGGAGGGGTGCGACACCTTTTACTGCGGCATGGCGCTCGGCTTCGACACCGTCTGCGGCGAGGCGCTGCTGCGGCTGAAAGGGGAGTATCCCGTCAGGCTCGTCGCCTGCATCCCCTGTGCCGACCAGAGCGAACGCTTTTCCGCGGCGCAGCGCGCGCGTTACGATGCGCTGCTTTCCGCCTGCGACGAGCGCGTCGTGCTGCACGAACGTTACGAAAACGGCTGTATGTTCGAGCGCAACCGCTACATGGTCGACCGCTGCGACGTGCTGCTCGCCTATCTCGAAAGCGGGCGCGGCGGCACACGTTATACCGTCGACTATGCGCGGAAAAAGGGCAAAAGGGTGCTGTTCGTGTAGCGGCGGCGCCGTAAAAAATTCCGTCAAGGAGCAAAAAAAATGAACTGGTTTACCGATTTCACCGCGCTCGAATGGGCGTATTTCATCATCGCCTGCATCGGAACGGTGCTTCTGCTCGTGCAGGTGATCCTCATGATCGTCGGCGCGGGCGACGGCGGGCCCGACTTCGATACCGACACCGATGCGGACGGCGCCCTCGATTCGCATACCGATACGGGGCTGTCCCTCTTTTCGGTCAAGGGCCTGACGGCGTTCTTCGCCATCGGCGGCTGGACGGGGCTGGTCATGCTCACCTCGCGCGTGAGCGCGGCGATCTCCATACCCGTATCCGTCGTCGCCGGCATCGCCGCCTACTTCATCGTATGGTTCGCCGTCCGCATGATGCTGAAACTGCAGGAGGACGGCACCGCAGACTACGGTTCCGCCGTGGGAAAGGGGGCAACGGTGTACGTTTCCGTGCCTCCCGCCCGTTCGGGCAGGGGGAAGGTGACGCTGGTGCTGCAGGGCAGGTACACCGAGGCGGACGCCGTCACCGACGACGCGGAGCGCATCCCCGTCGACGCATCCGTCACCGTCGTCGCCACGCAGGGCGACGTGTTCGTCGTCAGCGCGAAAAAGGGCGGGGAAGAAGGAAAGAACGCATAAAGGCCCTGAAAGAGAGGGCATCTGCACAAAAAATCAAGAAAAGGAGAAAGAAACTATGCAACCCTGGGTAATCGTACTCATTGTCGTGGCGGTGCTTGTGATCTTCATGCTTTTCCTCATGGTCGCCACCCGCTACAAAAAGTGCCCGCCTGATAAGATCATGGTCATCTACGGTAAGGTCGGGGCAGACCGCGAGGGCAACGCGCGCAGCGCCAAGTGCATCCACGGCGGCGCCGCCTTCATCTGGCCGCTCGTGCAGGCGTTCACCTACCTCGACCTGACGCCTTTGTCCATCAGCGTCGACCTCAAGAGCGCGCTGTCGCGGCAGAACATCCGCATAGACGTTCCCTCCATCTTCACCGTCGGCATCTCCACCGAGCCCACGGTCATGGAAAACGCGGCGGAACGCCTGCGCAACCTCAAGATGAACGAGATACAGGAACTCGCCAAAGACATCATCTTCGGCCAGCTGCGCCTCGTCATCGCCACCATGAACATCGAAGAGATCAACACCGACCGCGACAAGTTTCTCGAAGCCATCTCCCGCAACGTCGAGGGCGAGCTGAAAAAGATCGGTCTGCGCCTCATCAACGTGAACGTTACCGACATTTCCGACGAATCGGGCTATATCATCGCCCTCGGGCAGGAGGCCGCCGCAAAGGCGATCAACGACGCGAAGATCTCCGTCGCCGAGGCAAACAAGATCGGTTCCATCGGCGAGGCGAACGCAAAGATGGAAGAGCGCATCCGCGTCGCCGAGGCAGACAGCGAGGCGATCAAGGGCGAAAACAAGGCAAAGGCGGAGATCGCCAGGGCGCAGGCGGAACTGCGCGAAAAGGAGGCGGAGGCGCTCAAACTCGCCGTCACCGCCGAAAAGGTGCAGGCGGCAAAGGCGCTCGAAGAGAGCTATCAGGCGGAAAAGATCGCCGAGCAGTCGCGCGCGGAAAAGGAGAAGGCCTCGCAGGAAGCGGACGTCATCGTCAAACAGGAGATCGAAAAGCGCCGCAAAGAGATCGAGGCGGACGCGGAAGCCGAACAGATGCGCCGCACCGCGAAGGGCGAGGCGGACGCCATCTTCGCCAAGATGGAGGCAGAGGCGCGCGGCCTGCGCGAAAAGCTCTCCAAACAGGCGGAGGGTCTCGACGCCATCGTCAGAGCGGCGGGAGGCGGCGCGGACGACGCCGTGCGCCTGATCATCGCCGACAAGCTCGAAGCCATCGTCGCCGAGCAGGTGGAGGCGATCAGGAACGTGAAGATCGACAAAGTCACCGTCTGGGACGGCGGCGAAGGCAAAGACGGCAAGACCGCCACCGCCGGCTTTTTAAGCGGGCTTCTGAAGAGCCTGCCGCCCCTCGAGGAGATGTACAACATGGCGGGGCTTTCCCTTCCCAAGATCGTCGCCCCGCAGAAGGAAGCCGCGGAAGAAAAGAAGCCGGATAAAAGCTGACCGCATACGCAGAGAAGAAGAGGGGGCGGCCCCTCTTCTCTTTTGTGAAAAAAGTAAACTTTTGTAAATTTTTTTGCGGGATATGTTTGACATATGAAAAAAAAAGGGATATAATATAACCGAAATAAAACGTTAACCAAAGTTAATCAGCAGGGAAATACCCTGCAAAGGAGAAAGATATGCCGCTGCCCATCGCGCCCGCGGGGGAAGAACTTACCGTAAAAAAGGTGCTCGCGGACGAAAAGAACAAGCGCCACTTTGAAAACCTCGGCATCATCGTCGGGGCGAAGATCACGGTGCTTTCCGCCGTCGGCGGGAACGTGATCATCAAGCTGCACGAAGGAAGGCTCGCCCTCGACAAGGGGCTGGCGATGAAAATTCTCGTATAAAATTATCATAAAGAGGATATGTTATGGAAAAGAAGCTGAACGAATTTGCCGTCGGCGAAGAGGGCATCGTAAAGCGCATCGAGGGGGAGGGCCGCATCCGCCGCCGCCTCTTCGACATGGGCGTCACGCCCGGTGCGCAGATCATGCTGCGCAAGCTCGCCCCCCTCGGCGACCCCGTCGAGGTCAATCTCCGCGGTTATGAGCTGACGCTGCGCAAAGCGGAGGCGGCCTGTGTGGTCATGGAGGTGAAGAATGCTTAAATTCGCGCTTGCGGGCAACCCGAACTGCGGCAAGACGACGCTGTTCAACGCCCTTACGGGCAGCACGGCGCACGTCGGCAACTGGCCGGGCGTCACCGTCGACAAGCGGG
>ERZ1643249.3234-NODE-3234-length-14477-cov-4.622105_pt1 | contig 14477 bp, 9 predicted proteins | sample MGYA00579263_ERZ1643249 | MGnify/ENA primary metagenome ERZ1643249 (study PRJEB29033, sample SAMEA4952264) | chicken gut metagenome | biome: Broiler Chicken; feature: Gastrointestinal Tract; material: Caecum | place: Ireland | collected 2018 | study: Broiler...
GAATATCAGTGCTAAATATTTGTTCTTAATTTGCTTTCGCGGTGCGTACGGGACTAACAGACTTTGAAATTACTTTTGATATTCAATAAGTTATAAAGCTTTTCCGAAAAAAGCACTCGATTTTGCACCTACATAGCTTCTATGTTTTTCCGATAGGAATTTGCCTTGTTCCAACAATACAAAAGTAGAGATTTCCTATTGAAATATCAAGTAAAAACATCATAATAAGTTTTTATAATTGTTTTCAATATCTCTTATTATAAGTTTTAGTATTCAGTTTTAATATTCTTCTACAACTTCAAATATATAGTTAACTTAGCAAAATATATCACTATTTAGAATATGTATCAACTATTAGATTAAAATGTAATAAACAGCAAGAAAAGAGATTCCAAGATTGTAAGCATAAGTAAATCAACTTTGAGTCGCAAACTCAAGCGTAATAGTAGTCGGGCAACCATCTGTGGTACAAGGTCTACCCCTAAGCGATGGAGCATCGTAAACGCACTACCACTAAAGATTAACAGGACGAATTACTTGTGGGGGGCATATTAAGGAGATGATAGTTAACTACCAATGGTATCCAAGACAAATTTTGAGCGTATTGTGTAAAGAAGGTATTCGTTTATCACATCAAGCCATTTACAGTATCATTCATAGCGATTCCATAGGGCTGTTGACTGCAAATATACGACATAAACTCAAATATAGAAAACATCCCAAAGTCAAGCTTTCCCCAATGCTAACAGAACCAGTATCCACCCAAAGCCGGTAGAGGCAGATGGAAAGAGGTTTGGAGATTTTGAGATGGATCTTATCATGGATTCCCATTCCAGATCCATACTCTCCATTGTAGAATGTTCAATCAATATGCCGATGATGGAAGAATTGAAACATGGCAAAAAAGCAAAATCCTTGGCAAAAGAAGTCTGACGATTGTTGCCTCTACGAAATGAAGAAAACTATTAATAATTTATATTTTTCTTGTGTTTATGGCTGCATTTTGACGCTTTTTCACTAAGTTCGTTTTATATTTACTCATAAATAATAGATGTTTTGAGAAATATTGAGCATGTTCAACGATTTGAGACAAAGCTAAATTAACTTCGAGTCCATAACAACATTTGATAAAAGATGGATATAACATATAAAGAACAATTAAGTAGGCACGTTGAAAACATCTTCATGGGATATTCGACACCTGGCCTCCACATCTGTGATATTGCAACAGGTGGTGGTAAATCATATACCATCGGCAAGCTGACCTGCCAATACTACCCTAAAAAGTTTGATCGCATTGTTATCCTCTGTGTTCAAAATAAACTGGTGAACAGTATGAACCGTGAAATAGACAGTTTCATTAACACCGAAGGAAGTCTTATATCCTCATCTGACAAAATGGTAATAGAGAACAACCCCGAAGTTATCACTCAAGCCATCAAAAACGGGTGCTTCAAGAGGCTTCTAGAAGAAATGTGCTATCAGGTTGGAGAGCAGAGAAATGCAGATTACAAGGTCAATGAAATACAATACGGTTACAATGCCGTCAAAAAGATATATGAGGGACTGGCAGGGTTGATAAAGAGTCTTGACGAAACTGGCAAGAACGACTATATCCTTAATCAAATTAACGAGGGAGAAGCAAAACTTCGCAGGGCTGTTCGTGGATTCTTCGACACCTATAAAAGACACCTCGAAAAAACAAAACAGCTGAAAAAAGTCTCTCTCGAAACTATTTTAAGCAGGTTCCAGTCTCTCAACAAGGTTTATCCTCAGGTAGATTACAGACGGAAAAAAGTACTTCTTATGACTGTGCATAAAGCGATGTATGGAATTGACCCTATTCTTTCTGAGAAAATCTACCTGCAAGACATTGCTGAGAAGAACAAAAAGACACTTATCCTCTTTGATGAATCCGATCAAGCAGCAGTAGCTATGCGCACGGCAATCATCGACCAATCCATTGAAAATGCAGGAGGTAGCAAAAGATTTGCAAAGGGCTATAATGGTTATCTGCAATACAAGGATTTAATTGACAACCCAGAACAAATAGCCAATGAATATTACGGAGATTTGTTAGAGAGATGTCTTAACAAAGCTAAGGATATTACAAATACCAACTGGGAAAAAGCCATTGGCGGCATTCTTCCTTATAAAAATATCTTCTTAGGCAATTATGAAGAACTAGAAACATACAGAAGAGGTGTGTTCTTTTCAGGTCCTGCCCTGAGATTAAATATCTCTCAAAAGGGAGACAATACCAACTCGTATATCTGCTATAAGAAAAACGACCGTCATTTCTGCCTCGTTCACGCAAAAGACGCCAGTCTTCTTACAAAAGAATATGCCATGGTAATTCCATTAGACAGATTTCTCTCTCTCATCATCGGTAACACCACGTCTATAAAAGCACAACTCAGAGAGGTCATCTCTGATTCCCTGAAGCAAAGCCGGGAGCAATTCGAAGCTGAGGAGAAAAAGGTCGCTACAAATACAGCAACGACAAACCACTATCTTGGCTATCCTACATTGGAACGGGAGATACATACTTTATTCTCACGTTTTGAAACCACATCGGAATATCAGTTTGAACAGCAGATTAACGAATTCATGACAAATAGAAAGAGTCTGTTTGTTTCTAATGGCGACAGCAAAATGAAGTTACCTGATTTCTCTGTATATTCCCAAGGAGTGCAACTTTATCAAGAAGAAATTGATGAGCGTGACAACCAGCACAGGGTCAGGTTGTCATGCCGAGAGATTGCAACAACTCCTGAAAAGATACTGATTGATCTCGTTAACACTGACGGAACATCTGTAGTTCTATGCTCAGCAACATCCTCGTGCTGGTCTGTGGTAAGTAATTGTGATATCAAGTACTTAAAGCAGACACTTGGAGAAAAAGTTCAGGTACTTTCCAAAAATGGGCGTGAAATTTTTGACGACCTTGTCGATCATACATACCCCTCAGTACACCAAATAAAAGTTGTCCCTCTAGAGAAGTATGAATATGATGATAAGAGAGAGAATGCTATAGTGTTGCCGGACAAATACAAGCAGATGTTCTCTCCTGAAGCTTTGGAGGAAGGCCTGGCAGACAGATGGTTCAGAATCACATACAGAAGACTGAAAAAGACTACCAAAAACATAAATGACATACTGTTCCAACTATACAGGCTTTTCCAGTTTATTGAAGCATATCATTGGTTTTTCACGCACAATGACATCCACAGCATGATATTCTTCCAGAACCGTGCAGGAGATAAGGACAAGAATCAGATTAACGTCCTTAGCTGTCTTATAGACGGAACCTTCAAAAAAATGCCTTGTGCTTTGGAAGATGAAATCCCGTCAGGTTGGGTAAATGAACATATCCGTATTTCTAAAGACTGGGAAGACGTGGAATCCAATATCCTATCAGAACTCAGTCAGGACAAAGATGCAAAACTGATGCTGATTTCTGCCTATGGAAGCTTCAAGGCGGGTGCCAACATGCAGTATGAAATACCCGAAGGTCTAGAATACACAAGTGGAGACAACTGGATTAATGAAGGAGAAAAGTTAAAAAAAGACTGGGATGCCATCTATGTACAATCACCGACCTCATACCTTATGATGAATGAAGACGGCAATGAGGTGACATTTGAAAAAAGCCTTTACAATGCCATGCTTACACTGATGATGCTGTATGAACGAGGATGTCTTTCCAAAGCTGATGTCACTCAGTGGCTCTATTATGCATTGTCCAATAACTTTATGTTTAGTGAGAAGCGTAATCCAGGCATAGTCAAGGATAAAGCGGCATGGGCGCAGACAACAGTGGAACAAGCTATCGGCAGATTGTGTAGGACAAGGAATAAGCCTTATACAACATACATCCTTTTCGATGAATCCATGAAACCTTTCTTTGATGCCTCGAATATGGAGAAATCGCTCACAAAGGAGTTCAGAGCTTTGGCAACCTACATTTTATCACATCAAGATAAAAAGGAAGAGGAAATCGACCCAGAAGAGGTCATGCGATGCAATGATGCCAACTATGCACAGGCACAATTGGATCGCTTACGCAGGATTGCGCTTCGCTATACTCCTCACCAACAAATTGAGGATGAATTTGATGGTGACATTGAGGGAGAGAACGAACTGCCTTACAACGTAAAAATTAGTCAAATAATGTACCAGAACTACAAACAAACCATTATCAGAAAGCCTGTAATCGCTACTGTTGAGGATTTGAATGAGAACGACAAACGACTGACTTTTATGCCGAAGTGCTATGGTGACTGGAAGCGCAACTCCGCATCTGAATTAAATTACTATTGTGATGAAAGACTCAAAGCTTGTCCAAAAGGAAACGGGAAACTGTTCCCCTATCCTATCTCGCCATCCTACGTCAGGCTTGATGTGCTGATGAAAAATCCTGTTATCAAATCCCATTTTGAAAGAAACAGTTTTGCAACAACTTGGGAGAAGGAGGGCATGATACTCCACCCACAAATACTTGCCACAGACTATGCCGGAGAAATTGGAGAAGAGGCTTTCAAGGCAATCTTGTTACATTATACAGATTGCACTGAAGAAAACATCAAACATTTGGAAGGAAAAGATTACGAACTGGCCGATTTCGTTATCACGAATGAGGATGGAAACTATAGAATCGCATTTGACGTAAAGAATATGAATCCCGAAGCGGACCATAACGATAGAGAAAACGACATGCCCACTGCACAAAAACGAGAAATCAAACGCAAACGGTTAGGATGCGAGCTGATTACGGTTAACATGCTGGACATGGATGCTACCGGAATGGATGAAATACGTGAAATTCATGGGGTTATAGATGTGGACGGCAGTATCATTCCAAGTGCCATCGAACGCATTCAGAAACTTGTAAATAAAAACGACATATGAAGTTAGACGAAGAATATATTAAAAGTTTACCGCTGACAACCAACAAGATTAACGTGATTCTCAACAGGGAAGCATTCTTCTCGAGATATTCCATCGTGTCATACTATGGCACTAACAAGGAACTGAAGAATCTTGCATATGAACAACTAGCAGACGTACCTTGCCTGTCTGTAACTGGCGTAAGGGCAAGATGGTCAGGATTACGTTTCCCTATGGCTCACTTCTTTATCCTAATAACCAAAGGTAAAGAGGGACAAGTCTTGAACAGTCTAAGAGCATATGCACATATCCGTTCTAAAGTCGATACACTAGAGGAATACGATGATACACTACAGAAAAGGATTATTGCCTCTCTTGCCATTAACTCGATTGGGAAAAAGAGAAGTAATAAGATGATGTATAATGATGGAACACTACTCATATGCGATGACAAGAATTTCAATGCCCCTAAATCCAGGCAAGAACTTGTTTGTTTGAAGGTAGAAATCAATGAATATATGAATCTTACAGCCAAGACCACATCATTCTCTAATCCATCTTCATACAATGAATTAAGAAAACGCAAAAACTGCGTCTTCAAAGTCGGGAAAGACATAGAGGGATACCTATGGGAAGGACAATCAGTGAAACCTATAGTCATAAAGGACTTCAAGGATGGTGACTTCAACCTGAAAGAACTGTATGTGCAGAAGAAAAGATTCAGTGACAATAAAAACAACGTTCCCTATTGGCCATATAACAAAGAGAACTATACTCACGGAAAACTATTTGCCATTTGGCAAGTAGTACAATCCGTCAATGAAGACTTTGATGGTCTCGTCAAAATTGACTTTTGTGATTTTGAGGTATTGCACTATGATGAATGTAAGACTGGTGATGATATGCTCGCATTCCTGAAAGAATATCTATCAGAAAAATGCATTTTAGTTGAAGACCCCTTTGGTACTTCTGCATCAAGAGAACTGATTGACCAATTCAAAAACGAAGCCCTTTCGTTAATGGATGGTAAACTCGTTTTCCCGCGAAAAGCTTCTGGAAATGATATGGTGATAAAACTGTGTGAACCTAAAAAGGAAGATGCAAGTCATACCCATTATACAAAATCCCTCTACCGAATGTCACACTCTAGTAAGGCACTTCAACATATCACATTCTATAGTAATGAGAAGGATGATAAGATAAGCAAGGCTAGTACAAGAAGGATTCTCATTGAGTTGCTTGTAAAAGATTCGCTAATCAACAGAAGAATGCCCAACCAATTGGCAGAACTGATAATCGATTGGAAATTCTTCCGATACAAGATTAATGAAGGCTTTGTACACGGCGCTTCATTAACTGTTAATATCTCAGGCACAATGAGTATAGAAGAATACGGACTGTCTCAAAACAACTTAGGAGAAGAATTTGAACAGTTTGTCCACGATAATTTAAAATATAACGACTATGATAAGATTCGTGGCGGACGGGATTATATGACCATGAAAAAAAACGGCAACGTGTATTTGATTATCGATACGGAAGAAATACCCATACTCGATGCCAACTTGATTGATGACGGATATGGAAAGGTGGTCAATGAAGGAGAAACTATCTCTATGTTCAAACGCAAGAAAGTTGCACATGAATACCTGCGAGGCTATATCGGTTTCCATTTATGGAAGTCAGATGGTATCAATGGAGAAGCAAATGGTTCCTATTCATATATATCAGGCACAAATAGCGAGAACATGCAAATAATGCAGAACACAAAAATGGATAAGATGCCTCGCGCACGGAGGATATTTGTCTTGAACAAATCGAATCCAGAAACAGTGGAGAACGAAATTATGGAAATCGCCTCCATGTTGAAATTCGGCTTCGGAAGATGGAATGAACTAATGACCTACCCCTTCCCATTCAAGTTCCTTCAGGAATATCTGGATGATATTTGTGAGACTGTTTTTTCAAAGCACTGGAAAGATATTACTTACAAAGGTGAATTATAGGCTATTATGCATAAAGAAACAGATATATTAAAAGACCATGTTCCATCACCCCTTGGAAAAGCCAGTCTACTTTGACCCTTTTGGTCAAAGTAGACTGCCCCCCCTTGGCTGCAATATGATTGACCTTTCTGGCTCAAATAATATTAATCACTTGTTACAAGTATTATTAGAGATTTTTTTGTGTAGATTAGAGTGCCCGAGTCCTGGTGTAACGGGGTACTAATAAAATCTATACAAATGAATAAAAGAATTAAAAGCATTTTAAGGTGTTATGCGGCCGAGATGGGAATCAAGGAAACGGCTGATACGTTTCATGCTTCCCGTAACACAGTCCGCAAGTATGTCCGCCTGTTTCTTTCAAGCGGAAAAAGTATTGAGCAGCTTCTTTCCCTCTCCGACGAGCAGTTGCATGAACTGTTTGGCTTTACGGAATCCCGACATCGGGAACTTTCTTCCAGAAAGATTGAACTGGAAGCTTTGCTTCCCGGATATGTATCCCGCCTGGCACGCAAAGGGACAAGTGTCAGAAAATTGTTTAAGGAGTATCATGCTGAATACCCTGACGGTTATCAGTTATCTTCTTTCAAACGGGCTGTCCGTCAGTATAAGTTTCACATCACGGTCGTCGGGTATGTCGAACACTATGCCGCAGACCCAATGTATATTGATTTTGCCGGTGACAGGCTTGAAGTCGTTGATGGGATGACAGGCGAAACGAAGAAAGCCGAGGTGTTTGTCGCCATCCTACCTTTCAGCCATTACACTTACTGCGAGGCCGTATGGTCCCAGCGCAAGGAAGCCCTGATAAAGGGCTGCAAGAATGCCATGCACTATTTTGAAGGCGTTCCTGCGGCCATAGTTCCCGACAATCTGAAAGCGGCTGTTACCCGAAGTGACCGCAATGAGCCTGTCATCAATGATGATTTCGCCGCTTTTGCCGAACATTACGGCTGTGCGGTCTATCCTGCCCGTGTACGCCACCCCAAGGACAAGGCCCTGGTTGAAAATGCCGTGAAATTTCTCTACCGTTCCGTTTACCTGGACATAGAGGGGATGACGTTCACCAGCCTGGACGAGCTCAATACCGCCATCCATATTTCCCTGCTTGATTTCAATGAAAAGGTAATGGCCGGTCGGGAGATGTCGCGTAAGGAAATGTTCCTGAGAGACGAGAAAGACTATCTTCGCCCGCTTACCCTGAAGCGTTACGTGATGAAAGAGAGAAAGCTCATGACCGTGGGCAAGAACTCTTACGTCTCGTTGTTCAGGCACCATTACAGTGTTCCAAAGGAATATGTGGGGAGACGTGTGACAATTCTCTATGATGCCGACACGGTAGAATTTTACTGTGGTATGAACCTGGTTGTCACCCACGACCGCTGTGACATCCCCTATGCCTATTCTTGGAAAAAGGAGTACAACCTGCCGGGGCACTATGGCTCTTATGAAAAGGACCTGGAGGAACTCTTCCGGTACGTTTCGGAAATGGACAATATCGTATTGAATTATCTTCGGGAAGTGGAACGTGTCATGCAATATCCTCCAAAGGCATTCAGATCCTGTCGGGGCCATACTGGCACTGGAGAAAAAGTATGGTCGTGACCGTCTGGTTGCGGCCTGCGCATGCGCAGACCAGAAGTTGCAGTACGGGTATCAGGCCTTACGCGAGGTGCTTGAATTGGGAGAGGATGCGGATTTCCTTCCCGATGAAGACGGAAGGATGCAGCTTCCCGCGAATTCCCCGGTTCCGTTGTCCCACAAAAAACATACGTGGACGTGAATATTACAGAAAAGACAAACAAGAACGATAAAGTTTAGATTTATGGAAACAAATAATAAGACGGCCCCCGTTACGGGACAACAAGACCAGAATACCATATCACTGGATTTGATGAACCGCATGAGATTACACGGCATGGCAGAGGCTTTCAGGGAAAGTCTTGCCGGTACCACTCCGCAGTCCATGCCGCAGACACCTTCCTTTCCATGCTCCTTGCACGCGAATGGGATTATCGCGCCCAGGCTGCCATTGCACGGCTGACCAAGAATGCGGCATTCCGCTACAAGGCCTATCTTGAACAGATTGACTATGCCACAAACCGGGGTCTGGAGCGCAATCAAATGGAACGCCTCGCTACCCTTGATTTTGTGCATAAAGGGCAGAACCTTTTTATTACCGGTTCTTCAGGCACGGAGAAAAGCTATCTGGCTTGTGCCCTTGGCCACGAGGCATGCAAAAGGGGATTCCGCACTTTCTATGCCAATGCCCAAAAACTGCTTGGCGCACTGAAAGTGGCCAAGGTCAAAGGTACACTTGATACAGAACTCAAGAAGATTGAGCGATGTCAGTTGCCCATTCTTGATGACCTGTTCCTTGTACCTCTTGATGCCAAGGAACGTTCCATACTGCTCGAAATTATTGAAGACAGGCATGAACGAAAATCCATCATCATAACCTCACAGTATCCATCGTCCAACTGGTATGACATGGTAGGTGACCCAACAATAGCCGATGCCATCCTTGACCGCATCATCCACACGGCTCATACCATAGAATTATACGGTGAAAGTATGCGTAAGCTAAGGTCTAAGAAAAACTAAAGAACATAAAAGGGTAAAATAAAATTGGCCCCATCACCAGGACTTTAAAGGGTCAATCATATTTGGCCAAAAGGGTCAAAGCAGACTGGCTTTTCCAACTATATATATAAATTATTTAAAATATATTGCAAGTAAACATCATAACGTTTACAATAGTAAACCTATGTACAAATAGACTTATGGATATTTTGTTCTCATTATGTCATAAAAAGCTGAATATAACATAAAGGTCTTCCAATTTTCTTCTTTAGAGAATTTGCAAAATAATTCTATTGCCAATTCAATATTTACACCTGTATCAAACAGCTTTTTGTTCAGAAGATATTTTCGCTGGTTTGACGATGCGTTACAAGGATAAATATCATTCCAATCTTCCTTTCTCAATATATACCACAAATATCGTATATATTTAAGAGAATCACATTGGAGATTCGTATTTCTAATCAGAGTTTCCACATGACTTTGTTCAGGAGTTCCGATAACAGCTTGGATATCCCCATCTGGTAGATACTCAACGAAATTTGCAACATTGGAATAAAAATATACGGGATAGGCTTCTTTTGTTCCTCTCTTTATATTGCAACAGATTTTTTGTTTTCCTTCTTGTTCATTCCTTACGTCCGGAAAAGTCCCGTTACAGGAAGCGACCAAATTATTGTATGCAACTTTATGGGGATGTATATTCGATTGTTGGCTATAGCCCACACTTTCATACACATCTGCAATTACCACTTCATTGGAAGAAAGACCTGGTGCAGTTTGATAATATGCCACATTATCAGCCGAGGTATAACTTCTTGGAATGATATGTTCAAGCGTTATTTTTTGATCGCTATATTCTTCATCTTGATTCATTTTAAGTTTCCTCAGACAATAACAACACAAATCTTGTTGTTCAGACAATAACAATTTGGTCAATGTCTTACGGTATTGACCGTTATTAGCAGCACAAAAAGTATCTTTTGTACCGGAATCGTTTTTATTATAACGTACATCTACATATCTTCCATTGGTCTCTCGACAATGATTATGCAAAAAGTTTTCCGTATTGGCAAGTCCGTTTACTCGTCCATGGGATTTATCAATGTAGCGCATTAGTCGATTACGTTTATTTTTTGTTCAATACGTTTTGTTAATTCTTGCAATGAAATCAGATTTTTCGACGCAATATATTCTTTAAGACGATCGCCTTGTTCTGTAAGATTTTTGGAATACATGTAAGCACATTGGTCAATTAACCTCTTCAGTTCCTCTCCATTAAGGGTTACCCCCATAATTTCTTGCAATCCGGAATTTGCATCAATTCCATATATATCTTTAAAATATTCAGGTTGTTCCCCTATATGCGGCAACGTTATTATGCGGTTGCAGTTGTTTAATGTATTCAAACTTGTAAGAACAAGAATGGAATGGGTAGATACGATAAATTGGATGAGCGGGAAAACCTCTATCAGCCTATTCATAATCACACCCTCCAACTCTGGATGTAAATGAAGGTCTATTTCATCAATGATTGCAATTCCTTGAACGCTAACTCCTTGTCTGTTAGATAAAATGTAAGAACGATAAGCCAAATCAAGGACAATACTAAATAAGCGCTTATAGCCTGAAGGCAGATTTACAAATGAAATTTCCTTTCCACTCTTAGTTATAATACACAAATTGTGATTTTCAGAATGGATTCCAATAGCAACTACTTCTATTGAAGACTTATCTTCAAGAAGAAGATTTTGGCTAAAACGTTTTATACAATCCTCTATTACATCATTTTCATGTTGCAATTGCTCAACCTCTTTGGTTTTAATGGCAATTATCTCATTATTGTTCTCATTCTGAGCGATATTAAGCTTTGCTATGAGATCTTTACTTTGCCTAATACTGAAAATGTTATTTTCCAATCGAGAAATCCACTCTTTGGTACATCCTTCTACTCCATTCCAGTCAAAATATCCAAAATTGCGTAATTTCCCAATCTTCTTCTTTGATTTGTCTTTCTTAGTATCTTCCTTATGAGGGAAACAATCTGAATAATATGCTAAAACAGGAAGTTCGTCAGTTACTTTATGCCACTTGTAAAATTCTCTGAAAGCATCAATAAATTCTGAAGGACGAAGACGATTATTGGTAGCAAAAGCACTCATTTTCCAATTAATATTATGTTCTGGAGCTAATGTAGCATTTGCTTCTATTTCAATAAGATTATCAGTATGATTATTATAATCTCCACTACGGCTAAATCCCTCAACTCTTAAATAAGGATTGTTGTTAGTGATAGTTCTCACCTCAAGTAGTTTCCTTTTTGGGGAGCCTTGGGATTTATTGACGTAGATTTTATCTGAATACATTATAAAACTCAATGCTTTATGAAGGGAGTGGATAAGGGTAGTCTTACCAGTACCATTCTTACCAAATACAATGGTAGCTCTTTCGCCAAAGTCCAACGAAAGATTTTTAAAACATCTAAAATTTCTAACTTTTATGTCTTTGATAATCATATCTCTCAAAATCAACATAGAAGCGACATGCCCCTATGTTGCAAAGTTAGCTAAAAAGACGAACATTTCCTATATAAAGCTATGAATTTTTGTTTTAAATAGCGACATCGTAATCTTCTCAATAGTACATTGTCAATAATCCTCACTATCTGTTTGCCATACCTGCAAGATGATACATAAACGAGCTGCAACAAAAGCACTATCATTAAGAGTTCTACATATCCACCAAGTAAAACTTTATCTTATTTCACAACCGCATAAAGTCATTGCACAAGGCCATTATTCATACAGAAAAGCTAAGTACATATAACTTGATTTCCTGCTGGTAAAAACGAAGAATTGCGGAAGAAAAAGGCATTGTTTGTTATTAATAGAAAAGAAAAACACTATATTCCCAAATACTCTTGTATACTATCAAACATATCAGAGTCGAGTTTCATGTCGTTGCGATAGTATATATACAAATTGACATAAGTCTTGAACATAGAGTTATCTACAAGAAAAGATATTCATTTAAAGCAATTAGCTCTTGTTTCAACCACTCATGTTTTTTGTCATCCACAGACACAGAATGGTGCATGACTCTTGAACGCACGTTTGGTATGGTTTTCACCACTGAGTATACTTATTGTGATACAATGTTCTCCAAGCAAACATTTACGACATTTACATATTCTGGTGTTTGGAATTGTTGTCAGTTGTTGAAAATTCAAATGCAAATCAAAATTACCGGTTTCCATTATCTGCTTTTTCGACAACTCTCCATTCTCCTTTTTAGGAATGTCGTACATTGTTCTCAGTTCAATACAGTCTGTCACCAAATGAGAAATCCAATGAAATTTTGAGGTTAGCGACAAATGTGTTAAGTTTTGACGCAACAGATGGTAGTTCACCCTGTCATTTGCCACATCCATTAGATCTGCAAGTCTTATCAACATCATCAGATACTTCAAATTTATCGTATCATTCTTAGCATGCGACTTCAATCCATACACATCCCATACGTCTTGTTCATGATAAAAGTTCTTATATTAATGTGAGTTCGATGAAATTATAGATTCTATTTTAAAATAGGTGACTAGTGAAAATTTTTGTATCTTTATAGTGTTGAAGTTACAAAGAAAGAAACACAATAACCGCTATGTTTATCAATAACAAAAATACAAAATATTACTGAAACAACTGAATAAAATAGACAGATTAACACAATAAAAATTTAAGTAGTTATAGAAATAAATACGGACGTTGGGGATACGGCTGAAATGAAGAAAGCCTATAACTATAACCAATCATCTCACCACATAGAGAAGGAAAACATTTCTAAAGTATCGGTATCTAAATCACTCCTACAAAAGAAGCTTTCCAAGCTATAATTACTATATAGTCCATGAATGTCATCACACCACTCTTCACAATTTTGCATCGTAAAACTTGCCATTTTCTGAAAAGAAGACTATCATTGGAAAACGAAGACAGGAAAGGAAATTCTGAAGGGAAATGATCTGACCGACATTGATGAAACTCATGGATGCCCGATTCGGTAAACCTAGAACACCGGAATGTGCAAGGTTCTAGGAAGAAGCCCGTACATATCTGAGCATACGCAAAAGAATCATATTTGAAATGCTAAAATAGATTTCTAATTAAAGCGGAATAATCACTCCTTTTATTCCGATAAGTTAGAAACATTGTTCTTTAAAACGATTAATTGTGTTTTTTCCAAGAATTGGAAGTATTCACGTGGTTTAATTTATTTTCTTGGAAAACATAAAAACTATATACCACTGATTACTAGATGTATAAACAACCAAACTATAACATATATAGGAATTGAACCATATCAGAACTTCATAATAGCTAAATCACTGTTTACTAGCAGCTTATAAATTATACATAAAAACAGAATCCCCGGTTCGATTCCTGGTGGGAATCACATCTTATTCATATCCACAATAATTATCTGACAAACAGCTATTTATAATAATATTCTCAAATCGTTTACAGAGTCCTATATAAATAGTGCAAAATTCATTGAATCACTATAATTTGCAATTTTCCTGATGAAATAGTTATGTCTTATTCATGTCCATATTGGAAGGTATACCTAATGGATATGAATAATAAATTAATGTGACATGAGACATAATTTTTCTATTAGCTTCTATCTAAAGCACAGTACACCCAGAAAAAGTGGTAAATACCCAATAATGCTCCGCATCACTATCAATAAAGAAGTTGCGGATGTTAGTTTGAAAACACTCATCTTACCAGAGTATTGGGACAAGCAAAGGAAACGAATCATGAAGACTGCTCCGGATGCACACGCTATCAATACATATTTGGATGAAGTTTATACGACTTTGCACTATTATTACAAGCAGGAGCTTTTGAGTTCCAGGCACATTTCTGCCAATCAGTTAAAACAACGCTTTCTCTTGATAGGTGCCACCCCTCCATCTCTTTTGGAACTTTTCATGAGGCAGGA
>ERZ1643249.3237-NODE-3237-length-14472-cov-9.114518_pt1 | contig 14472 bp, 15 predicted proteins | sample MGYA00579263_ERZ1643249 | MGnify/ENA primary metagenome ERZ1643249 (study PRJEB29033, sample SAMEA4952264) | chicken gut metagenome | biome: Broiler Chicken; feature: Gastrointestinal Tract; material: Caecum | place: Ireland | collected 2018 | study: Broiler...
AAAAAAGCAGAAGACACCATTTTTTCCAATGATTTCTTCTGCTTCTTAAATTCTATATTATATTTTCAGCTTTCCGGATCACCAGTTTCTTCTCAAAGGATTCCTGCCGGATAGATGCTCTTTCAGCGCTTTGTCTATCAGCATCATCAGTTCCAGCGTGCTTTTAAACTCCCTGGCTCGGTTTTCTTCCACCCACAGAAAGCTCCCCTGCCAGGTGGCGTTCTGCCGGTAACGCACAGTTACCAGATAAGTGGCGCACACTCCCTTTTTTTCCGTAAGGAACTCTTTTTCCAGAACAGGTTCTTCTGTCCTCCCGGGGAGATTTCCGGGAGCGTGCCAGTTTATTCCCCGAAGCTGTACCGCAGACTGGGGAAAAGCAATCTTATTATAGAAGCTTTCCATTCCTCCCAGCAGTTCTATCAGACTGTGAAATTCCCAGGGATTCCGGCTGTAGCGGCTGTAAACTTTTCCGCCGAACTCACCTTCCCTGATCTCATCCACACATATGCATACCTGATTTGGCGCCGTTCCGCCCCGGCGATATCGTTCTCTTGCCATCTATCCTCCTCCTGTACTACTTCCAGCGGAATTCATTTCCGGCGATCTGGATCCGTGAACTGTCGCTTTTCACATCTGCTACAGAGGACACATAGTATTTCAGATAATTTTTCCAGGTTCTGTGCTCCGCAGCAAAATTATCCAGAATCCGGTTAAAGATCAGCTTACAGTTCTCCTTATTGGTTCCGATAAGAAGTATCAGAAACTGAGAAGGGCTGTATCTGGTAAAGGAATCTCCCCTTCGAAGGCTTTTCTGGATCGCAGCGTGAAGAATCCGTGAAAATTCTTCCTGTCTTTCCGTGCCCTCTGCCGGCCTTCCTTTGCCGTCTACAAGTGTAATCACCATAAGATAGGCCGACTGTCCGTTCCGCTCCAGGATCCGTTGAAATAACCGGTAACTGTCCCGAAAGCTTGGAAGGCTCAGATAAAAGGCTCCTTTCTCCTCTTCTTCCTCCTTCAGACGGTCTTCAATCTCCCCCGCCGCCTGATAGCTTCCTGTCATCTTTGCACTCATTTCTTCAAAAAGTTTCATGGTCCTGACAGACGGGCTGATCCCCAGCTCTTCAAAAAACATTCTGGAAGTTTCTTCATAGAAATCCATAGCTTCCTTATATCGGTTCAGCCCCATCAGAGCTTCCATCTTCATGGCCTGCCACTCATCGAAGGGATAGATCCTTACCGCCTCTGATGAAAGTTCCAGCATTTCTTCATAATTCTGTACATATTCCAGGTAATCCCATACTCCGGATAAAGCCGTGGAATACTGCTTTTTGTAAGCCACGCTGTTAATGATTACCCAGTCTTCTCCGGATAATTCCGGAAGAAATTCTCCACGGTACAAAAGACAGGCTTTTTTAAAAAGCCGATATCTTTCTGCTTCGTTTGTCTCTGCTTCACCGGCTTTTACGCCTTCTGAGAAATCGATCACATCCACCCAGGTGGTCATAGGACTTTTCCACCGGTAGATTCCGCTTTCGATCTGTATATAATCATAATCCGGCAGAATAGTATCTGCCAGCATTTTCTTCAATCTATGAACAGTAACACGCAGATTGTTAGCCGCATCGGAAACATCTTCTCTTCCGTACAGTTCTTCCAGAAGCTGATTTCTTGAGATTCCGCCTCTGACTCCGCTGTAATGCAAAAGGATCTGCAGCAGCTTTAATACTTTTGTGGCGCTATTTCTCTTAAAGATTATAGGCTGTTCTCCGTATACCATGGAAAATTTTCCCAGCATATAAACCTTCAAATCTGACATTTCTTCCTCCATATGATATAGCTCCCTGATTTCATATTCTCTATATAGTGCAGCCGAAACTTAAACCTAACTTCAGCGTACAATATTAATGTTATTATTATCCCCTTAAAAAGTCAATAACTCCTTTTGAGAAATTCCAAAATTTACCAGTTCTGTCTGGTATTTTTTAAGGATATAATATTTTTCCCTATTCTGAGCTTCTTTTCATGGGAAAACCTCTTGTCACTTCTCTGAGAGAAATGGTAAGATAATTTTAGTATAAACCATTTACACAGAGGAGGACTGAAAATGAAAAGGTCCTGGAAAAAACTATGGATTTCCTGTCTTCTGATCCTGCTTCTCTTTGTGACCGGCTGCAGTGGACAGACATCTGCCCGGTCTCAGGAAGCAGGGGAGAAAACAGCTTCTGATAGCGGCGAAAGTACCGCCGAGGCCTGGGACAGTACCCCGCAAGTTTTGGTCCCTGAAGCTCCTGGTACTTCTCTTATGGGAAATTCATCCATAGAAATAGATGTTTCCAATATTTCTCAGGGATATCTTATGGCCCGGTATGTGGGAAACGGGGCCAAAGTAAAGTTTTTTATTGAGACTCCCGATCAGGTCCGATATACCTATGATCTGCCTGCCTCCCAGTCTTACGCTGCCCTGCCTCTCACTGCAGGAAACGGCACTTATACCCTGGATGTCCGGGAACATGTAGAAGGGGATCTTTATTCCAATTTATATATGGATACTATAGATGTTTCCATCGACAATGAATTTTCCCCTTTTCTCTATCCAAACCAGTATACCTGGTTTACACAGGACAGCCAGACTGTGTCCAAAGCTTCCGATCTGACCCGTGGTGTAAAGAACGGCCTGGAGGCAGTAGGAGCCGTCTATGATTTTGTGATTACAAATATTTCCTATGACGAGGAAAAAGCCCGTACAGTGGAAAGCGGCTATCTTCCTGATGTGGACGAGACTCTGGAAAGCGGCAAGGGCATCTGCTTTGATTATGCAGCTCTTATGACTGCCATGCTTCGTTCCCAGGGAATTCCCACCAAGCTGGAGATCGGGTATTCCGGGGAAGTATACCATGCCTGGATCAGCACCTGGCTTAAAGAAAAAGGCTGGGTGGAAAATATCATAGAATTTGACGGAAAAAACTGGTCCCTGATCGATCCCACTCTGGCAGCGGGGAATAAGCCTTCTTCCGTAAAGAAATATATCGGAGACGGCTCAAATTATACATTGATGTATTCCAGATAGCAGATCAGAATACCCTATGGAAAGGACGGTTGAAATATGAAAAAAAACACGAAGAAAAAGCTATCCTCTGAAGAACTTGCCGCATTTTGCGCGCAGATTGCCTCTGTGCTGAAGGCCGGTATTTCTCCCGGGGAAGGCATTGCCATTATGCTGGAAGACACCTCTTCTTTGCAGGAACAGGAGATCCTTACCGCCATACAGGAAACGCTGAATGCTACCGGAGTTTTCAGTCTTGGCCTTGAAGACGCAAAGGTCTTTCCGGAATATATGCAGAATATGGTCCGGCTGGGAGAACAGGCCGGGCGTCTGGACGAAGTCATGGACTCTCTGGCCGGACATTATCAGCGGGAAGCCGATCTGTCCGCCGCATTGAAAAGCGCTCTGACTTATCCCTGTATCATGATCGGTATGATGGTTCTTGTGGTGCTGGTACTGGTAACCCGGGTCCTTCCTGTATTCCAGCAGGTATATGCCCAGCTGGGCCAGACCATGAGCGGCCTTTCCAGAGGACTGCTGGATATGGGACAGGCCATCAACCGCTATTCTCTGGTCCTGCTTGCTTTTCTGGTCCTTTTGGTCCTTGTATGCCTTTATTTTGCCAGGACTTCTGCCGGACGGAAACAGGCCTCCCTGCTTTTTTCAAGGCTGCCCTTTACCAGAAATTTTATCCGTCAGAAAGCCTCTCTGCGGTTTGCCAGCGGTATGGCTCTGGCACTGAAAAGCGGCCTGACCCCGGAAGAAGGTATGGATCTGGCCGGGGTTCTTACTGGAAGTTCCGATTTTATGGAACAAATCGTCCAGTGTAAAAAACTTATGGAGGAAGGGACCCCTCTGGCCAGGGCACTCTCCGTTTCCGGTATTTTTACCGGTATGGAAGCCCGGCTCCTGACAGTAGGAGACAGGACAGGCTCCATAGATGAAGCTATGGAAAAAATCGCTTCCCGGTGCCAGGAAGAATTAGATGTCTCCATGGGAAACGCTGTTTCTATTATAGAGCCTACACTGGTGGCAGTTCTTTCTGTTATTGTAGGGCTGATCCTTTTGTCGGTAATGATGCCCCTTATGGGAATTTTGTCCGGTCTATAGGAGGAAGAGAACATGAAACGATTTGTAACCCAAAAGCAGCCCTCTCCGGTGAAAAACTTTCTTCTTTCTCTGGGCATCTTCCTGCTGATCCTCTTCCTGTTTCTCTGGGGGTTTTCTTCTATGTCAAAACTCTCCGCCCGTGAGGAGGAAAACACTTTACGACAGGCCCTGGTGGAAAGCGCCGTCCATTGCTATGCTTTACATGGGTATTATCCGGAAAGCCTGGAAGACCTTGTCCGGGATTATGGCATTACCTATGACGGCCGTCGGTTTTTGGTTGATTATCAGCCTCAGGGAGAAAACCTCATGCCTGAGATTACAGTAATACGGAAGGGGGAATAAGGTTTGAACCGGTATTTTCAAAAAGGTCACTCCATTGATCTGCTCTTTACAGTTTCTCTTTTCTGCGTATTCGCTCTGTCGGCTCTGGGAGTAACGGCAGCAGGCGCAGTCCTCTATCAGAGGACCGTCAGTCAGGAAAGAAGCGATTATAATCTCTACACCGCCCTTTCCTATATTGAACAGAAGCTAAAAGCCTGCGATCAGGCAGGCGGGATTTCATTGGAGGAGGAAGAACCCGGAACTGTCCTTTGTCTTCATCAGGAAATCGGCAGCAGTTCCTATCTGACCTACATTTATGCCTATGAAGGCAGCCTGACAGAGCTTTTTATACAGGCAGATCAGGAGCCTGATTTCTCCGGAGGGACGCCCCTTCTGGATATCGCTGATCTGGATCTTGCCCAGACTGGTCAGGGGCTCTTTTCCCTGACCGTCACAGAACCCGGAGGAGCTTCCCAGACCCTTTTGTGGCAGTCTGAAACTTTTGAGACAGGAGGGAAGACACCATGAGAAAATCTCCGCCAAAGCGATCTAATCTTTTCCTTCTGGAACTGATCCTGGCAATCTTCTTCTTTGCATTGGCCAGCGCTGTATGTATCCGTCTTTTTGTTCAGGCCAGAACCTTAACCCTGGAATCTCACAAACAGAACCAGGCTCTGACCTGTGCCAAAAATCTGTCCGCTCTTTTTGAGTCCCGGGAGGGTTCTCTTGCAGATATTGCAGAAAATTTTCCCCAGTCCCATCTGGAAGATTCCAGGCTGGAAATCTACTATAATGAAGACTGGGAGCTTTGTCCGGAAAATGAAAATGCTTACCTTCTGACCCTTACCCTTTCTGATTCTTCCTATGAGGGACATTTACCGGAAGGCGAAATACAGGTCTCTGAAGACCGGGAGCTGTTATGTACATTAGCTGTAAGCTGTTATATTCCTATAGAAGTAGAAACAGGTGAATAGATTATGAACAAAAAGAAAACTTTTCCTATAACAAATGCCGGAACTGCCTCGGTGCTTACTGTTTTCGTGGTTCTGGCTATGGTAGCTTTTGCTCTGCTTGCCTATATGAGCGCAAGGCGGGGAGCCGGATATTCCAGGCAGTTTACGGAAGAAGCCCAAGCCTGGCAGGAGGCCAAAGCCCGGGCTTTTGAAAAGATTGCTTCCATTGACCAGGAATTCTATGAAGCTTATGAGAATGGTACCTTCCCGGAGCTGCTCCAGGAAGAATATGGATTTTCCATTCCTCTTGAAAAGGGGAAGGAACTCCAGGTAACGCTGGTCCCTGTTCTTCCTGCTGAAAACCAGGGCCATTTTTACAGGATCACTTCTTTTCAGGAAGTAAATACAGAGGAATGGGAAGGCAGCAATTCTCTGAACCTTCTGGATCCTGACGAACTGACATGAATTCATTTATTATATAGAAAGAAAGGTTGAATCAGCATGAACGAAACGAGTATCAAAGACACCCGGGAGATTCTGAAAGAAATTTCCCGGTTAAAGGCTTCTGACATTTTTGTTGTGGCAGGCCGTCCCCTGTCTTACCGTCTGAATAATCAGATCCGGGAGTATTCCCAGGAGCGGCTGATGCCTGAGGACACCCTTCGGATCATAGAGGATATTTATGCTATGGCAGCCAACCGCAGCCTCTCTCCCCTCACAGACCGGGGAGATGATGACTTTTCCTTTGCTCTTCCGGGGATCAGCCGTTTCCGGGTAAATACTTATATGCAGCGGGGTTCTGCAGCTGCTGTGATCCGGATCATTTCCTTTACGCTTCCATCTCCCCAGGAACTGGGAATCCCGGAAGGGATCGTCCATCTGGGGGATCTGAATAAGGGAATGGTCCTGGTAACCGGAAGCGCAGGCAGCGGCAAGTCTACCACTCTGGCCTGTATCATTGACTATATTAATAAAAACCGGGAAAAACATATCATTACCCTGGAAGATCCTCTGGAATATCTTCACCGCCATGAAAAAAGTATTGTCAGCCAGCGTGAGATTACCACGGATACTGCCAGCTATCTCTCTGCTCTGCGGGCTTCTCTGCGCCAGAGCCCTGATGTGATTCTTCTGGGAGAAATGCGGGATTATGAGACTATGCAGGTAGCTATGACTGCTGCGGAGACAGGACATCTGATCTTTTCCTCTCTCCACACCATAGGAGCTGCCAACACGATTGACCGTATCATTGATGTATTCCCTGCCAATCAGCAGAAACAGATTTCCGTACAGCTTTCTATGGTACTCCAGTGTATCATCTCTCAGCAGCTGGTCCCTTCTGTTGATGGAGACCGCATCCCGGTCTTTGAGATTATGACTATGAATCCTGCCCTGCGCAATATGATCCGGGAAAGAAAGATCCCACAGATTGAAGGTCAGATCTATAATTCTTCTTCAGATACCATGTGTTCTATGGACTCCGGTCTCCTGAAGCTGTTCCGTTTAGGAAGGATCACCCGGCAGACCGCTCTGGATTATGCTTCCAATCCAGAAATGCTCATGCGGAATCTGGGAAGGTAGTTCCAAAGATCAGCTTTGATTTCTTTCTCCCTGTGCCGGGAATTCGGTCCTGTAAAAACAGGAAGAGAAGAAAGCTTACCCTGCCAGGTAAATTTCTCCTCTTCCTGTTTCTTTTGCCTGATACAGGGCTTGATCTGCTTTCTGATACAGTGTCTGATAGTCATCTCCCGTCTCTGCCACCGCCGTACCGGCACAGAATTCTGTCTGTACTCTTTCTCCTCTGTATTCCAGATCCACGGATCTGCCCTTTAATTCTTCAATCTTCTTTCTCAGTTCCTCTCTGTTTTTTACAGAAAGAACCGCCATAAATTCATCTCCGCCAATACGTCCTACAGTTCCTCCGGAAGCAAAAAGTCCCGAAAGGATCTCTCCTGTATGGACAAGGACCTGATCTCCAAAAGGATGTCCATACTTGTCATTGATCTGTTTAAAATTATCCAGATCAATAAGGACCATAGCAGTCAGCCGGTCCGGCTTCTTCTGCTCCAGTTCCTTTTCTGTATATTCCTGGATTCCCTTCCGGTTCATAACTCCTGTAAGATAATCCCTGGACACTTCCCCTTCCAGATTTTCCAATTCTTCTTTCTGCTTCTGTATATTGATCAGAAATCCGACGGCGGATCTGGCTATTCCCTCCTGGCTGTACTGAAAATACAGGCGGAGCAGGTACCACTGAACTGTACCTTCCTTGTTTCTGAGAGGGATCTCATCCTCATAGATTGTCCTCTCTTTCATTGCCTTTTCCATGCCTCTGAGAAATTTCTGTTTTACCTCTGCAGCCATGCAGTCTGTCTGTTCAAACCATCGGGCATCATCCGAAATCTGAGAAGTCTCCCCGAACTTTTCCATCCATTCCGCCGAAAAAGAAATCTTCCCCTGTTCAATATCCCATTCATAAATGATGTGGTCCATTTTATCCATGAGAAGCTGGAATTTTTCCAGACTCAGGTTCAGCTTTTCATGCTCTTCCTGCAGCTTCCGGTTCATTTCCTGTATTTTCTGCTGCTGTGTCAGTTCCTTCACCTTATACCAGTATCTGGCCCCGGAAACGATCACAGCCATTCCACCGGCGATCATTACATTGATCAGGCCGCCAAACCGGATATAGTCATAAGCGGCCACAGAAAAAAACAGCACAGACAGCCCATAAACGCAGAGACCATAAAGAGGCACAACCTGAACAATAATTGCCGCCCCCATAATGCTGGTAACAATCACTGACAGATTGCCCCCGTCCTGGGCCCCTATAATGTCGTAATAGCTTAACAGACAGCTCCAGATTATCCAAAAAGCGCAGAACATGCTCTGGAGGATCTTCTGACCTTTCTTCCATTTCTTCTTGTTAAATATTCTATGGACGCCCAGAAATATCAGGCTCATCAAAAGAAAGACACAATAAAATCCGAAATATATCCTGTTGTTTAAGGTTCCAAGTCCGCTGGCAGATCCGATCAGTACATGAAGGATGTTGACTGCCTGAACAAATATGGCCAGGAGGCTGACCACAGACATCAGCCTCCAGTTGTTAGCAAGAAGCTGATCCCAGAAATATTCTTTTATCTCATCCGGTATACGAACCAGTATTTTCAGATTCTTCACGAAATTCTCCTTCCCCGGTTTATATGCCATGTCTCATTCACCTGTTTACCATAATAGCATGAAAAAAGGATTGCACGCAATCCTTTTTCTTTACGCCAAATATTTTTTCAATTTTTCATAACTGTCCTCGCTTAACACATGTTCCAGAAGACAGGCCTCATGATCGGCTGTTTCTTCCTTTACACCGGCCAGCATAAGAAGCTTCTTAAAATACTGGTGCCTCTCATATACCCGTCTTGCCAGCTCCTCTCCCTTTTCCGTAAGGAGCAGGCTGTGGCGGTTGTTAATAACGTATCCTTTTTCTTCCAGAACTTTCATAGCTGTCAGGATAGTAGGCTTTGACCGCTCCGTATACTCTGCTATATGGACACATTTGACCTTGCCGTTTTTCTCTCTCAGCACATAGATGGCCTCCAGATAATCTTCCTGTACCTGTCCCAGTTCCATATTCTTTTCACTCCTTGCCCTTTCCTTCTTTTTAGAGCCTCTTGGAATATTCTGTCCCTCATGAGATTCTTCCGTTATCCATCGTATAAATTTTATCTGCCAGGTTCATGGTGGATCTCCTATGGGAGACCAGCACCACTGTTTTTAATCGGCAGGATTCCTTCAGAGATTTCAGGATAATGCCCTCATTGAGAGAATCCAGGTTGCTGGTAGGTTCATCCAGCAGAAGGAAGGGAGCGTCATGAAGAAATGCTCTGGCCACCCCAATCCTCTGCTTTTCTCCTCCCGACAAGGTATCCCCCAGTTCTCCTACCTCCGTGTCATAGCCTTTGGGCAGAGTCATGATAAACTCATGGATGGAAGCCTTTTTGGCCGCCTCTATAACCTCTTCCCGGCTGGCTTTTGGCTTTCCTATGGCAATATTATTGGCGATAGAATCATGGAACAGATGGGTTTCCTGGGTTACATAAGACTCTGTATCCCGCAGCTGTGATGTAGGAATCTGCCCCACATCTTTGCCGGAAATCTTCACAGCGCCCTGGTCCACATCCCAGAACCTCATCAGTAATTTTAAGAGAGTAGATTTTCCGGAGCCGCTGGCCCCATGGATTCCGATAATCTTTCCCTTAGGCATTTCCAGTGAATAGTCCTTTAGAATCACTTCTTTCTCATAGGCAAAAGTCACATGCTCTGCCTTGGCCCCTGTAAAGACAAGGTTCGCAGCGTCTGCCCGGACCGGGATCTCCTCTACCAGCGGCTTTTCCTCCAGGATGGAAAGTACCCGCTCTCCACTGGCCAGAGTCTGATTCAGGTTATTGGAAAGACTGGACAGCGCTGTTACCGGCCCGAAAGACCCCATCATGGCAATGGTGCAGGTAAGGATCCCGCTAAAATCCAGTTCTCCCTGCCTTCCCAGATAAAGGGTAAAAAACAGCATGCCAAAAGAAAATACCAGGATCGCCAGTGTGGTAAAGGACCGTTGGGCGCCCTCCAGACAGCTGAGATTTTTCTGGAGATTTCCCAGTTTCACTGACCGCTCCTCCATCTCTTTCATCCGGTTCTCTCCCTGTCCATACTGAATGGTCTCGTCCAGTCCCCGGAGAGAATCCAGCACAAAGCTGTTCAGTTCACCAAAACCAGTACGGAATTCCATTCCTCTGCCACCGCCTCTTTTGCCGTTCCACAAAGGGATCAAAACCCCCACCACCACATAGGCTGCCAGTGCAAACAATCCTGCCAGTACATGATAGCTCCCTATAAAGAGTATCATGACCAGAGAAGTCAGAAAAGCAATGGCAACAGGAGAAATGGTGTGGGCATAAAAGACCTCCAGCAGCTCAATATCCGTGGTAATAATAGAAATCAGATTTCCCTTGTCTCTCCCCTCCAGCTTTGCCGGGCAGAGCTTTCTCAGAGCAGCGAACACCTTATGGCGGATGATCGCCAGAAGCTTAAAAGCAATAAAATGGTTGCAGTATTGCTCTGCATAATGGAGAAGCCCTCTAAGCACCGCCAGAATTCCCATGAGCAGGAAGAGATTTCCCGTTGTAAAAGAATCGAAAAAAGTATTCTCTCCCAGACCTTTCAGGAGTCCTTGTCCCGCCAGGATGGTCAGGAAAATTGCGCAGAGGTATCCCAGAACGCCCAGAAGGACCGCTCCCGTCATAATATGGAGCAGAGGCCGCACAAGACCTATGAGCCGGGCCATGATCTGTATTCCGCTTCTTCTTCCTTTTCTTTCCTCCCTCATGCTTTTGCCTCCTTTCCGTACATTTCCAGGTTTTTCTGAGTCAGATAGAGTTTTTGATAGGCTCCCTGTTTCTCCATCAGTTCCTGATGGGTCCCCTGCTCCAGGATCTTTCCCCGATCCAGAAGATAAATCCTGTCAGAAGCTGCTACATTAGACAGTCTGTGGGAGATAAGAAGGACGGTCCTGGTCCTGGCCAGCTCCCGGATCACCTCCATGATCAGGTCTTCGCTCTCTGCATCGATATTAGACGTGGCCTCGTCAAAGATATATACAGGAGTATCGTGGAGAAGTGCTCTTGCAAGGGCCAGCCTCTGCCGCTGTCCTCCGGACAGATTAGCCCCCTGTTCCAGAAGTTTTGTCTCTAATCCCTCCCAGGTCTCCAGAAACCCCAGAAGATTTACCCTGGAAAGAACACCTTTCATTTCCTCTTCTGTAGCCTCTGGTTTTGCCATCCTGAGATTCTCTGCCACTGTTCCTTTAAAGATATAACTGTTATGCCGGACAAGGGTCACATGTTCCATCAGTTCCTTCTCCCTGATCCCGGAGAGAAGTTTTCCTCCTATAAGGATCTCCCCCTGATAATTCCCCAGTTTTCCGGTAAGCAGACCGGCAATGGTACTCTTTCCGCAGCCAGACTCTCCTACTAGAGACACAAAGGAACCCTGCGGTATGACAAGGCTGACACCTTTCAGGATCTGCCGGTCCTTTTCATAGGAAAATCCCACTTTCCAAAGCTCCATGTCATAATTCTCCCGGGGCATATCTTCTTCCCCGTCTTTTGGTTCTTCCATGTCCAGAAGGCGAAAGATCTTGTCGCTGGCTGTCATGCCGTTCATGGCAATATGGAAAAAGGATCCCAGAAGCCGCAGCGGAATGAAAAACTCCGAAGCCAAAAGGATAATGGACAGAGTTCCGGAAAAGTCCATCCTTCCCGCCAGAAATTCACTGACTGCTGTCATCATTCCAACAGCAGCCCCTCCATATGCCACAATGTCCATAACACTGGTAGAGTTCAGCTGCATAGTCAGGACTTTCATGGTGATCCGCCTGAATTCCTGGGCTTCCCTGTCCATTTCTTCTGCTTTTTGCTCATCAGCCTGGTAAATCTTCAAAGTGGTCAGTCCCTGGAGATTTTCCAGGAAACTGTCTCCAAGCCCTGTATAGATCCCCCAGTATCTGCTCAGAAGTTTTTTTGCAAATTTTTGTACCGCAGCAATGGATACAGGGATCAGAGGCACACAGATCAGCAGCACCAGACTTGCCTTCAGATTTACAAAAGATAAGACTGTAAAAAGTGTCAGCGGTGCCAGCAGACTATAGAAAAGCTGGGGAAGATACTTTCCGAAATAGATCTCCAGCTGCTCCACCCCTTCCGTACTCAGCTGGACCACTTCAGAAGTAGCGGTTTTTTCCTTATAAGAGGCTCCCAGTCTCAGCATTTTTTCGTAGATTTTCTTCCGCAGGATCCTTTTTACATCTACGCTGGCCCCATAGGAGGCCCTGGCCGCCATTCTCTCACAGCAAAACCGGACCGCCACAGCCAGGACCAGGATCACTACCGTTCTGCCGGCATCCAGGTTTCCCAGGGTCCGGGCAAGATCCCCCCGATTATCTGCCAGTGTGCCCAGAAGACCAGCAATAGAAAACACCGCCAGGATCTGTGCCAGGAGGGCGATCCACTGCCAGAAAATGTTATATACAATGTATTTTTTTGCATGAGACAAAAGTCTCACCAATCTTGTCTTAATCATAAACTTCCTCTCTCACAGTTTTTACCCGAAGGAAGAAATACAGCAGATGACATACCCATACCACTGCCAGACAAATCCTTCCTACGGGGACGCGGCTCATCAGGATGAACCCTGCTGCCATCACCAGGGTAACCGTCCCTACAATGGTCAGCTTTGTTTTCATGGTCATGGCCTTCTTTTCTACAAAAGACTCCAGATGTTTCTTATACAGGCTGGTACCAATGAACCAGTCGTGAAGTTTTTGGGAGCTTTTTGCAAAACAGAACACAGTAGCCATGTAAAAGGGAACTGTAGGAAGGATAGGGAGTACCACTCCCACAGTTCCCAGGCCCAGGCAGAGAAAGCCCAGGACGATCCAAAATATACGCAAAGGATTTTTCCTCATTTTTCTCCTCCTATACGGTAAGCACAAATTTTTTTCCTTCTATTTCTGTCACATCCAGACGGATCCCATACAGATCACGGATACTGTCAGCGTCGATCACCGCCTGGGGATCCCCCTGAAAAGAGACTGTGCCGTCTTTGAGTCCGATGACCTGCCGGGAAAAATGGATGGCCTGGTTAATATCATGAAGTACCATGATAATGGTAATACCAAATTCTTCATTCAGCCGTCGGATCAGTTCCAGGATCTCGATCTGATACCGGATATCCAGGTAAGTAGTAGGCTCATCCAGAAAAAGGATCCTGGTGTCCTGGGCCAGAGCCATGGCGATCCACACCCTCTGCCGCTGTCCTCCTGACAGTCTGGCCACTTCCCGGTTCCGGTATTTTTCTATGTTCGTAACCTCCATGGCCCACCGGATCCGTTCTTCATCCTCCTGGCTTTTCGCCTGCATCATCTTCATATGAGGGGTCCGGCCAAAGGATACCAGCCGTTCCACCGTAATGTCATCGCTGGATGTATTATACTGATGGACAATAGAGACTTTTCTGGCAAAGTCTTTCAGTCCCAGATTCTGGATATTCTTGCCGGAAAGGAAAATATTCCCTTTCCGGGGATAAAGATTTTTGGTCATGAGAGAAAACAATGTGGATTTTCCACAGCCGTTGGCCCCCATGATAGTGGTGATATCTCCCCCTTTTATTTTAAAAGATACGTCCCTGAGTACTTTGTTCTTTCCATAGGAAAAGGAAAGATTCCGTACCTCCATAGCAGGTTTCTCTTTTGGCAGGCTTTTTTCAGTTTGCATATTTCTTCGACCTCCTCAGCAGAATGATAAAAAAGGGGCCGCCTATAACGCTCATAATAACAGATGCGGAAATTTCATAAGGATAAGCCACGGTTCTTCCGATGGTATCTGCCAAAAGGAAGGTAAAAGCCCCGAAAAGCATAGAAAAAGGAATCAGCGCCCTGTGGTCGCTGCCTACCAGGATTCTTCCGATGTGGGGAACGATTAGGCCCAGAAAGCTTACCGCCCCTGCAACTGCAGTGGAAATACCTGCCAGGAGTACTGCCGCCAGAGAAATCAGGATCCGCATGGTGTTTACATTGACCCCCAGACTTCTGGCCGTCTTGTCTTCCAGAGACAGAAGATTGCATTTTCCTGCAAAAGCCAGGGCCAGAACCAGGCCGATGACCACATAAGGCACCAGAGTCCCCACATCCTCCCAGGTCTTCATGGTAATATTCCCATTGACGATAGAAGCCACTCCCGACATATTTCCGCCGCTCATAGAGTTCATAGCCGAAGACAGGCCGGTAAACATGGAATTCACTGCTACGCCTACCAGAATGATCCTAAGAGGACTTAGTCCCCCCTTCCAGGAAAGGGTATATACCAGGAAAAAAGCCAGGACTCCTCCCAGAAAGGCAAAAAGGGGTGTAAAGAAAAACAAGGCGGGGGCCGCTGCCGTAATGATCACCGCTGCAAAGCCGGCGCCGCTGGAAATACCGATGATTCCCGGATCCGCCAG
>ERZ1643249.3238-NODE-3238-length-14470-cov-8.110857_pt1 | contig 14470 bp, 14 predicted proteins | sample MGYA00579263_ERZ1643249 | MGnify/ENA primary metagenome ERZ1643249 (study PRJEB29033, sample SAMEA4952264) | chicken gut metagenome | biome: Broiler Chicken; feature: Gastrointestinal Tract; material: Caecum | place: Ireland | collected 2018 | study: Broiler...
TTAACCTTCCTTATGTAATTAGTATCCACCATATTCGCATAAGTACCCCAAAAATGGCTTAACTAAGCCATTTATCAGTTTGCCATACAGGGCGTAAGTCTGCATATCTCGGCATAAGTAGGCGCTATAATGGTGTATAATTTGGTGTACCCGGTGGTGTAATGTTGAGAGAAACGCTATGTTGTTCCATTTGCCGATATGCAATCTTCGCAATTGCGTCATAATTTGTATGCGTATAAACTTGAAGGGTTGTCGCGGCATCTGAATGTCCCATTAAATATTGGACATAAGAAGCGCTCATTCCTGATTCCATGAGGTTAGTGCAAAAAGTGTGTCGCAAAATATGTGCGGTCAAACGAATTGGTGCTTCTGGATAACATTTATTGTATAGTTTTTCCATTGCTTTAAACTTCGTTTGCAGATTTACATATCTAGCAACTGTACCGTTATTGGTAAAAAACAGAAACCCAGAACACCCATCAATGACAAAATCATCTGCATTCGGCGGCCTCCGATTCAAAATGTTTTTAAGGCTTTCTTCTACGACAGGAATCATTGGAATTTTTCTAACACCCGCTTTTGTTTTTGGTGGCCCTATTTTTATGGTATAAGGTTCCAAAATCCTTAGTTGCTGGCGATTTACTGAAAGAGCGTGATTTATAAAATCAATATCTTTTGTGGTCAGCCCCAACACCTCGCCTATACGCAATCCGGTATTTAGCATGAGTACTACCAGATCGTAATATTTATTATACGTTCTGGATGCAGAGATTGTTTCGAGCAAATTTCGTTGCTGTTCTGCTGTCAATGCTTTTTTTTCATGTACGTTACCCTTTAGAAAATTCATTTTAAACATACATGGATTCGTCATCAGTATCTGATCGTCGTATGCCATCGCAAACGCTGGTTTAATAAGTCCGTGTAGCACCTTAATGCTCTCGGAAGAATAGCCATTGTTGTATAAGCTGACATAGAACTCTTTAAGATCCGATGGTTTAATTTTATTCAAGGGCACCCTACAAAAATCGCATTGTCTTTCCACCAACTTTATGTATGCTTTATATGAGGTAATACTATTAGCACTCAGGTTGCTTTTAAGCTTCAGGTATTTATTGAGTAAATCTACCAGTGTCAAATTCCCCAATGTGTAATCAACTCCGGCAAATTTACCCTTTTCGATTTCTTTTTCCTTATCACGAAGCCCTTTTAGCGTAGGATGATACACTACAACCCTTTTGCCTGCACTATTAGTATACCTGTATTGGTACGATCCGTCTTTTCTTTGGCTCTCTCCTGTCCGTAAAATTCTTCCATTACTATCTTTACGCTTTTCGGACATAATCAAAACTCCTTTCTACTGGAAAGAACCTTGATATGACATACCGATTATAGCATATCATACACAAAAATTCCAGTGTATTAAATTGAATATATTGTTTTAATATATTCATCAAACTGTTTACGTTTAATAAGTCTTTTATTTCCTACCCATAAAACGAACCCGCAATTTTCATTCTTCGTTAATTCTTTTAATTTTTTTACGCCAATATTGTAATATTCGGATGCTTCTTCTAATGTCAGATTACTTTTTTCCCATATAGGAACTTCTTTCATATAATCTACCTCGATAAAATAAAAATGTACAAAAATAATGAAGCGAGGCGGGCGATGCTGTACCGCCTCGCTTCATTGACAAGACCTTCCACAAGTGGTATCATGTATTGGTATTAAGTAAAGATTGTCGGCTTTGCCGTCGATCTTGCCAGCACTAGGGCTGACAAGTGCCTCATCAGTGGAGGTCGATTACTATGGTTGAATCCATAGCTGCACTGGTCAGTCATCCTTTTGGATGGGTAATCTTACTTGGTGTCGCAGTAACCCCGAACACACTCACCTTGATTGTCGCAGGGTTCCATCTTGAAGTGAAGATTGATTTTCTGTGGTTCCACCTTGACACAACCACGAAATCTTAATACACGACCCGCTTGTGGAGGCGGGTTATTTTTTTTAGAAGATTAAGCTTGCGGGATCATCCCATTGAGAGTACAGATGACAGTCAGGGCGCAGGATGTAATACTTATTATCCTCCCTTCCAGCCTTGTTCATGCAGTCGGAATCGATCACCGTAGAGATGCCATCTACACTGTACTTAATCGCTCCATATGGCAGAACATCAATCGGTTTTCCGTGGTCTTTAACATACTGTTCAACGGCATCTTTGACTTCCGGCGGAGTACCGTGTTCTTTAATCCATCTGCTTTGCGGAGTATCTTCATCGGACGTGTATAACACTCTAAAAGTCATCTGGTCTGCGCCAAGATAATGTGTCATATGGAAGATTCCGTCTATATCCTGCCAGTCGTAACCGTCTGTCATGTTGACGCAAAGTCTCAGATTAAAATCATATTCTTTAATTTGAGAACATAGCCAGGGAATATCCACTCTAAACTCTCTTGGCGTGCCGTTATACCACATATTCAGGTCTGAATCGAAGGACGAGAGAGACAAAGCAATAGTGTTGACCCCAACATGGTTACGCAGAAATCGCAGGTAATTACGATCGATTAGAACGCCAGTTGTTTGCATTTCGATTTTCCTGAAAGGCTGTTCCATGAGCTGCATAAACAGGCCAAAGTATGTAAGAAAGTTCCTGTTCTGCTGCGGCTCACTGTCTCCAGTCAACATGATGGTATCGATCCCTTTTTCCTTGCAATACGCAAGTCGCTTGAGATAATCTTTAAGGTATAGGTCGTAAAATGGTTTGTTGTCATCCATCTGATTTTTGCTTTGATCGCAGTGCATCCGGCTTACACAAAACGCGCAATTATTGACGCATCTCTTATTTGGGACTACAACACTTAAACTTTGTACACTCATATTTTTCCTCCTACTTCCCAGAGCTTCCTAGAGCACCGTCTCCTCTATCCGACTCAATCTCTTTCAGCTCATCCAAAGTCATCTCACAGACTTCTACAGACGGCACTGGAACAACCAGAGCCTGACAGATTGCCTTGGTGGACGGATAGATGATTGTTCCGTATTCACAGGTTACAGGTTGTCCCGGTTTCGCTATAATAATTGGGACATCGTTATGATTGGTAAGCGGCACAAACCATTCTCCGCGATACCCAGAGTCGATTACTCCGCACCGCTGACCGATTCCTTTGGAGCCAGTGCTGCCTCGCTCTTTGAGAACAAAACAATAATCTTTTGTGCAAACACTTGCAATACCTGTCGGAACCATCACTGTCTGGTGTGGTGCGATCTCCAGCACATCTGTTTTGAGACATGGATAAATATCAAAACCGGCATCCTCATCCCTTTTAGAAGGAATGATAGCGTCGGGGTGAACCTGAACGAAATAAATCTTTGTCTGCATCTTTTCATCTCCAATCTTGATTTGCATATTCGATTTTGTTATAATTTACAAGCACCTTACCTGTTTTCTGTGCGCGATGCTCCCGCACATAAGGTCTGCTGATTTTTGCTTAACTTTGCCGATGATTTGACAGCTTGATCTGACGCAAAGTCAGAGTAAAAATTTGATAACTACCGCGCCAACCGGTTTTATCTTACTGACAACACCGTCAGCAAGCGCAGTTGGCAAAAAGGATGGTGAGAAGTTATGCACTTCAATCTATGCTTTTTGATTGACCTCATGTGCGAGATGTTCGACATCGTTGCGCAAGCGTCGTTTTCGGCGCTACTGTCTATCGCATTGTCGCATTTTGTTGACAAGCGATAGATAAGGGGAACAGGTAGACTACCTGCGATTTAGGTAGCCACCGGTGTATAGCGTCGGCTTGTAGCTGGCGCTATTTTTATTGACTACACTTTACAAGTATGATATACTGGTAAAGCGCAGCTTTCCATTCACTGTCCTAACCGACCATCACAGTAATTCTATTGTCCCGCTAAGCAAAAGCGCATTTTAGGCCAATGAGCCGTTCCGCGCAACAAGTGTGCGAGAACCATGCAATCACCTGTGCCAATCAGGCTGCATGGTATGCAATAGAATTGGCGGTTTCTATCGGCAAGGAAGGAGGGTCGTATGATTGTTTTGCATATCGACTTGCTCATTTCTTTGGAACTTGCGGATGTTGCAACGTTCACAGAATTGATTGTAGCTGTTCTACAAATCTACGTTGCTTATCGGTCTAGGACAAGTGAAATTGAAAAGCATCATTATGTCACGCCTAAACGGACGCGCCGTAAATGATCGCGTATAGCGTCGGCCTTTGGCTGGCGCTATTTTTATATACAAGCGATCTCTCGCTAGTACATCATTAACCACATCTGCTCCATCCACAGTCTGGACAGCTCATGCAGCCTCCTTCAAATCGGAGTTCTGCTCCACACTCAGGGCACTTCTCTTTGGTAGTTTCATGCACTGGTGTTTCTGGTTCCACAATCTTTTCAGCGTGGACTTGCTTGTTACCTTTAATCTCGTTGTAAAGGTCAAGCAAAGCGTTACCGACGGCCACTGGGCAACAAGAACCTTTGGAGGTGTCTCCTTTGGTGGCGTGTCTGACTGCGTAACTTGGACAGCTGCCACAGCTCTTTAACTGGTCAACGATGTCTGGAACACTGACACCGTTTCTGGCAGCAAGGGAAATCATACGGGATAGACCAATCATATAATTCTGGCAACCTCCTAGACTTCCTTTGGAGAGATATGTCTCTCTCAGCTCTCCATCCCTGTTAAAGAAAGCACACAAATGGAGCGCACCACATCCTGTCATTAGCTTTCGTTTATAACCAATCAGCTCTGTCTCTGGTTCGTTTGCCGGGGTCGGAGCTTTTTCTTTTTGCTCCTCTTTTTTGGTGTCACTGGTTGTCAGGATGCCAGCTCTTGCACAGCCATCCCTGTACACAGTGATTCCTTTTAGCCCTTTCTCCCAAGCGTACATATAGAGGTCTTCCACGTCCTCAACAGTTGCTTCATGTGGGAGGTTTACTGTAGAGGAAATAGAGGCGTCGATATGTTTCTGCCACGCCGCCTGCATATCAATGCGAGAGCGATATGGGATCTCCTGCGCTGTTATAAACCACTCAGGAAGGTCTTTGTCATCGGTGATGCTGTGTTCCTTCATGTACTTCTCCACAATCGGAGTGTACACTTTATAGTACACATCTTTGCCATGCAGTGATTCGGTTTTGCGGGTATAATAGTTTGCAAAAATCGGTTCGATACCGCCAGAAATACCAAGCATAGTGGACAGGGTTCCTGTCGGAGCGATGGTCAAGATTTGCGAATTGGCAAGTCCGAACTGGCGAATTGCAGCCTCGATTTCTGGGCTTTGGTGCGCTTTATAGAAGCTGCTTTCCAGCACTTCATCAAGGTTAAACTGTGGATAAGCGCCCTGATCTTTGGCTACCATAGCTGATGCGTAGATGGCATATTGAGCCATAGCAGAGCCAAGGCGATTACACAGATCAACAGCTTCCGGCGATCCGTATGGGATTTCCATTTTGATGAGCATATCAGCAAGTCCCATGATTCCGATTCCTGTTTGATGCCAATCTCTAGCTGTTTGTCTTTGTTGTTTTAGAGGTTGGAGTTCCATTCCTTCTGTCAGAATGTCATTCATACCTCTAACAACAATTTGTACTGTTTCAAAGAAATCTTGAAAATTAAATCTTTTATTTTTGTCAACAAACTCTGACAGGTTAATACTGCCAAGCATACAGGCCCCATACGAAATCAAAGTTTCTTCCCCGCATGGATTAACACCGGATGGCATAGAGCGTTCGCTGGTGTTGAGACGATAGTTGCAGCAACGATCCCAAAACAACATTCCTGGTTCTGCATAGTCCCAATTACATTCAGCTAATTTATGAAAGAGTTCTCTTGCCGGAACAATCTTAATTGTCGTTTCCCCTGTTGCCTCTCTTGTGTAACTCATTTTCCACTTTTTATTTTCTCTTACAGCTTCCATAAATTCATCTGTAATGCGAACTGAGATATTGGCACTGGTTACTTTATTTAAATCGGTTTTAATACCAATAAATTCTTCAAGATCAGGATGCTCACAAGATAAAGAAAGCATCAAAGCCCCTCTACGTCCATTCTGAGCAATTAAGCCTGTAACCAAAGAATATAAATCCATAAACGATACAGCTCCGGTTGTTGTTTTGGCTGCGTTATGAACTTTTGCTCCTCTAGGTGCTAGTTTAGATAAGTCTGTTCCAACTCCCCCGCCATACGAATATGTGCGCGCCATTTCTTTTGCTGTATCAAAGATAGATTCGATGTTGTCTTCCGGGGGAGGCAATACAAAACAATTGGAATACTGAGACTTGATACCTTTTTTATACAGTCCTCTATTTGCTAAAATCCGACCACCTGGCAAGAACTTCTTTTCTTTAATCAGTCTCTTGACATCCTCATCGCCGCCGCTGACGCGATCCAGCCACGCATCAAAACTCTCACCCTCGTACTGGTATTTTCTTTTCCAGATGTCAATTCCCAGTGTGTTTTGCTCTCCGAGCCATTCTTCAATTTTCATTCGATTCCTCCAATCTGTCTTGATATGTCAAGAACTCCTGATTTCCCACATACCACCGCAATGTATCGGTAGCCTCTTTCAAATCATGGTTGACAATCACAGTTTTTGTTGCAGCTTCAAAGCCATCAAAAGCGAAATGGTCAATCCAGATCCGCTTAATCGCTTTTATCAAACCATCTCTTTTTAGCAGTCTCCAGAACCTTCTCCACAAACTTGCTTTAATGTACACACAGCGGATTTCCTTTTCGCCTTTGTAATGGTCCACAAAATACCAGACACCTTCTGGATCAATCACATAGAAGGTCGCGTTATCCACCTGCTCCTGTGTTGCTGCATAACGGTATCCGTTATACTCTGTATAGGCACAGATGTTTTGCAGCTTATCAAACTCCTCATCGGTCACAAAAATGTGACCTGTTTCATCTTCGCTCCTCTTTGGTCTGGTGGTATAAGACTGCACCTGTGGACCAAGATTTTGAAGTCGATTCACCATTGTTGTCTTGCCTGTCCCGCTTTTTCCCACAATCAGATAGATGTTATAAGACATTTACTCACCTGCCTTTCTAGGGTTATAAATAACTACCATCGAAGGGAACGGCGCTGTACCAAGAGCGTTTCCGTCGTCGTCTGTAAATTTCAGTCTACCTCTTACAAACCTGATTTCCGCTTTTCCGTAGATATAATCATGAAACCATTGCGTATCAGTGCGCGACGGAATCAGCATCACGATTGTAATTCCCTTCAACGATTCTTCGTAGGCTTTCTTTACCCATTGACCGGTAATATACCTACCATACGGGGGATTGCAATACACCGCCCCCCCCACATCCCAGCTTTGCTTTAGTCCATCTTCTTTAGGAGTAAAGCATTTGTCGCATTTGCTGGTTTTATATGTAGCCGCAGCGTCTAAAACAAAGTGAAATTCTTCGTTTAGTTTGTCAAAGAATTGCTGCGGCGTACACCAATCGGTTTTCTCAGAACTAAACAGAGCTTTATTGATCATTGCTGCCCCCTCTAGGATGTCCACAGCTGAACTTTCCTTCTGGACATGGCCCCGACACACAAGGCGCACCAGCATTTTTGAAGATCGTCGGGGCAACCTCCTTAACTTGTCTGAGGATTTCATCCGCGACCGCTCTGATCTCTTGTTGTGCCCTGAAGCAACATCGCAAATTAAAGAAGTGCATTAGCTCTCTTGCGTTCATTGTGACAATCATTTTGGTACAGGCAGCGTTCGGCAGAATATATCTGGCATCCTCTGTAGCTTTCTTCTCAGCGGCTTTTGCATCCATACCATCACTGATATACTGGTTTTGCAAAGTCTCTGTAAGACCGTCATAGATGTTGTAAAGGGATTCGATCGTCTGCTTATAAATTTCGTTACACCCGGCGTTCTCTTTGATTGCTTCTGGTACAACTGCTCCAAAGTTGTCATGGACATAACGTTGTGACTGCACTGAGAAACTAGCGATCCTGTGACGGCTCATCTGCGCTAAAAAGCAACGGCTCACATCCTCAATACCAAAGGTAAAGCTGGCGTGTTCAAACGGACTCATGTGGCCTCTCTCAACCAAAGAGTTCAGAAACTTTGTGACCTTTTCATCTGTCAGGCCATCCATAATGGTGTCAATATCAGCCTTGCCGTAGCAGAGCTTTGCGGCAGCGGCCACCACCTTTTCAGGATTCGGCGTATATGCTAAAAGTTTAACCTTCATATCGCACCTCTTTTTCAAACATATCTCTGAGATCGATAATACTTGCTTCGCTCTCTGGATGTTCCTCGTAATACTTTTTAACCCAGTGATAAAAGTGGATCATAATCGGCTTGTAAAGACTCCTACTGGAAGTTAGTCTGCCGTACCGCTTTACCTTTCTGGCAACCTCTCTGAGAGACTTCCATGTTCTGTAGTAGTCGGTTTTATATTTCAATCTCATGCCAGCCGCGTCTTGCAGAACAAATCCCTCAAAGAACTCTCCGTGCGGCGTAACCATCGCACCATCCAAAGCGCTAACAAAACTAAGCCACGCTGCCTTATCGACCAATGTTGCAACTCGCTTCTTACAAGGGCAACCCAACTCCTGCGCCATTGCTTTTAACTCAGTATACCCAACAAACTTGGCATCGTTTAGTTTGTTCTCAACAACGTCCAGCAGAAAAACGGTTGGATTATCGTACTTGATGATATGAGGATCATGTACTGGATCGACCACCTCAAACAATACAGAGTGGCCTGATTTGACAAGAAGTTTCAAATAATTTTCGTTACAGCCTGTCTCCTTAAAAATCTTTTCAAAAGTCTGCGCATACTCTCCGCCTTTATTGCCTTTTGTCAGATACATGACGGAATCGTTTTCTTCATCATAAGCAGCAATACCGAGGAATCCGTTTTCTTTCTGATACACCTCGACTGGGAATTTCAGTGTTTCGGTCAAAACAGAGATTCTTGTCTCTGGTCGCTCCTCTATTGCAAAGAACTTATTATATCCTCTGGCAACAAGCTCATAGGTTTCGTTATTAAAGAACAGACCTCTAGCTTGAACGGTCATGTTATCCCAATGTCCTTTATAAAATGCAGCTCTACTAAAGTTAAGCGATGAGATGTTTCCGAATTTTCTCTCTACAATATCGGGGTTTTGCTGCATAGATTGGAGGATCATCGCTTCATTGTTATCAATTGGTTTGACTTCCTCTGCATCCACTGTCCAACGTTTATCGTATACGGTGTTTTGATATTCATGCGGATGCCACCCATTTTCATCCAACACAACTGTTCTGAGGAACCCTCCTCTTTCGACTCCGCCCTCCAGCAACCAACAGTTGCCATTTTGAACCGGAAGGTTAGCTGGGTTTCTATGTCCGCAAACCTGATACACCTTGCTGTTTCCATAACGGTTATTGAAGGTTTCCATCACAGCGCCGATGTCTTCATATTTGCCGATGCCATGAATCAAATCTCTGGTAGGGTATCTTTGATCGCCAATCAGCACTGGAATACCGCCATGCGATACCATAACCAGATTGCCATGAAAGGTATAGTAAGCCATCTGAGCACATCGTCTATAGAGTTTATGAAGCTTACCAGCACTGACACCAGCTTTTGCAAGTTGTGGTTCAGTATGATACAGAAATTCCTTGGAGGTAATCTCTCTGTTCGTACCATACCGCTCCAGCCATTTCTCATGGTTTCCTTCCAGCAGCATGACGTTTGGCAGTTCATACCAATCCAGCAACATATTTGCAACCTCTGCGTTTTCGAGACCTCTATCCAAATAATCTCCGCAGAAAATGTACATTGTATCAGGGTCGATCTCAGGAATTGCTTCTTTCAAGACAGTTGCGCATCCATGAATATCTCCAACATGCACAATACGTTTATATTGGTCGAGACAGATAGGGGTTACTTGCATCATCTCGCGAACCTTATATCTAGTTTCTTGTGGATCTGTAAAAGGAATCACCGTAATACCGCTCGGAATTCGCTCTGTCTGAAATCTCGCGTACTGCCGGTCAATGACATCAAGCGGCACAGCTTTATAAGTCGGCTGGCGTTCCATATTGCGCATAATAACCGTTTCTTTGGGAACGCTGGTCATATCGATCAGAGCAACACGATACTTATATTTAGAGGCCAAGTTCTTTAGCCTTGACATTTCTTCAGATTTTGAATTTGTGGAATCAACAACGGTAAACAGACCATTACTCATACGCTGTTCGATAATCTGATACACAAATCCCCACACTTTTGCTTCTTTCTTTTGAGAAATTCCTACGCTGCCATCCGGCTGCACGGATAGCGAATCAAACATCATCCGAATATCATCAGGCGAGATCGTATAGGGTTCCCAGCCCATGTCCTTAATAAAAGTTGACTTTCCGCAGCCAGGTGCGCCCCGGAACAACATTAAAAGTCTCATCTTTCACCTTCTCCCGTACATTTTGTCTTCGGTGTCTTTCCACCATCCATGAGGCTTATCGAGGTAAGTTTCCGTCTCTGTCGGCTCTGTGCGGCCTATCCGTCTCATCTCCACCTCGGTAGCCTTGCGTGTGCTACACTCGCCGCACTCATCGTCGTAGCGTTCACACATTTTATCTATTTCAAACTGCGCAAATTCTTTACGCAGACGTTGGCGTACTAGGTCAACCAGGAGCATCATCCCCCATCGTCAGAATCATCTTTGTTATCTGCAAACAAATCACTCCCCTCCAATTCCTCATAAGCACCAGCACATCTTGGGCATCCATACCATTCTTCACGATAGTCTTCGCTATGGCGTTCAATGTATCGCACTGGATTTAAAAATTCAAACTTACAGTCCAAACATCTGTACATTATCCGTAACTTACCTCTTTGCCGATTTCTCGCAAGCCAACAAAAATTGGAAATTGCAAACTTTCTTTTCCTGTCTTTTTATCCTTCGACACTTCTTTGTATTTGACTTCAATAATCCGTCCAGTCAAGTTATCTCGGCTTGCCCAGAACTGTTCTCTTTGCTCATCTGTCATGCCGGAACCAACGGACAACTCATTGCCCTTATAGTCCACCACAAAAGCACCCAAGGTCCCGGCCAGTCTTCCTTGACCTTCTTCCAGTCTCAACACTTGCAGATCGCAGGTATAGAATCGCTTAACCTTTAAAATACCTTTGTTGCGTTTCTTTTGATATGGTGTGTCGCGGTTGAGCATACATCCTTCTTTATCCTCTGCAACCATCTTGTCCAGCATCACATCAATCATCTTTGTATCTGTGCCCTCGTAGAGCAGCGGTACAACCTTGATAGGGGTGTTTTCAGGCATGGAGGCAAGTTTGCTTTCCAACCCCTTCAATCGGTCTCTACGAAGCCTGTAAGTGTTTGTAAGTTCGTTCTCCCATTCTAGGATTGTCAGCATATCAAAAATCGTAAAATCGATGCAAGACTTGTCTCCATCGGAGTTGATGATACCGGTTCCAATACGGAAGTTTTCATTGTCTGGGATGTGGTCAATATTGCGGCGGCGAAGTTCGCCATCCAGCACATAATATCCGAACCCCGCTTCCTGAATTGCCTTGATAATATGGTCAAGGCCGGTGATCTCCTGTCCCTGACGGCTGACAATTCTTCCTTTATAATAGGTTCCCCGGATTCCGTTGAGCTTTTCTGACAAGGAGAACCACTCTCCATTTTTGAGCTTTGCGCTGTCAAGCGGATAGGCTTGCTGAACTTCCCATTTAGGGATAAAATTATCGCCGTATACCTTATTGAGCATCTTAGCCTGACATCCCACGGTGAGAGACTTTGTAATGACATCTCTGACCATCTGTCCATGCTCTCCTGCTTGTTGGATAGCAGACTGGCAAAGAGCCACATCATAGTCCCTGCCGGTGTTATGCTCTTTGAGGTAGTCCAACAGGTTACTAAAGGTAGATGTTGGGCTGTCTCCAGAAATAGTTGCAGGCGCAACGAATTTGTCCAACTTCTTGTTGCTGATACCGGTTGTGACGTTTGGATCATAGACAAACTGGAGGACCTTTTTGAGCAATCCGTCATACTTATTGGCGGCAAGCAATTTCTGTTTGGTTGTCAGACTGGATGTCTCTTTAAGGCGATTCAGAAAATCATCAAGCTGTGAAAGAGTCATCGCTCATCGCCTCCTTAATAATGCAAGCCTGTAGGTTTCCTCTGAGCAGATATTTATCATTCTCCCAGTGGCCATCCATAACCTGCTCCAATGCGTATCGGAGCCATTGGCCAACTTCTTTGCCCTCCGGGACTCCCAGAGCCATAACGTCGCTGCCATCAATAGCAAGGTTTTTGAGGGTAAACAAATCCTGTTCATCCAACATCTTCTCATACAGTTCGGCGGCTTTGTCAGCTCTTTCAAGCCGCTCTGCCCAGGAGAGATGCAAAGGATTCTGTGCCATGATGTCGCACCATCTCATTTGCATGAGGGTTACAAAGTCTGTATAGTGGAGCTTATTGGCAAGCCGGTTTACCGACGCTCTGCTTTGCGGAATTTCAAACTCATGTCTGCCGATCAGTTCCAGTACTTGACAGATGGTATGGGAGCTGTACCGCAGGCGGGTCAGAACCTTCGCTGCAATCTGCTGGCTGACATCTGAATGTCCATAGAAGTGCGCAATACCTGATTCTTTGTTATAGGTGTAACATTCCGGTTTTCCAATATCATGGAGCAGCAGGGCAAGTTTTAAAACCAATGCCTGTCTTGCATCTCCGTCAATAAAAGCCAGTGCCTTTAAACTGTGTCTAAACACCGTCAGGTCGTGATAGGGATTGTTTTGCTCAAAATCGATGCAGGGTGCTATCTCTGGAATAATGGTCTGTATCATCGTCTGAAAGGCGTTGAACACGTCTGGCATCTTGTAATTATTGAGGTTAATCAACAGCAGGATTTGATTGAGTTCGTCCTGAGTCCTCTCTGCGGAAACTTCCGTCAACTTTGGCATAACGTCTATAGCGGCCCGTAACGTCTCGCTGTCAATACTTCGCGGCGGGCTTTTCTTTCCGACCGGCTTTAGATACATCCGAAACATCCGCATGATTCTGAGCGGATCTTCGTTAAACCGCATCCAGGGATTTCCTACACAGCGGATGATGTTGGTCATCAGGTCATGAGCACCGCCGCAAAGGTCAACCAATCTCCCATCTCTTGGGCGGTATGCCATAGCGTTCATGGTAAAATCCCTGCGGCTTAAATCTTCTGCCAGTGACTTAACATACTGGACACTGTCTGGATGGCGGCTGTCGCTGTATTTTCCTTCAGTGCGGTATGTCGTAACCTGGATAATGTCATCATCCAGCAGTACTGTTACAGTGCCATGCTGGATGCCGGTTGGGATTACGGTGTAGGTGGAGAATACCTCCATCACCTGTTCTGGTGTGGCAGAGGTAGCTACATCGTAATCGTGAGGCTCAACATCCATCATCAAGTCTCTGACAGCACCGCCAACAAGAAATGCTTCGTAGCCAGCCTTTTCAATTTCATCCAGAGCGAACAGAATGTTGCTGGGGATGTTATTAAACTGTGCCATCTCTCAACCTCCTTTCATTTACACTCATCACAAATTCCTCTATTTGTTTATAGTCGGGTTTGTCCGGCAGTACTGTATTTTGAGCTGCATATTGTAACCGGCGCTCCATCTCATCTATCATCTCAAAGAAAACTGGGTCATAACTCCCATCCTCTTTCTGATATTTACCATTACGAATCTGCATCAGCATCGGAATATCGTTCTCTCGGTAGGTGATAATGTCACCCTTTTCCAATAGATCGAAGCAAGTCAGGTAAAGGCGAACAAGGTGCATCGCATGTTTATTGAGATGTTCGTCATCTTTCTTTTTGTTGCGCTTTCCCAGCTTCCCATAATCTTTGACGATGTTGTTCATTTCCGACCAGATAGATTTATAATCCCGCAACGGATAATGATGCAGATCAACATCAATGAAAATTTCGGTTTCCAGTTCAGGGTCTACCGCCTGATCGATATAGAGGTTCATACTGCCATCATCAAAGCTCTGGTACTTTGACAGGAAAGATTGCATAGCAGACTGAATCGTATTGAGTAAGTGCAGCTCCTTCTGGGAATGAGGAACATCTCTGCATAGAGCGTTTTCCAAACGGCGCAGCTGCTGGTTTGCATAGCCTCCAAAGCTATACACCGCTTTCTTGGAAAGGAACATCTTGCGGCAATTCACAAATTCCCTGCCCATGTCATTAAAGAAAAGGTACTGGTCTGGCCTGCATCCCAACATCTCAATCGTGTTGGGATTGCAAGCGGAGCACAGAGAAACCAGTTTGTTAAAGGAATAAATGGTAGTGTCTGTGAGGTTATCGACAATCTGCTCAAAGTTCTTTGTACCCAGAAGAACCTCCTTGGGCATGAAAGCACAACCTCGCAGATCAATATCGGAAGTCGGTGTATTGGTCCCGTAAGAGTGACTTCCACCCAATGTCAAGAACATCA
>ERZ1643249.3239-NODE-3239-length-14469-cov-22.396628_pt1 | contig 14469 bp, 10 predicted proteins | sample MGYA00579263_ERZ1643249 | MGnify/ENA primary metagenome ERZ1643249 (study PRJEB29033, sample SAMEA4952264) | chicken gut metagenome | biome: Broiler Chicken; feature: Gastrointestinal Tract; material: Caecum | place: Ireland | collected 2018 | study: Broiler...
CGTCGTCGTTCCCAGATCGATCCCAATGATCACTCCCGTTCTCTCTGTCATTCTTCCGTACCTCCCTCAAACCGATAGGCTGCCACCTGTGCCCTGCTGATCACCTGACCCTGCCAGATCCTTCCCCGGCGGTAAACCTCCGCCACCGTCCCGGCAAGATCTTTTTCCGGAGTCGCCACCGCCTTCAGCACCTCATGGATGTCATAATCCACCGTCTCTCCCTTCCGGCCGGTCTCTTGAAGATTCGCTGCCCTCAGATATCTCTCAGCCTCCTGCTCCATCATCCTGCACTGATCCGCCCAGCCAGGCTCTTTCTTCAGATAACGGGACGTCAGATCCATCTGCTCCCGGCAAAAACACGCCAGATCCAGCAGCGCCTTTTCCCGCTTTCTTTCCTCTTTCAATTCCTGCGCCAGGATCGATTCCTGCCGGCTGTTCTCTCCCAGTTCATCCAGCTCGTCCAGCAGATTTTCCAGAGAATCCGACTGCCTGCCAAACGCCTTCTCCCAGGCATTCCATTTTTCTTTCATTTCTCTCAGCACAGCATCCCGTTCCTCCAGCTGTCTCTCCAGCGCCTGAAAACGCTTTTCCTCGTCTTCCCGCCTTCCCTGTGCTTCTTCCTTCTCTCTCTGCATCCACTCTTTACAGCTGCGAAGAACTTCTTCCAGTTCCCTGTCCCTGTCATTCTGCAGCTTTTTCTTTCGTCCAAACATTGCTTTTTCTCCTAAACTGTTACGCTTTCACTTTACTGAAATCCATTGTCTCACGCCATCACGGCCATACATTCCTTCTCACAGAAAGCCAAGCCGTATTTCAGGATTTTCTTCAGGCTCCGGCGCCTCAGCCCTTCTGCATATTTTTTTATTTCAATCTGTTTTAACGCCTCCGCACAAGCCGCTTCCAGATTTCCATCGTCTGCGTACTTCAATTCGATCACAATCCCGATCCGATCCGGTGTCTGGATGGAAATATCGCTGTAGCCTTCCCCGGTTTCTGCGTTGGATTTGACCAGCCAGTTCCCCTGGCTCCGCAAAAGCCCAAGCACCATCCCATGGTAAAAGTTTTCTTTCATGGTTGCCCGCACTGCCGTATCCCGCACACTGATGGAATCCCACAGATAATCATGGAGCATATCCTGGATTGTGACCACATCCCCAGCCGGAAACGCCGCGCAGAACCGATTGATTCTCTCAGAATCCGAACGTGTCACTTCCCGGAACCAGTCCTGCACCAGATCGGAAAACAATTTGCGAATCTCACCATTGGGAATCCACAGTCTGAATATATCCGCATCTGCCTGATTCACATGCTTTCCGGTCAAATATCCCGCAGAATAAAGTACACTCCAAACATTTTCCACACGATCCTCTATCTCCCGGTAGGTCAGCTCCTGTTTCATCTTTTTCGTTATCGCCTCACCGTTTAACAGCTCTTCCATCTCATCTTTGGTGGTCTGATCTGCTTTTTTCAGCAAACGGAGGATCAGATCGTTTCCGCTGGTGTTCGCCCAATAATTTTTCTGAGGGGCAGCCGGATCCGCCAGCAGTTCATCACAATAATTGATCACGTCCCAGGGACAGTATACATCGACATTCCCGAAGCGGTATCCGTCGTACCAATCCCGGATCGCATCTTTGAAAGAGGACAGACCATAAAACTTCAATATTTCATCAACATCTGTATCGGTAAAGCCAAAAAACTCATCATACCGGACGTCTGAGATTGTGTGTACCTTGAGATTATTAAGTCCGGTAAAGATACTCTCTTTTGAGATCCTCAGACAGCCCGTAAGAACGGCAAAATAAAGGTTATCATTTGTCTTTAACACATTGCCGAACATATTGCGGATCAGAGATACCATCCCGTCATAATATCCACCCTGGAATGCTTTATCCAACGGGACGTCATACTCATCGATCAGCAGGATGACTTTCTGCCCATAGTGTTTGGACAGAAGGTGGGAGAGTGTTTTCAGGCTGTCGATCAACGCAGCATCAGACATGGCATATTTTTCATTTCCCTTCGTCTCCACATTGATCAGTTGATTATAAGAATTTTTATCATCCGCATCCAGTTTTGCGCTTTCACGCAGAAATCGAAATCTTCCAGCCTCATCCCCAATGACAGTTCGCAGCGCTGCGGATGCCGCCTGAAAATTCAAGCCATCTACGCTTTTCAGGCTGATTGAAATCACAGGAAATTTCCCCATGTATTTTTCGCACAGTGCTGTTTCCTGCGTGATTCTTAAACCATCGAACAGCGCAGGGTCGCTTCCAACCTCAAAAAAGCATTTTAACATGCTCATGTTCAAAGTTTTTCCAAAACGCCTGGGACGAGTAAACAAGTTCACTTCACCCCAGTTTTGCAAAAGCTCTTTCATGAACAGCGTTTTATCTGCATAATAAAAATCATTCGTCCTGATTTTTTCGAATCCATCGATGCCGATGGGAAGTTTCTTCCGCATCTTTCCCACGCTCCTTTCCGGCATAATGGCATAAGCCACCTATTATGTTCTCACTTTACCATAAAGCATGAAGACCATCAAGATACTCCTACGGCATATTTCTGAGTTTCTGCAAACACACATCTGAATTATTATAAACGTATAAACCCAAGCATATTGTTTTCAAGAACCACTTGCCATAGGAAGTTCCCTTTTCTTGACAAACATACATATCGATTTTTGAGGATCGTTCAGCATTTCTTCGGGAAAGACGTTTGCTTTGGTCATATTAAATTCACGTATAACAGTATAATAATCTCCACATTTTATACCAGGCCAGACTTTTTTTACATCATCCTGGATCTGAATTGCTTTTTTCGTAATCTCTCTCGTAAAACTGGTAGGGACAAACTTAATCCCCTGTTCCTCCAGAAAAGTATCTATTTGACGGCTTCCTTCCGAAGTTCCGTAATAACTATGTACTTTTACCGTGCAGTTGTTTTTATCAACAACCTCTTTCAGTGGTACAACTGTCCGGATTTTTTGTATACCGTCTGAGGAATCTGCCGAATCATCGGAGGAAGATCGTGTACTCAGATAATATTGTTGTTCCCGCATTTTGGCACTGCTTATCCAACTTCTCTCCTTTTCTGCTTCCTTAGAGTCTCCTGGAACAATAAGATCAAGATAAGCAGTCAGCATTCGCCTCGCAGCGGTACCATGTTCAAAATTATCGCAGAGAAATACGATATGTTCAATGCGATTGTCCTTATGATAATAATATCCATCTTCCCTCAATTCCAATGCCTCATCATAAAGATCATTGACTTCTCTGCTACATTTTGCTTTCAGGTAAGTTTCATATACGCTGGAAAGCACACTGTCACTCTGTCTTCCATCTTTTGGAACATATAACGTGGCAGCATCTTCACGCATAAACGTTTCATCCTCACGGATGTCTGAAAAATCCAGTTGTTGGTGATGCATAAAAATCCGCAGATAATTGTCAATTGTCTCTTCATTTATGTTACTCCAAAGCAAATTATGAATCAGGCGATAAAAAACCTGTGAATCAAAATCACAAAAAAATCGATTCCCCGTTTCTGAAAGCGCCGCCTCCTGCAACTGCATCATGGAAAAGATATCTTTGTAATGCATCTTACTAATTTTGCCGGCAGTTTCCCAAGACAAATGATTGCTCATCTGAAGCTGTTGAATCCCCCAGATTCCTTTAAGCAATGCCTGGTTATAAATTTTCCCCTTACGATTCGCAATGTCATATAGAAAATAATATTCCTGACCTACGTCCCATTCGTCTCCAATCACTCCATCCGGGTCGCCGAGCACCTCCGCTTTTATCTCAAAGAACGTATCATCGATTTCCCATAATTTCGCAGCATATAAATTCTGATGCCAACCAACCAGCAGCAGATATTCTCCATCCTCATCTTCCACCATTCTTCCACTTAAAACACACCAGTACTCCGGAGTTTCGCAATCCATCGTCTGATACATCCAGCTAAGATCGCTTTGTAATGGATAGATGTCCAGGACATCAATTAGATGCTCCTCGATATTTTGTTCTTTCATTCTCCTTTTGGTGTTGGTACGATTCCTGAAATACTCCGTCTCACGGTACCATTGTTCTGTAACAAAATTCAAGGCATCCAGCTTGTTCTCACAGTGTTCTACCCAGTTTCTTATCATCTGGCTTTGATACCAGCAGTCCTCGGAAAACTCGTTAAGACCAAGGGAAGCAACTCCTGTATTTTCCTTTTTCAAAAGCAGGATTGCCAAACCAAAAGACACTCTGTTCATCACATAGTTTTGGCTGATCCTGATCGCAGCATTTCGGTATCTGCGCATCGCATCCGGCAAGCTGTCTCTTTCATAACATTTGCCATTTCTGTCATTTTGTTGACCTTTTATAATCATTTCATCATTCCTGCAGAACGGATTAACCGGGAGATAAGATCCATCAGCCTTTTTAATAATCATCCCCTCCACCAGGATATTGAAGCAGCCTTCGTCAAATATCAGTTTAAGAAATTCTTCGCGGTCATCTTCATTTTCCAGAATTCGGGAAAAATCGGTCAGGCAATCCCCCTGCTCTAACTCATATTCTATAAACGCACCGATTGATTTCCCGTAATAATCTTTTTCTTCCTGTACACATATTTCTCCCGGTTTCCATACAGGTTCGGACTTGAAATATTCCTCCGATTCATGCCTGATCAATACAGTGTTGCTGTCGGGTCGAAAAAATATCATAACTCCATTTTTCTGATAATTCAGCAAATTTAATGTATCCAAAATGCGGCAATGGGAATAAAAATAATTGATAAACTTCAAATTGCACTCTTTCAGAAGCTTCTGAAGAATCGCCTGCGCATCCTCGTTATGTTCAAATAATTTAACTGCCAACTGCAAAATATGTATATGATATGTACTTAACGGTGTACCGGAACTGATAAATTCCGGTTTTGCAACAACTTTAGCTATCATATCATTAATTGGAAACACAAAATGCCCATCCATTTTAACTTCAAAAATGAAATGAATATTGTCTAATTCTTTTAAAAGTATTTCAATGGATTGACGAAGCCTGTCGTCATCAATGGTCCATACATCTCCCAATCCCCGATGATTTTTCAATTCGTGCAGAAACCATACCGTGATCAGACTGCTGTCTTCCAGTTCCTGCGGCTCAGCCTCAACGCTAATTGATTCAATATTATCAAAAGCTTCCAACAATTTCTCAACAATAGAATCCGGAACATTTACGGGATATAAATCCTGACAATACTGAAGCAATCGACAGTAAAGCGTCGCAACAAGTATTCTTCTGCTTGAAAGTTCCTTAAGCTCACATCTTTTCAAGCGTTCAATTGTACTATTTACAAGTTTTTCATTATGCTTCCCCAACTGCAGGGCATGCAGATAAGCTTCAATTTTTTTCATTCGGCACCTCCGCCTTAATCATCATAAGTGCATTTACGATCGCGCTGTCACTTTCCTTTAATTCTGTCTCAGGCAGAAACGCAAGGTATTCATTTTTTATTCTATCAAATAAACTTGGAGCAATATCCTTCTTCTGCACAGAATAATATAAAGTGTGAATAAAATTACTAAAATTCAATGAATCCAACGGTATCAGAGAAAACTCGCCTTCATTCAGCATTTTTTCCACATAGATCTCCGATTGAAACAAATACTCGTAAAACTTTCGAAAATTTCTTCCCCTGCCTTCACAACTTTTCAAAATATCCTGTCGAAAATGTTCCATACAGTAAATCTGCGCCTCTGAAAAAGTATTGCTTCCGAAAATATAACTCAGGGAACTAACTTGAAATTCGTTCTCCGTCAGATAATCCCGAAGCTTCTGCCTCCGTTCGTTATCAAATAACATGCCCGTGTACTCATTTTCTTTCAGTTCATAATTAAAGCTATCCTCATGCAACAGCATGCGTTTTTCTTCTTTTGTAAGCCTGTCGATTCTCCCGAAATATCTGCTTTTTTCATAATTGATAGGCAGACCGCAAGTAACCAGAAATGTTTTTAGGGTTTCATACAGTGTGATTCCGTCAAAATCCGGCCTGCAAAAAAACACAATATCATCAACATACCGATAAGTATAAAACCCACTTCGGTCAAATTTTTTATATACTTTTTCCAATATCTGGTCGAGAAACATCTCAGCGATAATTCTTGCATAGGCCGGTCCCTGCGGAACACCGATCCTGTTTCCATGATGCAACTGTTTCATCAGCTTATCATTGTATTCGGTCAGAAAAATAAAGATATTTTTCGCTTCCTCATTCAATATCCCCTCAAACGTTCTGTATACAGAAAGAAAATCAATATGATCGTAAAAGCCTTTAAGATCCAAATAAAAGACTTCATAATTTCCCATAAAAGGCATTTCGATAAATGTACGGATATGTTCAATAAATTTCCCCCATGAGGAATACCAGTAAGCAAAAATGTGATCACAGGACACATAGGATACATGGTAGCTGAAAGATTTCCAGGTACTTTTTAATATACTGCATAAACGTAAAGCCAAATTTGTTGTAATTACACGTTCTTTTGCAGACAGAGAGACAAGTGTTCGAGTTTTTTCAGCGGATTCAATGCGTTCATATACAATATAGCCCGTAGGAACAAAATTCGGATTTTCCCCGCTAAGCACCTGCGCGATCAACTGCTCATAATAAAACAAATCATATTTTTTCAGATTTAACAAATGATTCCAAATAGAAACATCTGAAACCTCATCATTCTCTTTTAAATAGTTTTTTTCCTTATTGACGGTAACACCAAGATCCAAAATCGTCTTTTTTTCATTTATTTCTTCAAACGGAATCAAAAGATTCGAATCCACCCCTGCTCTGCGCAGCAGATAATGAAGTCCCGTCTCATTTGGGTCCAGCCAGCTTTCCATAGGCAAATCATACAGGTAGTAAAGATAACCGAACGTCGCCGGAAAATATTTTTTTCCAAGTTTTTCGATATTTTCACAGGTTTTTTCCTCATCATAATTGGGAAACCTCTGAAAAATACTTTTTAGAATCTGCGCATTTGAATCACACAAAGACAACGTTCCAAGAAGAACTGTCCAATCAGAAGGCAATGCCAATCCCTGACTCATTCTATGAAAAAGCTGCTGAAATACAACCGTCTCCGACAAAATGTTAATGATTTGGTCTGTTGTTATTTCTATATTCCCAAGCAACCGATATTTTCTGTACTTCAACAATCCTGGCTCATTTCCTGTATCTTTCATATTCAGTTTTTCAACAACTTCACTTATGCTATTCGGCTCATACTGTTCCAGGATTTCCAATTGCTCCAGCAAAAACGAATCAGAGAATGTATCTGCCTTTCTTTGAAATCCACCCGTAAAGAAATAAGATCGTGTGCCGGAACGATGGCAGGACAATGGAAACTTGACCTGTTTTCCAACAATATTATTTTTGCTGCTGTCTGTAGCCGGAAATTTATCAAGCCCCCACTCAGCATTTTCCTTAATCTCAGAAATTATCGGGCATCTTTTTTCCAGTTCACACAAAATATGGAATCCCAATCTCTTAGTCAATAATGTATGAAATAAAATCCATACATGAATTCCCCGTCTTCCTGAAAACTCCGTCAGATAGCGAATTCCCATTTCTTCCAGCATAGACGTAAACGGAGCGATATACTTGTGATATAAAGTATCAAGATCCGGCTCGTCTTTATCCTTGCAATCAAAATCAAAACAGATCCATTTGATTCGATCCGTTTTATATCCCTGCTGATAGCATCCCATAGAGCCAAATTGCAGAATCATATTCTCTATAACGAAAGGTGACATCATGACCTTCTGCTTTATATAACGCCCGTCATTTTGCTGTATTCCGGCTGCATAGGTATTTACTACAAAAAGCTTATATTCCAGGTGTGCAATTTTCTGAATTACTTGATCAATTGTCATATAAATCACCTCTTATTAACAGTGGCCACTGCTTCTTCTAGTTGAACATATTTTATCATATCAAGATACTGAGACCACCATACATTCTTTCCCACAAAACGCCATACCGTATCTGATAATCTTTTGATACATTTAATATCTCTATCCGTCCTGTTCATGCATTTCATGGATTACTTCTATCACCCCTAAATCCATCAATGAAACACACAGCAGACTTAAAGCTTTATATAACGCTTCTTGCTCATATTCATTTTCTTCATATTCGAATATCTTCCTATTGTATTCACCAAATGCATCTATATCCAATTCCCCTAAATCCATTTCAACTATTGCATTAATCAACTCTTGCGCCGCATGAATAAGTACATCTTCTATTATATTGCTGTGATTTATGTCATGCTCGTGTAAATACTGTTTTAGTCTGCTTCCAGTATCAAATTGTAACTTAAAACTCTGATCAACAAAATTGCTCAACGTAAAAGCCTCTATGGAAGGATAACTCAGCAAAAGCAGCCCCTGTCGTTCCGTATCATTATCCCTTGAATCAGCCAAAACAGACAGCATTTCCCATATAAATTCAGGATCGGTATTAGATTGGTTATCTCTGTCAAATATATAATATATAGCGGCATTATCAACATTAAAATCATAATTTTCAATCAATTCTGTAAATAATCGATTCAGAAATTCATTATCTTTGTCTATATTTTTTATATTGCTTTCTTCCGCATTGATTACAAATACCTGTGATGTGGGGTTTTGCTTTGAGTTATATTTGTGATATCCCTTTTCCCTAAGAATCGCCTCCATTTGATAATCCATAATATTACAAAATATTTTGTACAAAAGATAAGGTTCTGTCTTTCCTCCTTCTACAATATAAAGCACTTTTCCTATGGATTTTTCTTTATTTAATCGTATATTCATATGCAGGCACCCCGCTAAATACTCCACTCAAATACATCTTTTCCAGGTTTTGCGCTTCTCTTGGCTTCTCACTTGAAAAACGCTTAAGCACGCTCCCTTCCTTTCCAAAATCAACAGAATATATCTGATCCGGACGCAAAATGCTGTTCGATAATAAATTTGTAGAGTGTGAAACAAATATAAGCTGCGCTTCTTCCGCTTTTTTCATAAAGTATCGGATGAGCAGTTCTTCCAGCTCATTATGAAATCCACTGGAAAATTCATCCAGCAAAAGAATTCCTCCCTGTTTGATACAATGGAAAAATAAAGGCAACAACTTGATTAATGTTCTATTTCCCAACGATTCCAATACAAACGGAATCGGCTCATCAATCCCTTTTCGTTTAAAGAAAATCATTTTTTCCGGAGATTCCACCGAAATCACGTGTCCTTGCGATTTTTTATCATATTCGATTATTTGTCCAAAATTATATTCCTGAAAAAATTTATTGATTTCTTCCGTTCCTTCTTGTTCAAGATAAGATTTTAATGATAAATCAACATCTCTATACTGAATTGCAACCCCTGAATATAAATCCAGATATACTGAGTTGCGCAAAAAGTCAAACCATTTCTGAAGTTTTTCTTGTCCTCTGAATTTGGTGTTAAAATAAATATCCCGCAGAAACAACATGTCTTTAGGAACATCCGTATACATTTTCTCTTCCGAAAATTTTGTTTTTGCTACACTGCCATCACGAGTAAATATATTTTTTCCATCTACCAACAAATTTTCATTCAGCTTTTTATCAATTCTTTGATACTGAATTTCATAAATGATTTCCGTTCCCTCTACATCAAAAGTATATGCCAATGACATCTCTGGATTTTCGGAAAACAAACATATACACGCTGCCATATTAACATCAAGCTTTCCAAACAGAGAATCCAGCAAAAATTTAATCGCAATAACTGCATTTGATTTTCCCGATGCATTAGCACCGACAAACATAAGACCTTTCAGTGTATTTCCCTTCAAATTTGTAGCAGAAAGCATCTGATAATTCGTTCTTTCTAAATCAAATTTTGTTTTGTTTTTAAAAGACTTAAAATTACTTACCTCATAACTTTTAAGCATATCAACACCTCTCTTCTTATTTGCCATACATACATCGAGTTTAAGACAATATTACTTTTTTATTCTTATTAAAATTATATATCATTCCTGCAATCTTATGCAAGTTTTTTACAGTACTTAATATACTAACTGTAATTTTTTTACAGCAAATATCAAACCTTAACATTAAAGCTTTAGAGTAACCGCCAAATAATACAGCGGTCAAATTAAAAATTACTCCAGCCCTTTGCGAGTTGGAGCAATTTTTTAATTTGACTGCGGTATTAGTACCTGTGTTTCAAAACTTCTATCTGCCTGCGGTTTTCCGACCATTCCGACCATTCTTTCAGGATACACAGCATACTGCTCTCCTAAACTGTTACGCTTTCACTTTACTGAAATCCATTGTCTCACGCCATCACGGCCATACATTCCTTCTCACAGAAAGCCAAGCCGTATTTCAGGATTTTCTTCAGGCTCCGGCGCCTCAGCCCTTCTGCATATTTTTTTATTTCAATCTGTTTTAACGCCTCCGCACAAGCCGCTTCCAGATTTCCATCGTCTGCGTACTTCAATTCGATCACAATCCCGATCCGATCCGGTGTCTGGATGGAAATATCACTATAACCTTCCCCGGTCTCGGCATTAGACTGAATCAGCCAGTTTCCCTGGCTCCGCAAAAGCCCCAGCACCATGCCATGATAAAAGTTTTCCTTCATATTTATCCGTACTGCCGTATCCCGCACACTGATGGAATCCCACAGATAATCATGGAGCATGTCCTGGATCGTTGATGCATCCCCAGCGGGAAACGCTGCACAAAAACGTTGGATCCTTGCAGAATCCGCGTAGGTAGTTTCCTGGAACCAGTCCTTCACCAATTCAATGAACAGCTCCTTTACCTCCCTGTTCGGAAGCGCCAGTTTCATCTGCTTGCCCGGAAGCCGCCCCCTCTGAGTCAGGTAACCGGTGGAATACAGGACACTCCAGATATTATCAATGGAATCCTCAATATCCCGGTAAGTCAGCTCCTGTCTGATATTTTTCACAATCGTTCCGCCATTGAGCAACTGCTCAATTTCATTCCTCGTAGTTTGATCTGCCCTTTTCAACAAACGGCGAACAAGATCATTTCCACTGGTATTCGCCCAATAGTTTTCCGGTTCAGCATCCCTATCCCTCAATAAAATCTGCGCATACTTTATGACATCCCACGGACAGTAAACAGATGTATCGCCAAACCGGTACCCATCATACCATTCCCGAACCGTATTCTGAAACTCTTCCAACCCATAATACCGAAGAAACTCCAGCACTTCCTCTTCCGTAAATCCGAAGCTGCTGCAAAAGTAAGGATCCGATACTGTCATCACATTTAAGTTATTCAGTCCTGTAAAAATACTCTCCTTGGAAATCCGGAGGCAGCCTGTCAGAACGGCAAAATACAGGTTGTCGTTCGTTTTCAGCGCATTGCCGAACATATTACGGATAAGAGATACCATCTCATCATAATACCCCGCCTGAAACGCCTTATCCAGCGGAACGTCGTATTCATCGATCAGCAGGATAACTTTACGGTGATAGTGTTTTGCCAAAAGACGTGAGAGTGTCTTCAGGCTGTCGATCAACGCAGCGTACGACATTGCATAGGTTGCATCACTCTTCATTTCTACATTGATCAGACGGACGTAGGCATTTTTCTCCTCCTCATCAAGGCTGCTGCTTTCCCGAAGGAAACGAAACCGTCCTGCCTCATCCCCGATCACCGTACGCAGAGCCGCAGATGCCGCCTCAAAGTCCGGACCGTCAATACTTTTCAGGCTAATGGAAATCACCGGAAACTGGCCCATGTATTCTTCACACAAGCTCTTTTCCTCTGTGATCTTCAAACCATCAAACAACGTTTGATCCCCGCCAATTTCAAAAAAACACTTGAGCATGCTCATATTGAGTGACTTTCCAAAACGTCTTGGCCGGGTAAACAGATTGACCTTTCCCCAGTTTTGTAAGAGTTCTGCTATGAACATGGTTTTATCCACGTAATAAAAATTCTCAGCCGAAAACTCCTCAAAATTTTCTATTCCGACAGGGAGCTTCTTCCTTCCCATTTTTCCAACACTCCTTTTCACAACATGACACTGTATGCCAAACCTCTGAAAGGGCACAAAAGTCTATTATGTTTTCACTTTACTATGAAGTTGTCAGACAGTCAAGCCTATCTTTCCCATCTGCGATTTTGCTACGTTCAAAATAACAAAAAACTGCCACCGGAAATTTCTTCTCCAATGACAGTCTCCTGCAATTCTCTTCTTCAATTATTATTTTACCGTAACCCTCAGCTGTGCCACATTGGAATTGTTTCCATCACTGTCCACGACATGGTACTCCAGCGTATACTCTCCGGGTGTATTAGTATCCACCTCACCGGAAATCCGGATCCCCTGATATAACTCGTCACGGCTGTCCTCATCGTCGCTAATATCCTGCACATAACTCAGTTCATTCAACTCAGCGCCTCGCTCCAGCTCAACGGAATACTGGGTCAGATAAAAACGCGGACTCTCTGCTGAAAGCGCCGCGATAGCCGCTTCATTCTGAGCCGCTCCATCATCTGTCGTCTGCGCACTCTCACCGGCTGCATCTCCCTGAGCAGCCTGCTCAGCTGCTGCCTGGTCAGCTGCTACCTGCTCCGCGGCCGCCTGAGCAGCGGCCTGATTCGCATCTGTGGAATACAAAATCGTCCTGGTCTCTTTCGTCACATTGTTCTTACTGTCCTTCGCCACATAAACGACAGAAGCCCCTGTCTGATTCGCATTCGGAATAATACTCTCAATCGTCACAGTATCGGTAACATCCCCGTCACGGTCATCCTGCGCAGTAACACCATTCAGCAGTGCAGAAGTGTCTGTACCCGCCACATAGGTAATCTCCTCCTGCGGCACTGAAATTTCAGGACCGTTACGGTCTTCCCCGATATAAACCACTACGTTTCCGGCCAGCAACGCCGCGCATGCCAGAAACAACATTGCCACAAGTCCTTTTTTCATCTCTTACTTCTCCTGTTTCTTACCGTATTCCCCATAATACTTGCCGTAGTATTTACCGTATTTTCCATACGCCTGCTTCTGCATGTCCACCTTATTCAGCACCACGCCAAGAATCGGACAGTTACTTTTCTCCAGCTGCGCTTTTACTTCCTGAGCAAAACGATAACTGATCACACCGGACTCAATCACCATGATCGCTCCGTCACACTCTTCCGCGATCACCGCGCTGTCGATTACACTGCCCAGCGGCGGAGTATCAATGATCACATAATCATAAACCTTTCGCACCGCTTCCAGGAATGAACGGAAATTCTTACCGCCCAGCAGTTCCGCCGGATTCGGCGGGAACGGACCGGAATAAATCAGATACAGCTTCGGAACATTGGTGGAATACACCACATCCTTCAGCTCCGACTGACCGGTCAGGTAATGGGTCAGTCCCCTCACCGTCTGCTGTCCTGCCTTTGTTCTTCCAAGAAGCACCGATTTTCTCAGATCCGCATCAATGAAGAGAACGTTCTTTCCGCTCTCTGCAAGAGAAATTGCAAGCTGCAGACTGACACTGCTCTTGCCTTCATTTGGCGTACAGCTTGTGATGGCGATTACTTTCTTATCATCTCCACAGAACTGAAGATTTGCCCGGAGAGATTTGTACGCCTCTTCGATCTGGTAATTTGATTTTTCTTTTTTTACAGTAACCTGATTCACGACAATTCCCTCCTTTTATCTCATTCGCTTCGCTTTGTTTTTCTTTTTCACTTCGCCCTCTGCCAATGGAATGGTTCCAAGAGTACTCAGGTGCAGATAACGCTCTACATCGTCGGAAGTGCGGATCGTATCGTTCATTAAATAAGAAATCAGGATTGCTGCCACCGCGATAACAAAGCCAAGAATCGCTCCAATTAAAGTATTTCTCATTGTAGACGGGCTGACCGGATTTTCCGGGAGGTTTGCTTCCTCAAAAACATTGGCTGCTTCAATGTTCATAACATTTTGAATCGTATCAGCTGCAATAGTTCTTAATGCATTTGCAGTTTCACATGCCAAATACGGATCTTCATCCTGCACATCAATTGTAATAATCCGAGTATTCGTGGATGTTGTAACGGTCACTTTTGACAGTAACTCTTCCGCTGATATATCCAGACCAAGCTGACTGATCACAGATTCCGCTACCTGACGACTTTGAATCATTGCTGCGCAGTCCTGTGTCAGCTGTTCACTTGCCTGCAGATCGCTGCTGGTAACTGTCTCATTATTCTGCTGGGTCAGAATATACATTTTTGTCGTTGACTGATACTGGGGCGTTAGAAACACCTGTGTTACCAGCATGGCTGCCAGTCCCACAGCTGCCGCTGACAACAAGATTACCAGCGCCTTGCTCCAAAGCACATGGAAAAGTTCCAGTAAATCAATTTCCATTTCATCATTGTTCTGCTGTGTTGTTTCCATATTTCTTCTCCTATCCTATGTTTTCTAT
>ERZ1643249.3240-NODE-3240-length-14468-cov-19.842156_pt1 | contig 14468 bp, 10 predicted proteins | sample MGYA00579263_ERZ1643249 | MGnify/ENA primary metagenome ERZ1643249 (study PRJEB29033, sample SAMEA4952264) | chicken gut metagenome | biome: Broiler Chicken; feature: Gastrointestinal Tract; material: Caecum | place: Ireland | collected 2018 | study: Broiler...
TTACAATATGAAGTGATAAGTTTGGATAATAAGTAGTTATCCACCGTTTTGTTTAGAAGCGTTTCTCCTTGCTTGCATCAATTCCGATGCAAGACACAAGGAGTATAAACTTCCTCTTCTATATTATACTCGGCTGTATGCGCAAATTCAACAGTATTTATTCTCAAATCGTCACAATTTCAGCATTTTCCGAGGATGCATGGCCGTCAGCACGCGCTTCTGACGTTCAAAGCTGGCATGGACATACCGCTCCGTTGTCTTTATCGAGCTGTGGCCTAAAATTTCCTTCACTTCATAGACATCGCCGCACAAATCCCATAAATACGTTGCAAATGAATGACGAAACATATGCGGTGTGTAATGTCCCGGCTGCGATGCCAGGCGAGTGTACTTATTAATGATTCTTCGCACAGACTGTTCCGACAAACGGCGTCCGTCACGATTTAGGAAAAAATAAGGCACATTTGTGCCTATTCTTTTGCGTAACGCCCCATACTCGACCAGAGCGGCAACCACTTGAGGCGTGGCCAAATAGATTCTGCGCTCCTTGCTTCCCTTGCCTTTTATAAGAACGACTTGGCTTTGCAAATCTAGAGCGTCACAAGTAATAGAGCACAATTCTGAAACGCGGACCCCGCTGGCAAACAACAATTCCAAAACCGCTATGTCTCGAACTGTATACCCTTTTTCAGCGATTGTGGCCGCTTGCTCCTTTTCGCGATATGCCGCCGAGAAAATCTTCGTTAAAACACTATTTTCAATTGTCCGGGGCAGTAAAACTTCCTGCCTGAAATGAAGTTGAATCTTATCGAGGGGGGTGGATGCAATGATTTCCTCATAAGCCAGATAGTGATAAAAGGCTTTGATAGCCGCAATTTTTCGTTTCACCGTGCTAATTTTGTATTTGCGAACGAGCAACTCTATATACTGTTCCATTGTAGCGCGCGAAACTTCGATTTCAAACTGCGTCCAGCTCAAAAATTGTTGCAGATCAATTTTGTATGCCTTTAACGTCTTTTGATCCAAGTTTTTCTGGTAGCGGCAATATGTAAAATAGTTCTCCAGGACAGACAGACTTTGTACACCGGCAGACATTAGCAAATTCCTCCTAACAAACAATAATTAGCTTTATGTTACCTCATCGAACATGACTGGTTACAAGTCTAACGAAGCTGCTGCCTTATTTCCACCTGTTGTTTGGCTACCTGGTCAGAAATGCTCTGACCGGGTAGATATAAAAACTGCACAAAGAAAGTGAGGTTCCCCCATGATCCTAGGCATCGACCACGGCTATTACGCCATCAAAACCCGAAACTGTTCCTTCCCGGCTGGGATCACAGACTGCGGAAGCCACGAACCTTACACCCGCCAGAACGTGCTCACGTTCGGCGGGTGTTTTTTTGTTTGCGGCAGCGGGCGGCAGCCGATCCAGCGGGACAAGACCGCCAACGACAACTACTACCTGCTGACGCTGGCAGCTATTGCTCAGGAGTTGCAAGCCCGCGGTGCGCCGCGGGAGTGCAGCGTAACCATCGCGGCAGGGCTGCCGCTGACCAGTTATGGCAGGGAGAAACCTGCCTTCCGCAAGTACCTGCTCCGCAATGCGGGCCAGCCGACCGAGTTCGGCTACGAGGGCAAGAAGTACCGCATCACGATTGAAGATGTGCTGCTCTTCCCCCAAGGCTTCACGGCGCTCATGACCCAGCCCGACCTGCTGGTGGACGAGCCTTCCATGCTGCTGCTCGATATCGGCGGGTGGACGGTCGATCTCATGCGCATCGACAACGGGCGGCCGATCATCGGCACCTGCCACAGCCTCGAGTTCGGCATGATCCGCTGCATAGATGAGGTGCGGGAGCGGGTGCGGCAGAACACTGGACTCTCCCTGACCGATGCGCAGATCGAACAGGTGCTGGCGGGCCGTCCCTGCAGTTTAGACGAAACAGTGCGCAGCCTGATCCGCGAACAGGGCCGCCTCTACACCGAGCGGCTGCTCTCCGCCGTGCTGGAAGTGGGTTTTGACTACCACGCCCTCCCCGTCGTCATGATGGGCGGAGGCGCGTCGGTGGTAAGCCGCCACGTTCGCCCCGGTGACGGCCTGTGCCGCACGGTAACTCTGCTGGACGACCGGGTCAACGCCCAGGGGTATGAGCGCGCTGTGGCCGCGCTTTGGGGCGATGACGCGCAGGGGTGAACCGGCCGCAGTTCGTCTTTCGCCCCAATCTGCGCGACCCGGCCCAGCGCCGTGCCTGGCAGCTTCTGCAGGCACAGCCCGCGGGCGAGCGCAGCGCGTATCTGGCCGCCTGCATCCTCAAGGCCAGTGACCGGGCCGCTGTGCAAAACGAGCTGCGCGCCATGCTGCGGGAAGAACTTGGCAAAATCCAGGTCACCGCAATGCCCGCGGAATCGAAGCCGAAGAAAGCCGTGCCCAAGGCAACACTGGACTTTTTCTCTGCCTTGCAGGAAGATGCGTCCCAATAGCCGCCCCCGCGTTGTTGCGGAAACAAAAAATACAGCCAAAGCCCCACGCTTTGTCTTTGGCTGACACAAAGGAGATGAACAGAATTGGCTGTATTTCGCGTAGAGCGAACAAGCGACTACACCGTTATGAGCAACTACCACCTGCGGGACAAGCGGCTTAGCCTGAAGGCCAAGGGGCTGCTGTCGCAGATGCTATCCCTGCCGGAAGATTGGGACTATACCTTGGCGGGCCTTTGTTACATCAACCGCGAAAGCAAGGACGCCATCCGCACCGCGATCCGCGAGCTGGAACAGGCCGGGTACATACGCCGCCGCCAGACCACCGACAGCGGCGGCAAGTTTGCAGGCAACGAGTACACGATCTACGAGCGGCCGCAGGAGCCGTTGTCGGGCGAACCGTCATCGGAAAAACCGGCGTCGGGAAATCCGACAACGGAAAAACCGATAGCGGAAAATCCAACGAAACAAAATATAGATAGACAAAATACGGATCAACAAAGTACCGATTCGATTCCTTTCCGGGCGGCAGCGCCGCCGGAACCGAAGCGAACCGAAACGAGCCTGGCAGAGAGAATGGAAGAATATCGGGATTTGATCCGCGACAACATTCAGTATCCCCTGCTGGTGGCCCAGAACCCCGACGATGCCGACCTGATCGACGAGATCGTCGAGCTCATGACCGAGACCGTCTGCGCCCGGCGCAAAACCACCCGCGTCTGCGGCTCCGACTTTCCGGCCGAGGTGGTCAAGTCGCGGCTGCTCAAGCTGGATGCCGAGCATATCCGCTTTGTGCTCAAATGCCTGCACGAAAACACCACCAAGGTCAAAAACATCAAGCAATACCTGCTGGCGACGCTGTACAACGCGCCGGTCACGATCAACAGCTACTACAGCGCGCTGGTCAGCCATGACCTGGCGGAACCGGCTGGCAAGGAAACTGCGAAAGGGGTGGTGCCTATGCTTGCCCATTGATGTGCCCCAAGGTAACTGTTCTATGTACATTTCGCCCTTGTTGGTCTTGCTTCCATTTGCATCCTTGTTGCCCCTAATCTTTGTCAGGCTTTGGTATAGCTTTCCTCCGCCCTTTGGAGTATGCTTGCTTTGCAAGTAAAAATAACGCAGGCATGGCAGAAAGGAGCAGTAATGGAAACCAAAGGCGTGACCTGCAAGATTCCCCTCGATCTGCACAATCGCATCACCGGGGAAATCCGGCAGAACGAAAGCACGATGAGCAAGTTCATCGAACAGATCATCTTGGAATGTTATGACCGCACCCTACTGTGAGAAAGCCCAACCGCCTACCTCCACTTACCTGCAAACGGTCTTGACGGGGTATCGGCTGGCCGGTTTTGACCTGGACGCCGTATTGCAAGCAGCGGCTAAAGCCAGAGACGTACAGGAACAATCGCGCAAGCGGTGCCACCCTGGCACAGAAAGATAAAGCATATTTCCTGACCCGCGCCCGCGGCATGGTTGTTTGTGCATCCATGCCGCGGGCTTTTTCATTTCCAATCATAAGGAGAAAAGCCTATGAACTGCAAAATCAAACGAAAGAGCTGGCGAAGGCTCGCGGCCTCGCTGCTGGCAGGGCTGTGCCTGCTGACCGGCAGCGGCGCGGCATTGGCCGCACAGGCGGCGGGGGCGGCCGCTACACCGGAGATAGCCCAGGCGGCCCCCGATAGCGAGGGACCGGTCACGCCCGAGAGCGCCGCCTCGCTCGATGAAGAATCCGCCTCCACCCCCGAAACTGCGGCCTCCGCCGCCCGGTTCAGCTTCACGGTGCTGGACGCGGACTACGAGGCCCCGGCCAGCGGAAACATTGATGAATCGTTGTTCGGCATCGACGCGGACGAAGCCCGGATGCCCGCTGGTGAAGCCGTGCCGGTTTTGCTGCAGGTCGTCGACCCCGCCCCGGACAGCACCGTCACCGTGACCCTCTCGGACGGGGCTGTCTTTACCGATTCCGAGATGGAGACCGACAACGGCAGCACCTACACCCGCAATTTTACAAGCGGCGAGCAGGCCTCTGCCTGGATACTATATGTGCGTGCGGACGGTGACTTCACCGCCGAAGCAACGTATGCCGGTTTGGATGGCGAATCCCTCACCCGCACGATCTCGGTCACACGGTATCACAAGATTTCGCTGTTCTCCGCCTTCTCGGCGCGCGCCGGCGAACACCAGTACCACATCACCGACGTGACCAACGTCGGCGGCGAATGGCTCATCACCTTCGAGGGCGAGGATCAAAGCTATTGCCTCGACCAGGGCATGAACGGCAAACCCTCAGCCAGCGTCTACTGGACCTACTACGGCACCACCGACCTGCTGGACCAGGCACGAGCCGCCGGGTGCAGCAGCAAGCTCGACATCCAGCGGTACGTCTGGGCGCACCGGCAGGAGGCCAGCAACAGCGGCAGCGCCTACGTTTACCAGGCCAGCGAGGCCGGGTGGCAGAACGTCATGACCCGCTACCCGCCCGTGGACCAACCCACCGAACCGGACCAGCCCGAGGAAACGCCCCCGCCTACCTACGACGCCAACTGGAGCGTCAACGTGAGCGAGAGCGCCAGCGCGGAGTTTGCCGTGTCCATGACCGTGGCGGTGGACAAGACTGCCGCAATCACCGGCGAACGGCTGGACGATGCCGAGATCACGGTCACCCCCACCCCCGCCAGTGGAAATTTGGACGGCGGCAGTTGGTCAATCAGCCCGGATCACGAGATCATCCGCACGGTCAACGGCGACGGCAGTGTGACCTTCAGCTACAAGGGCAGCGTGACCAAAAGCGCGAGCCGGTCGGACAGCGGCAGTGTGAGCGGGGCGGCCTCGCAGGAGGAAGCCGACGCCGCAGCCGAGAGCGAGCGCGCCCAGGCCGAGAGCGCCCTGCGCGCCGAAGCCCGGGCTGACGCCCAAAACCAGGCCAATGCGGCAGCCGCGGCTGCGGCCGAACAGGCGCGGGAGTTTCTGGTCAAGGAAACCGGCGTGCCGCAGGGCTTCTCAGCCACCGGCAGCAGCGAACAGACCGTGACCGTGCAGCCCAATGGCAGCGTAACCGCCGCGATTCAAAACCAGCCCTGGTGTGCCACCGTGCGCTGGGAGAAACTCAACGCCCTGACCGGCGGCCGTCTGACCGAGGACACCAAATTTGTGCTGTACGAATGGTCACAGACTGCGGGCGACTATACAGTTAGCCCCAACTACCGCGTTGTGCGGCTGGCCGACGGCACCTACTCGGTGACGGTCGCCAACGACAGCTACACCGGCTGGCAGGAAGGCTGCGTCTACTATACCCAGGACAACCTCGGCAAGTTCAAGATCGAGGAAACGGCGTCGGCCTACGGCTACACGGCCGCCACCCAGGACGGGGCCGGGCCGTGGCGCGTTGAGTTTGTCATCGACGAGGCCGACAAGGTTGTGGAGTACCTCGGCGCAAACGCCGACCGCAACCGCCCCTGGGGCAACCGGGTCGTCATCCACAAGACCGACAGCGAGACCGGGCAAGCCATCGCGGCGAATGCCAAGTTTACGCTGTACGAGTGGAACGCGGCGCGCGGCGTGTACGAGGTCAGCACCAACTATGCGATCGAGCGGGCCGGGGATGGCAGTTACACCGTCGCCTGCCTGCACTCGGATTGGACGCTGGCCGAAGCCGGAACTCTCTACTTTGAGGACACCCTCTGCGACACCCGTGCCGACACCGCCAACCACGACGGGACGACCAGCCAGCACGCGGTCTATTATGGCGATATTGATTTGAAACCATATCCCAACGGCCGCGCCTTTACCAATGACGGGCAGTTCCTGATTGTCGAGACGCAGGCCCCGGCTGGCTATTTTGGCGACTGGACCGACGCCGCGCAGCCCGGGGCCAGTGGCAGCGATCTTGGCAAGCGGGCGTATTACCTGCGCCTGACCGGCGACGGCAGCACGATCACGTTGGACAACGCCGCCTACAACGCCGACATCCTGACCGAAAACCAGGGCGGCGTTTTGGTGGAAACGCCGGATGGGACCGTGACCGTACAGATTTACGGCGAACCGAAGGATGCCACTCGTACCTATACCACCGACAGCACCGGGTTGGCAAACAATGAGAACTCGTATACCAGCACGCCGGTCAGTGGCAACTTTACGAATGACCGCGTGATCGGTGAGATCATCCTCGCCAAAGCCGACCTGGACCAGTTGAAGGAGTCGGTGCCCCGCGCCCTGACCGATGATGAAGGCAATGCCGGCGGCGAGCTGCACGGCACCGCCAGCATCGAGGGGGCGGTGTACGACCTGTACGCCGCCGAGGACATCCAGCACCCGGACGGCGTCACCGGCACGGTAGATTACAGTAAGATCGTGGATTCCAACGGCAACCCGATCTGGCACACGACTGTTCTGACCAACGGCGGCTGGGACACGGATTATTTGCCGGTCCTCGCCAAAGATCACCTGGTCGCCAGCGCCGAAATCAAAGACGGTGTGCTGGCGTTTGCCAACCTTTACTTGGGCAAATATTATCTGGTCGAGCGCGCCACGGGTATTGTGCTGCCTGTGGATACCGATGGCCATTTCTATGTAACGGGCCAGTACCCCGTACTGGACAAGATCTTGCAGCCCACCGGCGAATACAAGTCGTTGGCCACCAACAGCTGCGGCGAGTACACCGACTATGTGTACAAAAACCAGTACAGCGCAGTGGCGGAAGGCCGTGCGCTGACCGGTGTCAAGGCCTATGACGGTTATTACCTCAGCTTTGCCGAAGGGTATCTGTGCGACGAGCTCAACCACTATGAAACCCTAGCCTACGGCAGCGAAAGTCAGTATGTCATCCGCGAAACGGACGGTTCCAAGGACGCTGTTCTCAAATCCGGCTTCTCCATCCAGAAAGTCGTCAGCACCACCGGCCCGGGAACGCCTGCTCCCAAGCTGGAAGGCGCGGGCTTTACGGTCTACCGTGTTTGGGAGTTGTCCAAAGCCGACCAGTTCACCCGCAACCCGGACGGAACCTACAATGTGCAATCCATCTTGGACGCCTACCGCCAAGACAGCTACGACAATACCACCGCCAAGTATGACTTCAGCGGTGAAAACCAGGCCATTGCCCGGATGTTTGAGTCGGACGCCAGCCTGGTGGCGGAATACAACGCCAGCTTAACGGCAGCGGGAGACTACGCCAACGGCCAGGGCGATGGTTGGGTGCCCACCGGGGCGGAAAACGAGTACATCCTCTCGGAGATTTTCACCAACGAGGAAGGTATACTGCGCGTTACTGGACTGCCCTATGGCCAGTACCTGGTGGTCGAGACCACGGTGCCACAGGATGTATTCCAATGCGACCCATTCGTGGTCACGGTGGATTCCACCACGCCACAAAGCATCTTCTGCCAGCCGGATGGCAGCGTGACTACACCCAGCAATTCCTACCAGACCTACAATGTGCTGGACGAGGAACTGGAAGGTTATTTGCAGCTCATCAAGATCGACGCCGAGACTGGCAAGCCGGTCAAGATCGCTGACACCGCATTCCAGATCTACAAGATCGAGGAGGACGGCACCGAGACACTGGTGGAGATGCCTGATCCGAATTCCGGCAGCGCCACCGCCAAGACCTCTACCTTCTATACCGACGCAGACGGCTACCTCAAAACCCCCGAAAAGCTGCCGTTGGGCTGCTATCGTGTGGTCGAGGTGGACGGGCCGGAGGGTTTCTTCAACGATGAACAATACAATGTCGTATTCGAGTTGACCAGTGAGCGCGTTTGGCAGGTGGAGGGCAACGCCACCGACGACATGGACGACTACATTATCACCGAAGAGTACAGTAACCATGAGACCCTGGGCCAGCTCACTATCCGCAAGGTCGGCAACGTCCTGACCGGCTACGAAAACGGCCAATTCATCTACGAACAGGCCAACCTGGCTAGGGCTACCTACGAAATCCGCGCCCACGGCGACATCGCCACCGGCGACCGCCAGGACACCCTGTGGTATGCCGACGGCGACTTGGTCGCCACTGTAACCACCGGTGCGACCGGCCAGGTGGATGAAGTCAAGTTCAGCCCCACCCGTACCCAGGCCACCTACGATTTTCTGACCGTCAGCCACGACGGCACCACCGGCGAAGTGACGATCACCCTGCCGCTCGGCTCCTACGACATCACCGAAGTACAGGCACCCTACGGCTTTGTGCTGACTAACCAAACCTACACCGTGACTTTTGGCTGGAATGACCAAAGCAATGACGTGGTGCTGGCACAGACCATCGTCGACCACACCCAGGACGGCGATGAAGTCTACAGTTACGACATCGTCAATGCGTCCAACGCAACAGAGGATGATTTGGGCAATCTGCCCGGCACCGTCGTGTTCGAGAACGCCCGCGTGCTGCCCGTGCCCGAAACGCCGGAAGATCTTGTTGACAAAATCGGTGTCGGCATCCACAAGCAGGACGCCGAGACCAGCAAGCCGCTGGCCGGAGCTGTGTACGAACTTTACACGGTGGACGCGATTTATGACGTGAACGGCAACAAGCTGGCCGATGCCGCTACCCTGCTCGCCACCAGCGCCCCCACCGATGAGACCGGCTTTACCTGGTTCGATGTGGACGTTCCCATCCGCGGCGAAGCCTATGCGGGCGGTGAAACCGAACCGGCGGACGGCGTCTGGGATGCCCGCTACAACAGCGGCAACTATCAGATCATTGAGATCACCAGCCCCGACGGCTACCTGCTCGACCCGACGCCGGTCAGGGTCAGCTTCACCTCCCCCGGCCCGCAAGTTGCCTGGCAGGTGGTCGCCGGTGAAAAATCCAACCAGCCGACAACGGCGGCGATCACCAAGCAGGACCTGACCAACGGCCAGGAGCTGCCCGGCGCGCTGCTGACCGTGACGGACGCCGACGGCAAAGAACTTCACAAATGGACGTCCACCACCGAACCGCATGTCATCCGCGGCCTGGCGCTGGACACCGAATACCGCCTGACCGAGCTCAAGCCCGCGCCCGGATACGCCTACGCCGAAACCATCGCCTTCAAGCTGCAACAGGCAACTGGCGAGGATGGTGTGCTGCTGCCTCAAACCGACGTCTACCTGCTGGGAGAGAACGGTGAATGGGCGTTGCTGGAGGCTGACGCCATCGTCATGCAGGACGATGTGACCAAGGTGGAAATCCACAAGACCGACATCGTGAGCGGTGAGGAACTGCCCGGCGCGCACCTTGAAATCCACGATGCCGACGGCAACCTGATCGACGAGTGGATTTCCACAGACAAGCCGCATTATGTTGAAAAGTTGCCCGCGGGCGACTACACCCTGACGGAAACCCTGGCCCCGGACGGCTATGCCGTGGCCGAAACCGCGCCTTTCACGGTGACCGCCACCGGCGACATCCAGAGTGTTGTCATGAAGGATGCACCGTCCTTCATGATCCACAAGACCGATGTAGGCGGCAAAGAGTTGGAGGGCGCCGAGCTCGTGCTGAGCCATGACGGCCAGCTCGTCGATCGCTGGACGACCGACGGCGTGCCCCACGAGGTGCCGGTCACCGGCCCCGACGACACACTGCCCGGCGCGGTGATTTTGTCGGACGCCGAGACCGAGCGGGTGTACACGCTACACGAGGACGCCGCCCCGGCAGGCTACCAGCTTTCCGCCGACATCCAGTTCAAGGTGGAACGCCGTGACGACGGTGGCTATGCGGTCTATTACCGCCAGGTCGGGCAGAGCGAGTGGCTGCTTTCCGAAAGCCGCTCCCTGACAATGGTGGACGAGGCCGCGCCGCAGCCCAGTCCGGCTCCGACGCCCGAAGCGCCGTCGCCCACCGCCACCGCGACGCCAGCGCCGGTGTTCCATGTCCCGCAGACCAGCGACAACACCCCGTTGCTGGCGATGGTGATTGTGACCGCACTGGCGGCGGTTGGGTTTGTCGTGCTGTTGGTGTTCCGCCACCGCAAGAACCGACTGGAAGAAGAAAATGACCCGCAGCTCGAACCGCGGGATGACCCGGAGGATGCCAATGAGTAAGCCGGAAAAGATGCGCGTTGTCATTGTGGAGCCGGGACGGTACGCCTACGCAGCGGAGATCGACAATACCTTGCAAGCCGAACAGGCGGTTGTTGGTGGCCTGATCGACGCTATCTACCCCTGGCCGGACGATAAAGTTTGCCTGATTCTCAACGACGAGGGCAAGCTCATCCCGCTGGAACCAAACCGCACCCTGCCTGAATACGAAGATGTCGTGTTTGGGACATTCTTCATCTGCGGTGATGACGGCGAGAATTTTTGCGGCTTGACCGATGAGCAGGTCAAACGGTACCTCGAGCGCTTCCGCCAGCCGGAGATTATTTTTGACACGCCGGGCGGTATTGTCGCCATGCGATGCGAACCGAATCAGTACGACCGATTTATCCGGGCAACACGAGGCGATGATGGTCAGGCGCCGCCGAAACGCCGGGACGAACCGTCCCGCTAATAGTTCAACATCAGGGGGCGCAGCCAGGCGGCTGCGCCCCACTCTTTGTACAAAAGGAAGGAGACAAAACATGACCCATTTTTATTCCGCCGAATCGGTGACCGCTGGCCACCCCGATAAACTCTGCGACCAGATCGCCGACATGATCTTGGACGCCTGTCTTGCCAACGACCCCAACAGTCGTGTGGCCTGCGAGGTCATGGCGACCAAAGGGCACATCATCCTGGCCGGGGAGATCAGTACGGCCCTCATGCCCGATATTGGAAAACTGACCCGGGAGGCACTGAAAAACGCCGGGTACGACCCGAAGGACTACGAGGTTCAGAACTTCATCCATCCCCAAAGCCCCGATATTGAGGCCGCTGTCAATGACCCGCTGGACGCCGAAACCGACCCTGACGCCATCGGCGCGGGCGACCAGTGTGTGGTGGTGGGCTATGCGACCGACGAGACGCCCGAAATGCTGCCGCTGCCGGTGGTGCTGGCCCACCGACTGACCAGCCGGTTGACCTGGGCCTGCATCAACGATGAACAAAAGCGGTTCGGCCCCGATGGCAAAGCCATGGCGGTGGTTGAGTACGAGGACGATATCCCGGTGAAAGTCGCCAAAATCGTGCTGTCGTTTCAGCACGTCGCCGAAGTGGACCCCACCGACCTCACGGAGCTTGTCTGGCAGGATGTAATTCTGCCAGCCCTCAAGGGGATGCCCTACGATGACAGCCTGGAGCTGATCCTCAACCCTGGTGGCCGTTTTGCGCTGGGCGGCCCGGAGGCCGATACCGGCCTGACCGGCCGCAAACTGGCGGTGGACGCCTACGGCCCCTTTGTGCCCACCGGCGGCGGGGCGTTCTCGGGCAAAGACCCCACCAAGCTCGACCGCAGCGGGGCCTACATGGCGCGGTGTGTGGCGAAAAACATTGTGGCCAGCGGCATCGCGCAGCGGTGCCAGGTCACGCTGACCTACGCCATTGGTATGGCAAAGCCGCTGGCGGTGGAAGTGGACACTTTCGGCACCTGCCTGCTGTGCGAGGATGACTGCCTGGCAATGGCAGTGCAGACGGCGTTTGACTTGACCCCGGCCGGGATCATCACCGAACTGGATTTGCAGCGGCCGATCTACGCCCGCACGGCGGTGGGCGGCCACTTTGGCCGGGACGATTTCCCCTGGGAAAAGCTCGACCGCACCGGCCTGCTGATGGCGACCCTGATCTAAAATGGCGGGTGTCACCAAAGAACAGGTCGCCGCCGCACGGCGGATGGCGGCCATCGAGTTTTTGCGCCGCTACCGGGCGGACGATCTTGTCAAGAGCAGCGCCCGCGGCGAGTTTGAGCTGAAAAGCCACGACAGCTTCAAAATCAATGGTGAGTCGAGTCTCTGGCACTGGAAAAGCCGGGGCATTGGTGGCAAGTCGGCACTGGATTACCTCATGCACGTGGAGGGCTGCTCTTTTGTGGAGGCAGTGCGCTTGCTCTGTGAGGAGCAGCCGGTATTTACACCGCAGAAACACGCCGATGTGGAGCACCAGCGCCCGCCGTTTGAACTGCCCGAAAAAGCCCCGACAACCACGCGGGTGGAAGCCTACCTGCACTGCCGGGGCATCTCGCCGCAGGTGATACAGAAATGTATTGATGATGGCATTTTGTACGAGAGCCTACCTTACCACAACTGTGTGTTCGTGGGAAAGGACGGGGACGGTACGCCCCGCTATGCCGCCCTGCGCGGCACCTACACCTACGGTAAACAATTCAAGGCGGAATCCACCGGCAGTGACAAACGGTTTGGTTTTTGTATCGAACCAACGGCAGAAAGCAGTGCGGTGGCTGTGTTTGAAGCCGCCATCGATGCCATGGCCGAGATGTCGTTGGCCGGGGATGCGGCGGACAAATACCGCCTGTCTCTCGGCGGCATCTATGCGCCGGAGGAAGGCCGCGACATCCACCCGCCCGCCGCGCTGGAAGAATTTCTGGCGCAGCACCCGCGGGTGGACCGCATCGAGTTCTGCCTCGACAACGACCCGCCCGGCCGCGCCGCGGCTGCGGCGTTGGCCCGGCTCTACGGTGAGCGGTATCAGGTGGCCGTGCGTCTGCCGCCGATCGAGGGCTTCGACTATGGCGATTTGGCGCAGGCAGCTTTTGAGTATCGCACAAGGAATAAAGCAAAAAACTGTGCAAGACAACAAACCAAATATAAGGAAGGCACGAGGTGATTTTACTTGAATGAATTAACTTTTAAACTATATTCTCCGCTGACCGCAGAACTTCTGTCAGATGAGAATGAGATCTGGCTGGGCAATGCCCCCATCGAACTGCAGGGGTATGAAATGACCGACTATGCAGGATCGATTGCGGCGCAGATCGCGGAGGAAGGCACCAACATTGAGCAGTACATGGATGCGGAAGACAACCCCTACCTGGCAGCCCATGTCAAGAGCATCCGGCTTTCGGTCGAGGAACGGGATGGTGAACTGTGCGGCTGTGCCACCGTGATCGTGGACGAGGACCTGACCGAACGCGGCTGGAATGACCTGCAGGACTACATTACCGGCCAGTATTCGGATGGCTGGGGAGAAGGCTTCGAGCAGAGAGACATCCAGGTGAAAGATGGTATCCTCAACGTCCACTTCTGGCAGGAGGATCACTTTGCCTTCACGGTGGAACAGGTTGTGAACGAACCCCAGTTGGAACCGGGGGCAGTGAATACACCGCAGCAAACCAAGCCTTCTCCTTCCACAAAGAAGTACGAAATCACCGACACTGCTCACCCCGTCTACCCGGAACTTCACCGCATCCGCGCATTGCGGCAGGTGAGGGAGGATGTGCCGGCTGGCGAGCTCGGCGGTTTTGTGCAGAGCGAAGCCAACCTGTCGCAAGGCAACGACGACGCCTGGCTCTATGATGATTCCATCAGTCGGCACGAAGCCAATGTCTGCGGCGGCGCACAGCTGCATGGCCGGACTGTGGCGCAGGACCTGGCATTGGTCAGCGGCAGCAGCACCATGTATGGCAACGCCATTGCCTGTGACAGTGCGATCGTTACGGGCGGATGCATCCGCAACGATGCGCTCGTCTGCGGTAATGCCCGCGTCCGCGAAAACCCCGCCACACATATTGCACCGGTGGTGACCGGCCAGAGCATGGTTATGGGGGATCTGTCGGGCAGCGTTGTGGTGTTTGACCGCGGTTTTACTCTGCCGGGCCAAACAGTAGACAATCCCACCCGTCACATGATCAGTATTAACGAGCGAGGCGCTGCCATTGTACACGACTGTACTCTTGACCCCGGCCGGGACAGCAAGAGCCGCAATACCCCTGAACGCTGAGAAAGGAAGGATGCCTTTGACCAAAACTCCCGAAACCAACATCATTTTTGACCCGAACGCCAAATTTGAAATGCCCGAACACACCGGCGGCGACGGCTGGACGATTCTCCACGGCGACTGCCTGCGCCTGATGCGCGAGATGCAGGATGGCGTGTTTGACGCCGTCATCACCGATCCGCCCTATGCCTCCGGCGGCAGCACAC
>ERZ1643249.3242-NODE-3242-length-14466-cov-4.268059_pt1 | contig 14466 bp, 14 predicted proteins | sample MGYA00579263_ERZ1643249 | MGnify/ENA primary metagenome ERZ1643249 (study PRJEB29033, sample SAMEA4952264) | chicken gut metagenome | biome: Broiler Chicken; feature: Gastrointestinal Tract; material: Caecum | place: Ireland | collected 2018 | study: Broiler...
CGCCGCGAAAGATACAGAGCTGCCGCCTGAATTTTTTTGTGGGAAGAAGGAAGAGAGAAGTATGGATATGACAGTCAGACCGCGGCGTCTCCGCGGGAGTGAGGTATTGAGAAAAATGGTGCGGGAGACCCGCATGGATAAATCGTCTCTGATTTATCCGCTGTTTGTGCGGGAGGGACAGGGGATCCGGGAGGAAATCCCGTCGATGCCGGGGCAGTACCGCTATACGCTGGATCAGCTTCCCTACTGTCTGGAAGAACTGACAAAGGCAGGGGTGGGGAGCGTCCTCCTCTTTGGAATACCTGACGTCAAAGACGAGGTCGGATCCGGAGCCTATGCGGAGGACGGAATCGTCCAGAAGGCGCTTCGTCTGGCAAAGAAGGAATTTCCGGATCTGTATTATATTACCGATGTGTGCATGTGCGAATATACCTCTCACGGACACTGTGGCGTGCTGTGCGGCAATGAAGTGGAAAACGATGCGACCCTGGAGCTGCTGGCAAAGACGGCTCTGTCCCATGCCCAGGCGGGAGCGGATATGGTGGCTCCGTCCGACATGATGGATGGCCATACGAGGGCGATCCGTGCGCTTCTGGACGCCAACGGATATAAGGGAACGCCGATCATGTCCTATGCGGTGAAATATGCTTCGTCGTTCTACGGTCCGTTCCGGGATGCGGCGGGCAGCGCTCCGTCCTTCGGGGACAGAAAAAGTTATCAGATGGACTTCCACAACAGCCGTGAGGGCGTCAAGGAAGCGCTTCTCGATGTGGAAGAGGGAGCGGATCTGTTGATTGTAAAGCCGTCGATGGCTTACCAGGATATGATTACCCGGGTAGCCGGATGCACGAACATTCCGGTGGCGGCTTACAGTGTCAGCGGAGAGTATTCGATGGTCAAGGCGGCCGCGGCCAACGGCTGGATTGACGAACAGAAGATCATGTGCGAGATGGCGGTAGGCGCGTACCGCGCAGGCGCACAGCTTTATATCACATATTTTGCAAAAGAACTGGCGGCGTGCATGGATCAGGGAATCATCGGCTGAACTGTTACGGTACGGAACTCTCAGGTTCCGGGAATAATTTCCAGACAGTGTGGGAATACTCCTGAATAAGAGGCGGCGGGAAGAGAAACGCATCGGAACCGCGGCAAGAACAGAAAAAGGAGTAGAGACACATGAATGACAATGCCAGACTGTTAAATTTTGTATATCAGAATGCACAGATGGGCGTGGATTCCATCCGTCAGCTGATGGGAATTGTGGAAAACAAGGAGCTGAAAGAGCATCTGAAAACGCAGTTTCAGGGATATGAGGAATTTCAGAATACCGCCCGTCAGATGCTTGAGGAGAACGGATTCGACGAAAAGGAAATCAGCGCTTTTTCCAAAATCAGTACGTATCTGATGATTAATATGCAGCTGCTGACGGACAAGTCTGCCACGCATATTGCGGAGATGATGATCCAGGGAAGCAATATGGGCGTCATCGACGCGATCAAGAACCTGAACGAATGCGAGGATGCGGAGCAGGACATACGGAATCTGATGGAAAAACTTCAGAAATTTGAGGAGCACAATATCGAAAAGCTGAAAGAATTTCTGTGAAGCGATGGCGCTTATGGGCATCCGGCCCGCCGCAGAGTGATGTCTGTGGGCCGGATGCCTGTTTTTCGGAAGGTGGGAAAGGAATACATATGCAGAAAAGAAAAAGAATTGGAAGAAATGATCCCTGCTGGTGCGGGAGCGGAAAAAAGTACAAGGACTGTCATCTGGAAATGGATGAAAAGCTTCGCAGCTACAAGCTGAGAGGTTACAAAATTCCGTCGAGAAAAATGATTAAGAGCAAGGAGCAGATCGATGGAATCCGCACAAGCGGAAAGGTAAATATCGCAGTGCTGGATTATGTGGCGGAGAACATCCGCGTGGGGATGAGCACGGAGGAGATCAATGAACTGGTGGACCGCAGGACGAGAGAACTGGGAGGAATCCCGGCGCCGCTCAATTATGAGGGGTTTCCAAAGAGCGTCTGCACATCCATCAATGATGTGGTATGCCATGGGATTCCGTCGGAAGAGGAGATTCTTCAGGACGGAGATATCATCAATGTGGATGTTTCAACGATTTATCAGGGATATTTTTCAGATTCTTCCCGGATGTTCTGCGTGGGAAACGTGCCGGAGGAAAACAGGAAGCTGGTAGCCGATACGCTGGAGGCGGTTCAGGCAGGCCTGGCGGAGGTCCGGCCGTACAACCGTCTGGGAAACGTTGGCGCGGCGGTTCATGAGTTTGCGCTCAGCAAAGGGTATCAGGTGGTAAAGGAGATCGGCGGTCATGGGGTCGGACTGGAGTTTCACGAAGATCCGTTTGTCAGCTATGTGACACGGCGGGATACGGGAGTGCTTCTGGTTCCGGGAATGGTATTTACCATCGAGCCGATGATTAATATGGGCACGGATGAGATTTTCATCGATGAAGAGAACGACTGGACCGTGTATACGGAAGATGGAGCGCCGTCCGCTCAGTGGGAGGTCAGCGTAGCGGTGACCGAAGACGGATATGAGATCCTGGCTTACTGACGGCGGCTGCCGGCTGTGTCCGAGGGCATGCGGGGCTCACCGGGAGCTGGGAAAGACAGGGTTCTGCCGTGTGACGGCGAAGCTGTATGCGGCCCGTGCTGCGCTGCATTTCTGGGAAGAACCTTGCATTTCCGGGAACCGGGGATCCGGAACGGTATTTTTCTCCGGCTGTACTCTGCGCTGTGTTTACTGCCAGAACCGTTCAATCGCCCGCGGGGATGCGGGACAGGAAATCTCACAGGAACGGCTGACGGAAATTTTTCTGGAGCTTCAGGCGCAGGGTGCCCACAACATCAATCTGGTGACGCCGACCCATTATTCCCCCTGGATTGCCGCTGCGCTGAAAGAGGCGAAAAGGCAGGGGCTGAACATTCCTGTGGTCTACAACTGCGGCGGGTATGAGGGGATGGAATCCCTGCGATGGATGGAGGGTCTGGTGGATATCTACCTGACAGATTTTAAATATATGGACAGTGACCTGGCTGCACGGTATTCCAATGCGCCGGACTATCCCCGGGAGGCGAAGAGAGCGCTGGCGCAGATGTTCCGCCAGGTGGGAACTCCTGTTTTTGACGAAGATGGAATGATGAAAAAGGGGATTATCGTCCGCCACCTGCTGCTGCCGGGAGCGCTGAAAAACGCAAAGGCGGTTGTGAAGTATGTGTATGAAACGTACGGTGACGATGTGTATCTCAGTCTGATGAATCAGTATACTCCGCTGACCGGTGAGGAAGGTGAAACGCTCCCGGAGCCGCTGAACCGGAAAGTGACGAAACGGGAATATGAACGTCTGGTGGATGCTGCCCTGGAGCTTGGAGTGACGAATGCATTTATCCAGGAAGGAGATACCGCGAAGGAAAGCTTCATTCCTCCGTTTGAGGGAACCGGACTGTGAGGTTTTCTCTTGACGCAGGAAGAATGTTCCCATATACTTACACCGGAAAGAAAGGCGCCTGCCCACTGTGGTGGGAATTTTTGCAACCGTTCCGCCGACAGAACGGTTACAGATTTTTCAGGCAGGAGAACGTGATGGTTCAGCTTGCTGAACGGTTACGGGAGAACAGATAGGAGAAACAGAATGAGCAATGCGGTTGTAACATTGAAAAAGGGAGAAGGAAGGATGCTGAAGTCCGGAGGACTCTGGATTTTCGACAATGAGATCGCCTCTGTGATGGGCGAGTTTGAGAACGGTGATGTGGTCCTCGTCCGTGATTTCGACGGATATCCGATGGGACGGGGATTCATCAACAGAGATTCGAAAATCCGCATCCGTATGATGACAAGAAACAAGGATCAGGAGGTGGATGAGGCTTTCCTGGAGATGCGGGTGCGAAATGCCTGGGAGTACCGGGAAAAAACGGTGGACACGTCCAGCTGCAGGGTGATTTTCGGGGAGGCGGATTTTCTGCCCGGCCTTGTGGTGGATAAGTTTTCCGACGTGCTGGTGGTGCAGTCTCTGGCTCTCGGAATCGACCGGATGAAAGAGACCATCGTCTCGCTGCTGAAGAAAGTTCTTCTGGAAGACGGAATTGCCGTGCGCGGCGTTTATGAGCGCAGCGATGCCAAAGTCCGGGAGCAGGAAGGCATGGAACGGACCAAGGGATTCCTCGGGGAACCCTTTGATACGGAAGTTGAGATTATCGAAAATGGCGTCCATTATCTGGTAGACGTGAAGGATGGACAGAAGACAGGATTTTTCCTGGATCAGAAGTATAACCGTCTTGCCGTTCAGCGGCTCTGCAGGGACGCGAAGGTTCTGGACTGTTTTACGCATACCGGTTCGTTCGCGCTGAATGCGGGAATCGCCGGAGCGCGGGAGGTGACAGGCGTCGACGCCTCAGAGCTGGGCGTGGAGCAGGCGCGGAAAAATGCGGAGCTGAATTATCTGGAGGATCGGGTGAAATTTATCTGCAGGGACGTCTTTGAGCTGCTGCCGGAACTGGAGGCGAAGGGTGAGAAGTATGATGTGATTATTCTGGATCCGCCGGCGTTTACGAAATCCAGGAATTCTGTGAAAAATGCGGTGAAAGGCTACCGTGAGATCAACCTGAGAGCGATGAAGCTGGTTAAGGATGGCGGCTATCTGGCCACATGCTCCTGCTCCCACTTCATGACCTATGAGCTGTTCACAAAGACCCTTCATCAGGCGGCTCAGAATGTGCACAGGCGTCTCCGCCAGGTGGAATACCGTACCCAGGCGCCGGATCATCCGATTCTCTGGGCGGCGGAAGAATCTTACTATCTGAAATTCTATATTTTTCAGGTGTGTGATGAAAAATAATGTTACCGTTCAGCCAGGTCTGCACATTCACTGCACAGACCGTATGAAAGCATAGTGCCTGTGGGCATCCGGGTAACCGTTTGGTTGGGGGGGAGACGGAGATTATGAAGAGAAAGAAGACAGCCAGGCGGCAGACAAGCTGCGATTCCTGTGCCAATTATGTTTATGATGAGGAATATGAGTGTTATACCTGTGAGGTAGATCTGGACGAGGATGAGATGGCCCGTTTTATGGCGGATACTTTTTATGACTGTCCCTATTACCGTCTGGGAGACGAGTATGCGATTGCGAGAAAGCAGTAGGCCGTATATCTGCAAATCCTATATTTTTCTGCGGCCTGTACAGGGAATGCACAGGCCTGATGGAATATTTACAGATAATTTATATATTTTTTAGAAGTTTTAGAAAAAGACTATTAGGTATTTGTCAATTTCTGTTATATAATAGATGTGTAACCAGGGGACAGCAGTTGCAGGTTCCGGACCGTCTGGTACATGGAGATGGGACGGATGGAACTGCCGGACCGGAGCTCCGTTTCAGAGGAAACGGGAGCGGGAGTCGCAAAGGACGAAGGGGATGACGCATATGAGAATAACAGAAATGATTTATCAGGATATAGAAGTGATCAGAGAACTGCGGACCAGAATTCTGGTTCGGCTTGGCGTGCTGCGGCCGGTAAAGGTGACAGCGTGTCCTGAGAGCACGCGAGATTATCGCAGGTTCTGAGAAGTCTGAAAAAAGCTGAAAAGAAAACTCCGGAACTGTTCAGACGACAGAGAGATACTGTCGGCTGAGCAGTTTTTGTATTGGCGGAACCGTTCCGAAAAACAGTGAGTTATGAACATTTTGGAGGTGGAAAGTTATGATTTATATTCCTTATTACGGCGCGCTGACGCTGCCGGATGTTTCCTGCTATTTTAAACTGGACGCACTGAAAGAGATGGCCGACAAACCCATAGAAGTCGGCGACAAAGTTCTCTTTCTGATGCTGAAGGAGTCCAAAAAGGACGATGAGATACGTGCCGAGGATATTTACCCCATTGCGACCCGCGGCGTGGTGGAGAGCATCGAGGGCGAGTGGGCGCTTCTTCATACGACCAGCCGTGTGAACCTGGATTCCATTCAGGCGGACGGAAAATCGTTCCATGTGGAAATGCGTACCCGTCCGGAAATCAATGATCTGGACCCGGAAGAGCAGAACAAACGCTTTCAGAAAATGCGCTCGGATATGCTGGAGGCGCTGGAGGGAACCCAGTGGCTGATGGGCGCCAGAAATTATGTGATGCGCTGGAACAATATGAATGAACTGGTGTCGCTGACTTCGGCGATGCTTCAGATCAGCAGTGATGAAAAGTATGCGATCCTGGCGGAGGATTCCGTTGCAAAACGTACGGAGCGGATGGAAAAGGCTTTTTACGAGTCGCTGGAGCTGTACAAGGTCAACAGTGAGGCGCAGGATGCACAGAAACAGTTCAATGAACAGCTGTACCGTGAGCAGGCGATCCGCAGACAGATGAATTATCTCCAGGGCGAGCTGGACAAGCTGCATCCGGAGAATGTGACGGATATTCAGAAGTTTGAGAAGAAAATTCAGGAGTCCGGGATGAACGAGACTGCCCGGGCAGAAGCGGAGAAAGTACTGAACCGCATGAAGCAGGAAGGACAGGAGGGGCATGAATACGGAATGCTCTATGATTACCTGGATTTTGTTACCGGACTGGTGTGGAAGAAAGAGCCGCCGGCTGAGATTGATCTTGAGGCTGCCCGCAAGGTTCTGGATGAAGATCATTTCGGGCTGAAAAAGACAAAGGACCGGATCATACAGCAGATTGCTGTGATGGCTCTCAATAAAAAGCAGTCAGGTTCCATTCTCCTGTTTGTAGGGGCTCCCGGAACCGGAAAGACCAGTATCGGGCAGAGTATTGCCAAAGCACTGCAGCGTAAATATGTACGGGTCAGCCTGGGCGGCGTCCGCGACGAGGCGGAAATCCGCGGCCACCGGCGCACCTATATCGGCGCGATGCCGGGGCGTATTATGGATGGAATCCGGCGGAGCGGGGCGTCTAACCCGGTTGTGGTTCTGGACGAGGTGGACAAACTGGTAAGGGATTACGGCGGAGATCCGTCCAGCGCCCTTCTGGAGGTGCTGGATCCGGAACAGAATGCGACATTCACCGACCACTATATGAATGTTCCCTATGATCTGTCGGACGTTCTGTTTGTCTGCACCGCCAATACTACAGATACGATTCCGGAGCCGCTGCTCAACCGTATGGAGGTCATCTCCTTCCCGGGATATTCGGCTCTGGAAAAATTCCAGATCGCCAAACGCCATCTTCTGCCCAAGGCCATGGAAAAAGCGGGTATTTCAGAGGAACAGCTGACAGTCAGTGACGAGACGCTGCGGGCGGTGATCGCCGATTACACGATGGAGGCAGGCGTCCGGGGACTGAAAAACCGGCTGGATACCCTGTGCCGTGCGGCGGCGGTTCAGCTGGTCAGCGGCGCGAAGGAATCCGTGAAGGTGAAACCGGAGGATCTGCGGGGACTTCTGGAACTGGCGCCGATTCGCCATGATCATATTCTGGAGGCAAAGGCACCCGGTATTGTGACGGGACTGGCGTGGACCCAGGCGGGCGGAGAGATTCTGTTTATAGAGACTCTGTTTACCAAAGGAAACGGAAAAACTGTCATTACCGGACAGCTGGGCGATGTGATGAAAGAATCCGTGCAGATTGCAGTCAGCCTTGTAAAATCCATCTTTCCGGAAGAATCGGAGAAGTTTGTACATAACGATCTTCATATTCACGTTCCGGCCGGAGCGGTTCCGAAGGACGGACCGTCGGCGGGCATTACGCTGACCACGGCGCTGGCTTCGCTGGTAACCGGAAATGCGGTCAGCCCCGAATATGCGATGACCGGAGAGGTTTCTCTGCGCGGCGTCGTCATGCCGATCGGCGGTCTGCCGGAAAAACTGATGGCGGCCCAGAGAGCGGGAGTAAAACAGGTGTTTATTCCGGAAGAAAATCAGGATGATCTGATGGATGTGGCGGAGGAAGTCAGACAGGCGCTGAAGATCGTTCCTGTTCACTATGTCACAGATGTGCTGAAACAGACGGGCGTCATGAAGGATACCTGCGCGTCCTGAGACCGGCGGCAGGCTTCATCAGTCATACGAAGCGCCCGGTTGCGCATATGTTGGTAAAAAAGACGATTCAGACGCCGGTATTCCCAAAGGGGAAGACCGGCAGAAGGTCAGGAGAACTGTATGGCATATGAAACTTACCAGGTGGTGACGGGCACGGTTATGGCAATCCAGGATATGGAAAATGACTGCTGTTCCAAAATAATCAGCATCAGCGACCGCGGACGGGAGGTACAGTGTGTCGTATCCGGGCGCACTCTGGTGATCAACAACACAACGTTGCGCAGAGGAATGAGAGTCGCTGCATTTTACGATGCGAATCTTCCGACTCCGGCGATCTATCCGCCCCGCTATCAGGCGGAAATCGTCACAATGCTCTGGCGGAATCAGAGCGTGGCGCTGGCCTATTTTGACGAAAATCTTCTTGCCGCGGACCAGTCCCTTCAGCTGAATCTTGACAGGCAGGTAAAGATCACAACGGCAAACGGACAGAGCTACAGCTGCAGTCCCGGAAACGCTGAGCTGCTGGTCTATTATACGGCGGTGACAAGAAGCATTCCGCCCATGACAACGCCACAGAAGATTATCGTCCTGTGTCCGGAGTAGTTACCGTTCAGCCAGGTCTGCGCCGGGCAGCCGTTCCCTTCGACGGAACGGCTGCCCGGCATTTTTTTGTTGGTTCCTTATGCTGCTTATATTGACGAAATGCTCCGGAGGGAGTAAGATATTTTGGAGTTACAGTTTGGAAAATATAAGGAGGGACCGGACATTGAAAGGCAATAAATACGAAATAGACATGTGCAACGGCACAATCATGGACAAACTCATCTCTTTCTCCCTTCCCCTGATGATTTCCAGCATTCTGCAGCTGATGTTCAACGCGGTGGATATCATTGTTGTGGGAAGGTTCAGCGGCAGTCAGGCGCTTGCAGCAGTGGGATCCACCACTGCGCTGATCAACATTTTCACCAATCTTTTTATCGGCATTTCTCTGGGCGCAAATGTTCTTGCGGCCCGATATCACGCGGCGAAACGGGACAGGGAGATGTCGGAAGCGGTACATACGGCGATTGCGCTGCCGCTGGTCAGCGGAATTCTGATGGCATTTGTGGGCGTGGGAGTCTCCAGACTGGCGCTGGAGGTGATGGAGACGCCGGCAGACGTCATCGATCAGTCTGTGACTTATATGAGAATTTATTTTATGGGAATGCCGTTCTTCATGCTCTATAACTATGGCGCGGCAATTCTGCGGGCAGTGGGAGATACGAAACGGCCGCTTGTCTTTCTGATTGTTGCCGGTCTTGCCAATGTTGTGCTGGATCTGCTGCTGGTGATTGTGATCCCTCTGGGAGTCGCCGGCGTGGCGATCGGAACCGTGGCGTCCCAGATGATTTCCTGTATTCTGGTGCTCTGGTGTCTGTGCCGGACGGAAGCGAGTTATCAGCTGCATTTTTCCAGGCTCAGAATCCGGGGAATTTACCTGAAACGTATCTTTCAGGTGGGAATTCCGGCGGGAATCCAGAGTACGGTCATCAGTTTTTCCAACGCGCTGCTTCAGTCGTCGGTGAATTCCTTCGGTTCCACAGCAATGGCCGGTTACACGGCGGCGAACAATATTCTCGGATTTCTGTATGTGGCAGTGAACGCAGTCACCCAGGCTTGTATGAGCTTCACCAGCCAGAATTACAGTGTAAAGAAGACAAAAAGAATGGACCGGGTTTTTGTGGATTGTCTGATTCTGTCGGCGGGAGTGGCAGCCGTGCTTGGAATCGGAGCGTATCTGTTGGGAACGCAGCTTCTGTCCATTTACACATCAGATCCGGATGTGGTTCAGTGCGGTCTTGAGATTCTCTCGATCACCACCGTACCGTATTTCCTCTGTGGAATTATGGATTTGATTCCGGGCGCTCTACGGGGGATGGGACGTTCGGCAGTGCCGATGGTTCTGTCGGTGATCGGAACCGTAGGTACAAGGGTTCTCTGGATTTATGCGTTTTTCCCGCATCACAGATCGCTGTACTTCCTCTTTATTTCCTATCCGGGTTCCTGGATCGCTACCATTCTCATGCAGGCGGTCTGCTATTACTTTGTCAGAAAACAGTGCAGGAAAGAACTGCAGGTGGAATAAATACGCAGGGAGCAGAAAAGCACAGATTCTGTGTGCATCTGACCATCAAAAGTCACGTAATTGTTGCGCAAATTAAGAAATTCCCAAGAAAAAGTGTAGTGAAATTTCCTTCTGTCTGTGTTATCATGAATATGTATAGAAAATATAAGAATCCCATTTTTCTCTCGTGTTGGGCTGTGAAAAATGGGATTAAAATTTATCAGATGTGAAAAGGAGGAGATTCCACATGGAAAATGCAGTACTGACGGCAATCAAAGAGAGAAGAAGCATCCGGAAATACAAGAAGGAACAGATCAGCGACGAACAGCTGAAAGCGATTCTTGAGGCAGCGACTTATGCGCCGACCGGCCAGGGAAAACAGTCGCCGGTGATGGTAGTGGTACAGAAGCCGGAACTGATTGAAAAGCTGTCCCGCCTGAATGCAGGGGTAATGGGTTCGGACGGCGATCCGTTTTACGGGGCTCCGACGGTTGTTGTGGTTCTGGCGGATTCTGCCAGAGGAACCTGTGTGGAGGACGGTTCTCTGGTGATGGGCACACTGCTTCTGGCGGCGCATGCAGTCGGCGTGGATTCCTGCTGGATTCATCGGGCGCGGGAGGTTTTCGAGACGCCGGAAGGCAAAGAACTGCTGAAAGAGTGGGGACTGTCGGACAACTATATTGGTATCGGAAACTGTATTCTCGGTTACCGTGACTGTGAATATCCGGAGCCCAAGGAGAGAAAGAAAGACTATATTATCTATGCATAAGATTATGATGATTGAGGACGACCCGGTTATAGCGAAAACGGTCGGGGAAACGCTGACCTCCTGGGGAATGGAAGTTTACTGTGTGGAAGATTTTCAGAATGTCATGGCGGAATTCGCTTCTTTCTCGCCGCAGCTTGTGCTGCTGGACATCTCGCTGCCGTTTTACAACGGATATCACTGGTGCCAGGAGATCCGCCGGGTCTCCAAAGTGCCGGTGATTTTTCTGTCGTCCGCGGCGGACAAAATGAATATTATCATGGCGGTCAATATGGGAGCGGATGATTTTATCGCGAAGCCGTTCGATCTGAACATTCTGACGGCTAAGGTTCAGGCGATGCTCCGGAGAACCTATGATTTCGGGAGAGAGACGAATCTGCTGGAGCACCGTGGCGCGATCCTTGATACCGGCAGCGGCATTCTGAACTACCAGGGACAGCGGATTGAGCTGACGAGAAATGAGTGGAGAATTCTCCAGGTGCTGATGGAGAACAAAGGAAAGGCAGTGAGCAGAGACACACTGATGACCAGGCTCTGGGAATCCGACAGCTTTATCGATGACAACACCCTCACCGTCAACGTGACCCGGCTTCGGAGAAAACTGGAGGAAATCGGCCTGGAAAATTTCATACGCACGAAAAAAGGCGTAGGGTATTTTGTGGAGTGAAAATGAGACAACTGTTCAACTATCTGAAGAAAATTTTCCCGACACTGCTCTGGACCGCTTTTTTCCTGGGGATTTTCGCGCTGGTGTGTTTTCTGTACGATGTTCCGGTGCAGCCGGCGGTATATGCGGCGCAGGTGGCGCTGGTGTTCGGGGCGTTGGCGGTGATGATCGGATTTTTCCGGTTCCGCAGAAAATCCATGGAACTGGAGAAGATCAGGGAGGACATTGTTCTGGCGGAGGAACTGCCTGAGCCGGAAGATTCCGTTGAGGAAGTCTATCAGGACATGGTGAGAGTGCTGCGGCAGAAAATGGCGGAAATGGAAGAGAAGGATCGTTCCTCCTACCGAGATGATCGAATATTACACCCTTTGGGCTCATCAGATCAAGACGCCGATTGCGGCGATGCGCCTGCTTCTGCAGCAGGAGGACAGTGACAGAAACAGGGAGCTTCTGTCAGAACTGTTTAAAATCGAACAGTATGTACTGATGGTTCTTCAGTATCTGAGGCTGGAGAGTGAGTCCAGCGATCTGGTGCTGAAAACCCAGAACCTTGACGACATTATCCGCCAGGCGGTGAAAAAATATGCGCCGCTCTTTATCCGGAAAAAGCTGACGCTGGTCTATGAGCCTGTGAACTGCCAGGTGCTGACCGATGAGAAATGGCTGGAATTTGTCCTGGAGCAGATTCTGTCCAACGCGATCAAATATACGAAGCGCGGCAGTGTAGCGGTTTACATGGACGACCGGGAGGAGAAAACGCTGGTGATCGCAGACACCGGCATCGGAATCGCCGCGGAGGATGTTCCCCGTGTTTTTGAAAAAGGCTTTACCGGTTATAATGGAAGATATGACAAGCGTTCTACCGGAATCGGCCTTTATCTGTGCAGGAGAGTTCTGAACCGCCTGTCCCATACCATACGGATCGAGTCGGAGCCGGGGCAGGGAACGAGAGTTTATATCAATCTGGATACGGTGAATCTGCAGCCGTAAAGGAACTTGTTCGATCCGCAGCGCTCATCATGGGAGGAGAACAAAATGAAAAAATGGAAGAGATCAGACTGGTATACGATTCCGAATCTGCTGGGATATTTCCGGATTCTTCTGATTCCGGTGTTCGCATGGCTGTATCTGAATGCGGAGACGGAGGGAGAGTATATCAGGGCGGCGCTTGTCATCGGCCTGTCCGGCCTGACGGATCTGTTCGACGGAAAGATCGCGAGAAAATTTCATCAGATCACAGAGCTTGGGAAATTTCTCGACCCGCTTGCGGATAAACTGACGCTTGGCGTGATTATCCTCTGCCTTGCCGCACGCTACCGGGAAATCTGGCTCCTGGTGGGGCTGTTTGTGGTGAAGGAAGGGTTTATGGCTGTGATGGGACTTCTGCTTCTCAGGAGAAACGGGAGAAAACTGGACGGAGCTCAGTGGTATGGAAAGGTATGCACGGCGGTTTCCTATGTGGTGATGTTTCTCCTTCTGATTCTTCCGGATCTTCCCCTTCCCGCCGTGAGGACGCTGACGGGGCTGTGTGCGGCGCTGATGGTCTGCACCCTCTGCTTTTATATTCCTGTGTTCCGGGAAATGTGGAGAGAATCGTGAGAAAGGATGGAGAGTATGGAGACAAAACTGCTGCTGGTGGAGGATGATCCGGGGATCGTCCGTTCGCTGACAGAATTTCTCAGAAAAGAAGGGTTCTGTGTGAGTTCCGCGCCGGGCCAGCAGAAAGCACTGGAACTGGCGGAAACACAGTCCTTTGACCTGGCGCTCCTGGATATTTCTCTGGCGGACGGAAACGGTTTTGTGGTGTGCTCCGCGCTGAAGCAGATCCGGGACATCCCGGTGATTTTTCTGACTGCGTCGGGAGATGAGTACAGTATCGTGACCGGGCTGGATATGGGAGCGGACGATTATGTGTCGAAACCCTTCCGCCCGAGAGAACTGGTATCCCGGATTCGTTCCGTCCTGCGGAGGGCCGGAAAGTCGGGCGCCCGGCTGCGTCTGGGACCGGTGACTGTGGACACTGAGAAAGGCATCGCATACCGGGATGGAAAAGAACTGAATCTTTCCGCTCTGGAATATCGTCTGCTGCTGATCTTTCTGAATAACCGCGGCAGAGTGCTGACCCGAAGCCAGCTGCTGGAGGAACTCTGGGATATGGCAGGAGATTTTGTCAATGACAACACGCTGACGGTATACATAAAAAGAATCCGGGAAAAAATTGAGGAAGATCCCCAGAATCCGAGACTGATTCTGACCGTGCGGGGACTCGGATACCGGACAGGAGAAGAGTAAAATGGTAATTACCTGGATATCGGAAAATGGAAAAGACGTTCTTCTGCTGGTTCTGACGGTGTGTCTGCTGGGAGCGGTCGTGGCAGCCGCGGCGCTCCGGCTTCGGAGAAAAAAGCACATCCGGGAATTTATCCGGGAGACGGACCGGCTGCTCCACGGGGAGGAGACGTTCCGTCTGTCCGACTACAGAGAAGATGATCTGAATCAGCTGGAAAATCAGGTACAGAAACTGACAGTCCGTCTGCGGGAGCAGGCGGATTTGCTGCAGAAAGACAAAAAATATCTGGCGGATTCCATCGCTGACATATCTCACCAGATCCGTACACCGCTGACCGCAGTCCATCTGATCTGCGCTTCCCTGATGGATGAGGATCTTCCGGAAGAGGCCAGAGAGAGTCTGTGGGAAATCAAACGGCAGCTGGGGCGTATGGACTGGCTGATTCATTCCCTGCTGAAAATTGCCCGCCTGGATGCCGGAACCATCACCTTTCAGAAAGAGACATACCCTCTGGAGGAGCTGGCGGGTCAGGCGCTTCTTCCCCTGGAGATCCAGATGGAACTGAAAAATCAGAGCATTCAGAAAGAGATCGGCGGAACCTTTCAGGGTGATCTGGCCTGGACTGCCGAAGCGC
>ERZ1643249.3250-NODE-3250-length-14432-cov-16.255964_pt1 | contig 14432 bp, 10 predicted proteins | sample MGYA00579263_ERZ1643249 | MGnify/ENA primary metagenome ERZ1643249 (study PRJEB29033, sample SAMEA4952264) | chicken gut metagenome | biome: Broiler Chicken; feature: Gastrointestinal Tract; material: Caecum | place: Ireland | collected 2018 | study: Broiler...
ATTCACGTTTTTATGTCAACATTTTATGTATAAAAAATAACTGTGCATTGCACAGTTATCTAGTTATATTATTCGTCTTGATCTTCTTGAGTAGTCTCCATTTCTGGTATACCTGTTCTTCTTTGTTTTTCAATTGCTGCTTTATCTCTTCTTAATTGTCCTTCTATTTTTTCAACTAAAGCATCAATTCCTGAATATAAATCATCTGTATTTTCTTGTGCTAAATAAGTACGTGATCTGTATTCTATTCTCATATCAACACGTTGCTTTCCTTTACTTTTGTCTGTAAATGTTACATGACAAATTGTGTTTTCATCAAAAAATTTATCTAATTTTTTGATTTTCTTTTCTGTAAAGCTTCTTATAGCATCTGTAACTTCAATTCTAATTCCAGTTAAGTCTAATTTCATAGCAATCACCCCTTTATGCTTATATTATACACGAGAAAATTAAATAATTCAAGTAATTCCAGTAAATAAGCTATTTTATAACATATCAAAAATATCCATTTGCTCAGATTTTGGCATTCCATCCAAGCATCCAGACTGCTTTAATGTTTCTACTGCTACTTTACCAATTTTAGATTTTATTGTCATGTCTTCAATAGATGAGAATTTTTCATACTTTTCTCTTGCTTCAACAAGCTTTTTAGCATCTACTTCTCCAAATCCTGTAAGTGCTGAAAATGGTGGCCTTATACCATCCTTTTCAACTGTAAATTTATTTACTGTTGACTTATATAAATCTACTGGTAAAAAGTTTATACCTCGCTCATTCATTTCAAGTACAAGTTCAAGTATTGGATACATATTTTTATCTTTTTGAGATGCGGAATTTCCCTGATTGTCTATTTCTCTCATTTTTGCAAGTACACGTTCTTTTCCATATAACATAGATTCACTATCAAATTCATCTGCTCTTATGGACATAAAAGCTGCATAATATGCTTTGGGAATATGTACTTTAAACCACGCAATCCTAAAAGCGTTTGTAACATAAGCTGCAGCATGTGCTTTAGGGAACATATATTTTATTTTAAAGCAAGAATCTATATACCAATCAGGAACATCATGTTTTTTCATTTCTTCAACCATATCAGGTGTTAATTTTTTAGGAGCTTTACCCTTTCTTACAATTTCCATTATTTTAAACGCAAGTCCTGGCTCAAGACCCTTACTTATTAAATAAATCATTATATCATCACGTGTACATATAGCTTCACTTAATGTAACTATTCCTTTTTCAATTAAAGTCTGAGCATTATTTAACCATACGTCTGTACCATGTGAAAGTCCTGATATACGAATTAATTCTTCAAAAGTTGTAGGCTTTGTATCAACTAACATTCCTCTTACAAATTTAGTTCCAAACTCTGGCACTCCATAAGTTCCAACTTCAGACTTTATTTGTTCTGGTGTAACTCCTAAAGGTTCTGTAGATGAAAAAATTCCCATTGTCTCTTTATCATCTAAAGGTATCTTTGTAGGATTAATTCCTGTAATATCTTGTAACATACGTATAACTGTTGGATCATCATGACCTAGTATATCTAATTTTAACAAGTTTTTATCTATTGAGTGATAATCAAAATGAGTTGTAACTATATCTGAATATGGATCATCTGCAGGATGCTGTACAGGACAAAACTCATATATTGTTCTTCCTTTAGGTACAACGATAATTCCACCTGGATGTTGTCCTGTTGTTCTTTTTATACCAGTGCAGCCTTGAGCTAGTCTATTTATTTCTGCAGATGGAACATTTATACCTCTTTCTTCAAAATAGTTCTTAACAAAGCCATATGCCGTTTTTTCAGCTACGGTACCTATAGTTCCCGCTTTATATGTAGTACCAGTACCAAATATAACTTCTGTATATTTGTGTGCTTTTGCTTGGTATTCTCCAGAAAAGTTTAAATCTATGTCTGGCTCTTTATCTCCTTTAAATCCTAAAAACGTTTCAAATGGTATATCCATTCCATCTTTATCTAAATCTTCTCCACACACTGGACATTTTTTATCTGGTAAATCAAATCCATTTGCTACTCCATGATCTGAAAAATCTGAATATTTGCATTTTGGGCACCTATAATGTGCTTTAAGAGAATTAACTTCTGTAATACCTGTCATATATGCAGCTAAAGACGAACCAACAGATCCTCTAGATCCAACTATATATCCGTGATCATTTGAATCCCAAACAAGTCTTTGTGCAATTATATACATAACAGAATATCCATTTGAAATAATAGAATTTAGCTCTCTGTCAAGTCTATCTTGCACAATCTCTGGTAAAATATCTCCATAAAGTTTATGTGCTTTCTCCATAGCTATGTTTCTTATTTCATCTTCACATCCTTCAATATGTGGGGGACATTTCTCATCAGAAATTGGACTTATTCTATCACACCAATCAGCTACAAGATTAGTATTAGTTACAACTACTTCATACGCTTTTTCTTTAGATAAATAATCAAATTCTTTAAGCATTTCATCTGTTGTTCTAAAATATAAAGGTGCTTGCATATCTGCATCATCATAACCTTGACCTGCCTGTATAATTCTTCTATATATCTCATCTTCAGGATTCATGAAATGTACATCACATGTACCTACAACAGGCTTATTTAATTTATCTGCTAAATTAACAATTTCGACATTTATATCTATTAAATCTTGATGAGTAAGCTTTATATACTCGGCTTCTTCATCTTTTAATTTTTTCCCTTCCTTTTTTACTTTTTTACCAATTCTCTCATAAAATTCATTATTTCCCAAAGGTTGTATTTCCAAATAATCATAGAAATTCGCTATCTCTTCTATATTACTTCCATCATTTTTTCCTATTTTATGATCTAAAATTTCCTGATATAATTCTCCCTGTTCACAAGCAGACCCTATAATCAATCCTTCTCTATATCTCTTTAACATGGATCTAGATATTTTTGGCTTTTTATGAAAATTCCATACATGTGAATAAGATACAAGCTTATATAAATTTTTAAGTCCAACATAATTTTTAGCTAAAATAATAATATGGTTAGGAGATAGATTTCTAGATTTATCTATTATATTAGTAAATATATAATTATTTATATCTATATTTTCTTTAATACAGTCTTCTTTCATTCTAATAAACATTTTAGCTGTAGCTCGTGTATCATTAATTGCTCTATGTGCTCCTTCAAGCTCGATACCTAAATACTCTACTAACGTTCCTAGTTTATGATTTTCAACTGCATTATACAACTCTAATGAAATCTCATATGTATCTATTACATATGGTTTAAAATCTAGTCCCAATTTTTTTGCCTTATTTGCAATAAAACTAATATCAAAATGTGCATTATGTGCTACAAGGACACTTCCCTTTACAAATTCTAAAAACTCTGGTATCATATCACTCATTTTAGGAGCATCTTTTACCATATCGTCAGTTATATGAGTAAGTTCTTGTACATTATATGGAATTGGTTTTTCTGGATTTACAAAAGTTGTAAATTCATCTATTATTTCTCCATTTTTAACCTTACAAACTGCAACTTCTGTTATTCCATCTAAATCTGCATCAAATCCAGTTGTTTCGAGGTCAAACACACAATACGTATCTTGAAGAGGAATAACTGGCTCAACATCTTTTACTAAGTATCCTTCTACTCCATATATTACTTTAATAGGTGCTGCATCTAATATATCTTGAGTTGTTACTTTCCCCTCTTTTTCTACTAGTCCAGCATAGTTATCTACAATAACATGATTTGCCTCAGGAAAAGACTGAACGACACCATGATCTGTTATAGCAATAGCTTTATGTCCCCATTTTATTGCTTGTTTAATTAAATCTGTAGCAGATGTTACTGCATCCATTGCACTCATTTGTGTATGTAGATGTAATTCTACTCTTTTTTCTTGAGCATTATCCATTCTTTCAGCTGGTTTCTCACCTTTACAAATATTATTTACCATTATAGTAATTTCATTTGAAAAAGAATCCATTTGAGCTCTGCCTTGAAGTAGTATATAGTCACCTTTTTTTAATTTTCCATCAACTATTTCGAATTTTTGTTTATCTAAAAATAACTTACAAGATACTGTGCTTGTTTTATCTGTTACATCAATAGTTAAAAGAATTTTGCCACTTTTTAATTCTCTATTATCCTTTAGTACAATTTGTCCGTTTATACACACTCTTTGTCCATCTGGTTTAATATCTTCAATTTTAGTTAACACTGGATTTTGAATATTAATTCCAAATAATACATTATCTGGTTGTGGTTCTTTTGCAAGTTCTCTTTCTTTTTTTTCTTCTTCAGTAAGTGGTGGTCTTGGTATAAATTTTGGCTTTTCTTTTTGTGAATTTGCAACTTTCTCTTCCTTTTTTTCATTTTCAATTATATTAAATTCTTTATTTAAATCTTCGATTTTTACAATTTCAGCCTCTTTAGTAGATACTTTACACCCAGGTATATCCTTAAATAACACCTTATGTCCCTTACCAAACTGAATATCTAAACTATCTTTTATATAACTATCAATTCTTTTTAAGCACAAAAAATTAGAATATGGTTTTTCCAACTCTATATTTAAAGATAAATCATAATTATTTATATCTATTTTACAATTTTCAAATATATCTTGAGTATAATCATACTTTTTATTTATATTTGAAATAATACCATACACATCATTTATTTCTATATCTTTTACATTGCCTGTATATGCATAATTTATTTTAAAGCTAGAAAGATCATACTGCCTTTTTGCACATCTTTCAAACTCTTCAATATCAGCTTTGGGTATATTTTCATCACTATAAGAATCGAGTATAACAGCATTCAATTTTTTAGAAAACTTTATTTCTTTTATACTTGCATCATTAAATAAATTATTATCTCTTACACAATTTTTAAAAACTTCTTTTACTGTTTTATCCAAGATTCTCCCTCCATTTCATTTCTAAATTATACTATTTTTTTTATGGTTTGTAAACCAAAATATTATAATAAAAAATATATAAATAATTATATTTTTTCTATTACTAGATAAGCTTTAAATTTTCTTTAATATTCTAATAATATTTTATCAAGTATAAAAATGCGACTAAATCATATATATAATATAGTTGCATAATATTTAAATTATTTATACTCAACATAAATTTTAGCTTTAATCATCTTTAAATTATAAATATAAAATATTTTTTCAATAAAAATGGGTATAACCTGAAGTGGCTTTCTCTAAGATCAATAAAAAAAGAGATCATTCGATCTCTTTTTCTTAATATATTATAATAATTTATCTTTATATTCATCCCTTAAAGAAGAAATTAATATTTCATATTGTTTATCTTTTAAACTATTTATAATTTCATTTATATTAGAGCTTTTTATTTTGATATCAGAATTAAAATAATTAGTAGCAATATCTATAATAACTCTACCTATACAATCATTATAATATTCCGCTGTTGAGAAATTGACAACTTTTGTATGACATATATCAATCTCATTAAAATAATTAGATTTATACTCACAAGAATAATGCTCTTCTATTCTTTCTTTATCATAGTAACTACTTTTATTTCTTGATTTATTATATTGTTCTTTAATAAAAGTATCTATATTTAAATCCTTATAAAAAGCTTCTACTTCACTTATTTTCCTTATATAGTCTTGTGTCTCTGCCTCATATCTAATATCTACAATTTTATCATCACTACAAATAAAATTAGACATAAGCATCTCTAGTATGCTATTATAATTTTTTAAACAATTGCCAGACTGTTTAGTAACTATAACTAATGATCCTTTTGTCAAATATATATAATGATTATTATTTTCAAATACTCTTATCTTATCATTCCTATTATTTTTAAAATAATCATCACTTATAGAATTACTATATTCAAAAAGTGTGTACTTTGCATTATAAGCTCTTTGGATATATTGAGTATATCCGTTTTTGCACTAATAGTTCTGAAAAATTTTCTAATTTTTCTTTTGGATTTGAATTTAAGCTCATATGAAAATCAATTCTTATAAGCTCCTCCTGATAAATTTTTTTTAGCAAGTTTCTTTTTTCATTTTTCATAAAAATTCCTCCCTATATATTAATATTGAAGTAGAAACATTATGTTATAACGTCTTTTTATTATACAACGCTTTTATATTTATGTCAAGTTTTTTCACTAAAAAATAGAAGTATAGTACTATACTTCTAAAATTTTTTAATTTTTATAGCGTTTCCAGATTCTAAAAGTTCCACATGATTTAATGCTTTTCCTGTGCCAATTGCCACACAAGACTGAGCATCTTCTGCAATCATAACTGGTATACCTGTTTTTTCAGAAATTAGTTTATCTAATCCCCAAACCATTCCGCCACCACCTGTTATATATATTCCTCTTTCTGAAATATCTGCTACAAGCTCTGGAGGTGTTTCTTCTAAAATTGAATGTACACCTTCTAATATTTTTTCTGCACATTCAGATAAGGCATTATATACTTCATCTGATGTCACTTCAATTTCTACAGGTAATCCACTAGTTATATCTCTTCCTTTTACCAGCATTCTCTCAGTAACAGACTTAGGATACATACATCCAATATTTATTTTTATATCCTCAGCTGTCCTTTCCCCTATAATTATATTTCTATTCTTCTTTATATATTTTATGATTGCCTCATCAAATTTATCTCCAGCCATTTTAAGTGAGGTACTTTTTACAGATCCGCCTAAAGATATAACTGCTATATCGGTTGTTCCGCCTCCAATATCTACTATCATACTTCCATATGGCTTAGAAATATCTATTCCAGCTCCTATTGCAGCTGCTATTGGTTCCTCAATTAAATAGACTTTTTTAGCTCCAGCATGACTTGCAGCATCTATTACAGCTTTTTTTTCAACCTCTGTTACACGTGAAGGAACACAAATCATTATCTTTGGTGCAAAAACAAATCTTCCACATACTTTACTTATAAAATACTTTAGCATTTTTTCAGTTATTGTATAATCAGATATAACACCATCTTTTAATGGTCTAAGCGCAACAATATTACCTGGAGTTCTTCCAAGCATTCTTCTTGCTTCTTGTCCAACTGCTAGCACTTGATTTGTATTTTTATCTATTGCTACTACAGATGGTTCTCTTAATACAATTCCTTTTCCTTTAACATAAACAAGAATTGTTGCAGTACCTAAATCTATACCTATGTCCTGTCCACCAAAAATCACTATATATACCCCTCTTTCTGTTACAATTATATTACATTTAATGATCTTTTGCAACATTAAATTACAAAGTTATAGATTTCGAATTAATTTATTTAGCTAATTTTACTATATTTAAGTTTAGTAGCCATGCCACCTCTTAAATGCCTTTCTGATTTATTTACTTCTAAAACCTTCTTTGCTTCCTCTGCAAGAGAAGGATTAAATTTTTCTAGTCTTTCTGCTACATCTTTGTGAACAGTCGACTTACTTGTACAAAACTCTTTAGCTGTCGCTCTAACTGTAGCTTTATTTTCAATTATATAATTTGCAAATAATTTTGCCCTTTTTTCTATATCAACCATAATAATTACCTCCTATTGAAAAATATATGTAGGATTTATACTCTCATCATTTAAATAAAGCATAAAATGAAGATGTGGATCATCTAAATACTCTCCAATCGACGTATTTCCAACTTTTCCTATCTTTTGTCCTTTTATAACACTATCTCCAACACTCACATATACATTCTCATCTAAATTACAATATACGCTTCTATATCCACTTTTATGTTCTATTTGAATAGTAGTTCCATAAAATGAATCATTTTGTATACTATCTACAACACCTTTTTCTATAGATTTAACTTCTGTACCTTCATCTGCTGAAATATCTATCCCGTCATGAGTCTTCCATTGCTCAAGAGTTTTTGAATATATAACTTTATCTAAAGAATACATTTTCTGTATTTCTCCATTTAACGGTGGAGAAAAAACAAGTTTTTCTTCTACTTTCTTAGTAACCACTTTTTCTTCCGCTTTTGTTGCCTTTATACTTTTTTCTTCTATATCTTCATTTAAACTATCATCTACATTAACATTATCTATATTACTTGATACAGAAACACTACTTATATCTTTTGGCTGATATTCTTCAGTATAAAAAAAATCTTTATACTGTATATTCAAAGTTGTTGTTAAAATTAAAAGTAATACCATTGCTACAAATACTTTTTTAATGTTTTTATTAATAGGTATTCTTTCTTTTTTTATTTTAACTTCAATGTTAGATGCACCTTTTCTTTTTCTTGAAATGTTCTCTTCTTCTGAATTTATTTTATCTATACTTTCTCTACTAAATTTAATTACTTTAGCTTGTTCACTATCTTTATTAAAATGAAATTTATTAAATATATTTTTAAAAATATTCTCTATTTTTATTTTCATTTAATCATTTCTCCTTCGTATACTCATATCCATCTACTATATCTACTCCTGTATAATAGTGATGAATAATTTCGTCATATGTTTTCCCAAGTTTAGCATATGTATTTGCTCCTACTTGACTAAGTCCTACACCATGTCCATATCCAATAACATTAAATACAATATTTTCACTATCTACACTTAATGTAAAATTAGTAGATTTTATTCCAAAAAGAGTTCTTAAGTCTTCTGCTTTAATTTTACAATTTCCTACTTGTATTGTTTTTACTCTTCCACTATCAGTATATTCATTTATATCTATATTTAAAAATTCTTCATCTGTTATATTCTCTACATATCCGTTTTCTATTAATGTATTTTTAAATACTGAATATGGCAAAACTGTCTGACTTGTTCTATTTTCATATGTTTCATCTTCAATATTTTCCACAGATTTTAAATATGGTATGTCTTCACATGACCATATAGCTTTTGCATCTTCTGTTTTTTGGGGGCTACTTGCATGAAATAACGCATTAATAATTTCTCCATTATATACAATTACTTGATTTTTCGTATCTAATATTGCTTTTTTTATTTTTGTTTCTCCAGCTTCAATTTCTTCATCTGAAAACCCTTTATTTTTCCACGCTTCATTTAATTTTTCTAATGGTGTATATGCTTGACAGTGCCTATAGTCATTACAAACATCACCCTTTTCTTCTAAGTTATTCACAATCTTATTAAACAAATATGTCCTTGCTACAACTACTTGTGCTTTTATTGCTTCATATTCGTATTTAAATGGAATTTCTGATGCTACAACACATAACAAGTAATAATTAAGATTTACTTCTTCTATTTTGTCATTTTGAGTATTATATAGTTCAATATTTTCTTTTGATTCAAAATTTATTTTTTCCTCCTCCTTTTTTTCTATCTTTTCCACTTTTTTTGAGTCAAATATAGCAAGTACAACAATTACTATTGCTAAAACTCCCGACACAAAATACAAAAAAGTAAGTCTCCTTTTCAAGATATACCACCCTAATATATATCTATTCAAAGTTTACTTACTTTATTAAATATTTCTCAAAATAAGACAAAAAAAGAACAAGCATTGCTTGTTCTCTAATTAATATCATCTGCTGCTCTTGCATCAGTATCAAATAATACCACTGTGCCTTTTATATAGTCATATACATCTTGTGTATTTATTATCCATATTCCTTTTTCAAGTTGTAGTCTTAAACTTGTCTGTTCACTTATAGGTTGACCTGGATTTGAAAATCCTAAATATCCTTCATAATCCCACTGTGTTGTATTTACTTGTGAACTTGCAGATTTATTATTAGTATTGTATGATATTGTTTCATTTAAATTTGTATCTACACATGTTATATCAAATTTAACACCAATATATCCATCTGTTAATGCATTATCTATACTATCTCCACTTCTTGTTGCAATAGTTGTATTTGGAAGTTTAAATTCTCCATACCATGACTGAATATACCCTGTATCATCACTACTCATCATTTTATCTGTTAAGTAAAATTCTCCACTTGCACTTCCAATATTTAAAGGTTCAAGACTTGTAGACATTGATGATATATTAGCAGTAGATGCATTACTTGAATATCTATATCCATCATTTGGTGTAAAATAAATAGTATAGTTACTTCCTTCAAAATTTTTATACTTTCCTGATGAGTCTTTATAATATAAATCTATATCTCTAATTAATGTAGACCCATCCTTTGAAATATAATAATATGTTGGTTTTATTCTTATTTGTCTTTGCTTTGTACTACTAGAATCTGCCATATAATATCCGGTTGTTTTTAAATCAAAAGCTATTCTATATCCAAGTTTTGGAGCAGACAAATAACTTGCTGTTGTATGTTTATATGGTCCAAGCGGTAATGTTTTTGTAGAAGACGTTCCTTTTATTCTTAAAGTATCAATATCTCTATCTACTAAGGTAGTATATTCTTTATTATTGCTTGTATACACAAATAATCTTCTTGTTCCAGAATAGTAATTATTTCCTATTAATGAAAAATCACTATTTCTAAAAGCACTCTTATATGCTAAATCTGTACAATCAGAAATTTTAAAATCATAAATTCTTGACATAGTTCTTACTGTTATTGTTTGCATTGCAAAATAATATCCATCTGCATAAAATCTATATCCACCTGTATATTGTGGATCATTATATGAAGTAACTGCATCTATGTCATTTAAAAAAGATACTTCATTATTTCCAGAATCATTAATATACTTTCTAGTAGATACATCTTGTGTCTTATCTACCTGGATTGCAACTTCTTGATCTACTACGTACTGTAATAGCGCGTCTGAATTCATATTAGAAGCTGCAGCAAGTACAATTATTTTATGATTTGACGCATCTCTAGATAGTGTTTCATTTGGCGCAACTGTTGCATTAAAATATGTATATCCATTGTTCTGTCTTGCTGTATTTCTTATTCTAACTGCTGTTCCCTTTGTATATGTTCTACCATTATGTACTATATCAAAATCAAATATTAAATAATAATAGTCAACAAAATCTGCTCTCATATAATCACTTACATTATTATAATATTCAAAATTACTATCAGTACATCTAAGTTTTATTTCAAATGTCGCATCATCAGCTAAAATTGCTGTAGATGATGAAGTATTTGTATGATTTGCACTAGTATTGCTTATAGTCGTAATCTCTGGTATAGCAAGCTGAACTGGTGTATATACATTTATAAAATGCTCATTTACAGATTCACTTTCAAATCCACCAGATGTCTGTGCAGTTAAAACATCATAAGTATTATATGTTACATTCCCTTTTGCACTTCTTAATCCATTATATTTTCTATAATTTACAATAAATCCACCTGTTACAAAATCATTTGCAACTGAATTTTCTCCCTCTATATTATCTAGTGTATTATTGCTTGGTATTTCTTTTGTCGTTGAAGACGAAAGTAAAGCATTTAATTCATTTGTTATCTCATCTTTTGTACTATTTTGCACTGGTAAATCTATTATTTCGTTTATACCAGAAAATACAGTATCATCTGTTGGTCCTACTAAATGCCCAGATATTTCTTTACCATCTTTATTTACAGTATCAGAAGATTTTAGGTATGAGCTCTCTAATCTATAAACTTTAAAATTATTTACCCTATAATATACTTCTCCATTTTCTATTACTTTTTCATAGGATAAGTCTTTAATTACATACTTTGGTGTAACAAAATAAGGTAATACACTTCCTCCTGCTGGTACATATGTTATATCTGATAACATGCTAGCATCATTTCCAGTCCACACATTAGTATTACTCAATAGTCTTGGTGATACTTCTGTTGAACTTTGTTCAGTATAATAAAAATCTACAATAGTTACATCATTTGCTTGTGTTTGCTTGGTAATAAAATACGAAGTATTAGAAGTATTATCATATTCTATGTCAAGGCTTGATGTACCAGCTCTAAACGCATTCTTTTTTTGTTCCATTATTTCATATGCTTCATCAAGACTATACATAGTACATACATTTGCACCCAAATATTTATAATTTTTTCCTTCTGATTTTACAACTAAAGATTTTGTAATATTCATAGTTGCAGACACATCAAAATTATAATATTCATTATATTCAATTTCTGCATCATCAGATCTTCCATTTGTAAGTAGTGACTGGTTACCATCTACATCTATTACCTCTTGAGTTGCATTAGATAAATTAGTTATTATTGATCCTGTATCTCTATTTATATGTCTTACATATACTTCTCTTCCTGTATCATATGCATGTACACTAGGTATACAAATTATACTTAATATTATTAATGCAAATAAAAATCCTATTCTTTTCATATTACTCACCTGCATTAACTATATCACTCTCATTTTTTACAAGCATAGTTTCTATAGTTCCTTCCTTAACAAATAATGTATCTGAATTTTCAATTTTAGCCATTATTATATCTGCATATAATGTATATTCCTTTTCTTTATACTCTATATTTCCACTTAAAGCATCATTAAATAACAAATTAGTATCTGTATTTGAAGATTCAACTTTCATTTCAATTTTCATTCTTACCCTATAATTTTCACCATCAAAATATATACAAGGTAATTGTGCTTGAGCAGTACCTGTAAGTTTTATATTATTTTGCTTTACATATTCTACATATTCATTTAAGACATTATCATCAAACTCTTGTAAAGCATATTTTTTAAGTCTTCTTTTCATTTGTTCTACTGTTATATTATTGTAATCTACATTTACTAAATAAGTATAATAGCTTTCTGCGAAATCTTTTATTTGTGCATAGTACTGTTTGTTTTCTGCATAAAAATCTACTGGTAATATAAATCCATTTGCTCCTCTGTTTATAAAATCTAATTCGTAAATATCTTTTGAAATTCCAGACAATGTATATGGATATTCTGCTACATTACTAGGAAGTCTTTCATCATTTATATTTATTCTTGCATCTGCAACAGTAATTGTATTATATTCTTCTGCAAAATTTACTATAAGTTCATTTAATTTTCCTTTAAATAACTTTTGATTTCCATTTATATTTTTAGTATTAGTAACTATTACATTTGAGTTTATCAAATCATATATAGCAAGCCTTTGATCGGCATTATATGCATTTATGTCCTTTACTTCAACTTTTGCTTCTGTATCTGGTGTTTGCTGTAAAATCTTAGACTTTACATTATAAAACCATACAAGCACTTCTTGATACTTAACAATATCATCTGCATTTTCCTCAGTTATCTCTTCTTGTCCCACTATTCCTTGTTTTTTAGCATACTCTACCCATATAGCATTAGAATAAGTTTTATCTGTTGACATTGCTATTCCTTCTATATCTGGAACATTGTATACACAAGATAAAATCATTTTTATAGCTTCAGATTTTGTAACTTTTTCTCTTGTTTTAGCACTTCCATCATCATATACTCTATCAAAGCCATAAATTTTCATTTTAGTCTCATAATGTTCATATTTACTATAATTTAAATTAATTAAAATGTAACTTAGTACACCTACTACTGCAATTACAGCTATTACTACTATAGCTACTATTGTATTTCTTATTTTATCTTTTCTATCTTTTTCTTTTCTAATTTTTAGTCTTTCTTCTTCATTTTTATATGAAGGAACAAAATTTTCCACTAAGTTACACCTCCTTTAATTATGGATTACATATTGGACACGGATAAAATCCTGTAAAAGTCTGTTTTATTGAATTAAGTGTTCCTGTTGTAGTTGCAGTAGCAGCTTCCTGTCTTGAAGTAGCATATCTAGGAGTCATATCTGCTATTTTAGATAGTTCATACTCTGGGCAGCTTAAATCTTTATGATATAAATTCATTTGTATTTTAGAATCTCTACTTGGTGCTGTAAAATAATACCTTGTAGCAGATTCTAATGTACTCATTCCTGAAGCTGTTGCATTTAAATATTTATTTCCAACAGATATACCTTGTACAAATGCAATTATTCCTACTCCATCTATCATATTGTACATATCGTCTTGTGAAGTTACTGGAAACGAAAAATTATATGTAACTCCTGCTTGCCTTGCATACGTATTATTTGCATTTACAGCATATGAAAGTTCACTTGCAACTGTATTTGCAATTATAGATTTTCTTATATCTAGTAAATGAGATGTTAGTCTTGATCTTAAATCATTTACACTTTCTTCACCAACGACACCTGTTACCAGTGAACTATTATTTTTTTCATCATCTATATAAAAAGTCTGTGTAGGTATATCTTCATTATATAAATAATCATAACCTCTATGTACTATCATATTATCCATTGTAAATTCAATAGTATGAGTAGATATAGCATTTGAAGCTTGACCGCCAGGAATAAAATCATAATCTGTTCCGTTTCTTACAATAGAATATGTATATGTAAAATATCTTTTAGGTTTTAATACTCTTTTTACATGAGATGTTCCAT
>ERZ1643249.3251-NODE-3251-length-14432-cov-15.644571_pt1 | contig 14432 bp, 9 predicted proteins | sample MGYA00579263_ERZ1643249 | MGnify/ENA primary metagenome ERZ1643249 (study PRJEB29033, sample SAMEA4952264) | chicken gut metagenome | biome: Broiler Chicken; feature: Gastrointestinal Tract; material: Caecum | place: Ireland | collected 2018 | study: Broiler...
AAAAAATTTCTTCTTACTTTAAATCTATGAGAATAAAACTTAAAAACTTAAAACCCTATCACATTGAAGGATTTTACAAGAGTTTATATGAAAAGGGTTTGTCAGGAAACACTGTTTTGCACTTTCATATTTTGATTAGAGAATGCTTGCAATATGCTTTTAAAAATGACTTTGTGAATGTTAATGTTGCTGACAAAGTGGATAGACCAAAAACAGATGGATATAAGGCAAGTTTTTATACCATAGACGAAATTCAAAAATTGTTTGAATGCATACAAGACCACGAGTGCAAATTACCGATTATGCTTACTGCTATGTATGGATTTAGGCGGAGTGAAGTTTTGGGTTTAAAATGGGAAGCGATAGATTTTGAAAATAAACTTATCTATGTTCGCCATAAAATTATTGAAACGCAAATTGATGGAAAAAGATATATTCATAAAGCAGATAAGATGAAAAACAAAACAAGCAATAGGGTTTTACCACTATTACCACAAGCAGAAGAGCTACTTCTTAAACATAAAGAGCAAGTTGAAAACAATAAAAAATTACTCGGCAAGAGTTATGACAAAAGATATTTAGAATATGTTTGTGTTGATAATTTAGGACGATTGATTTTACCAAATAGACTAACTCATAATTTTATCAAAATAATTAGAAAGAACAATCTTAAACATATTCGTTTTCACGACCTTAGGCACTCTTGTGCAAGTATTATGCTATCTAATGGAGTCCCTATGAAGCAAATTCAAGAATGGCTTGGACACGCTGATTTTGGCACAACAGCAAATATTTATAGCCACTTGGACTATAAGACTAAACAAAACTCGGCAAACACTATATCAAATATTTTTAACTTTAATTCAAAGAAAGAAGAAGATAAAACAAACGAAATTGATAAGACAAAAGAACTTGAAGAGAAAATTGCAAAATTAGAAGAGCAACTAAAATCTCAACAAGAAGATGAAGAATATTTAGAGTGGCTGAAAGAAAAAGAAATGCGTAAAAAGAAAAAACAAAAAGATTTTGAAATGTAAAAAAAGGACTGGGAATTTATGATAATTCTCAGTCTTTTTTATGCAATTTTTTCAAAAATTTTTAGACAATTTTTTAGACAGTGGCAATTTTTAAGTAAAATTCGATGTTTTTATGCAATGTGAAATATTAAAATTTTACATGCAAAAATGACATTTTTTAGACACTTTTTACAAAATTGTTAGACACTTTTAAGTAAAAATTAGTTATGTAAAAATAATAAAATCCCTTATAAAATAAGGGATTTATGGTGGACCAGCAGGGACTCGAACCCTGGACCCATTGATTAAGAGTCAATTGCTCTACCAACTGAGCTACTGGTCCATATTTATAGTTTTATGTCTTTTCGGACCCTTCGATTAAGAGTCAGATGCTCTACCAACTGAGCTAGCAGTCCATATTTTGTTATTAAATTTTGTTATTAAGTTGTTATCTTGCTCAGTTGCTAGAGCAAACTCTCCCGAAGTAAAACATGGTCTTGACTTGGCTTTAGTTTTAAATAAGGTATAAACTTATTTTTTTTAATGCATTACCCTAACTGAACTAGCAGTCATTTCCTATTTAATTGTTTTAATAAGGTATGATGATAGCAACCTTATACTGATAAAGCATCAATCTTATTTTGATAAGCAAGATAAAATCTAATACCCCCTATTTTTAAATATGTTGTATTCCCCCGTTGTTAAATTGTTTCGCTGGAGGTTTGTTAGTCAAAATAAATAATATTTCAACCAACTAATACTTTTATCTAACTTCTTGCGAACTTTCAGTACGTATGCTATTATACACCAAAAAAAACACTTTGTCAACTATTTACTGCTTAATTTATGTTAAATTTATAACAATTGTTTAATGTTAACCATATGACAATTATAAAAAAGCATAGGGAATTGAACAAAAAATATTTCACGAAATATTGACTTTATCATAAAAGCCTAATACTCAAATTTATTGCATGAAAAAAGTAGTCCGGGCATGGCGAACCTTTTTCAAGTCATATGGTGTTTAGTGATTTTTATTCCTCTGTCTCTTTATCTTGAAATCTTTCTGGGACAGGAATGACACCATACTTCTTTTCAAACTCTTCGATATGTTTTCTTACAACATATTCAATTTCTCTATTCTTACTCCTGCCATAAAAGTCAGAAACGAAGGCAAGTTTGAATAGAATTTCGTTTGATACTCTTAGAGTGTATCTTGGTTAATCTTTTTTCATAAAACACCTCACCATGATAATATTATTTTTTAAATTTTTAAAAGTATTCGAGGTGCCGTCATTATGCCGTCATTATGTGACAGGAATTTACAATTTTCTACAAATTTTGCTAATTTCCTTACAAAAAAACTCCAATCTTGTTAGATTGGAGCAAAATTTTTGCGATTTTCGTCATGTTTTTATTAAAATTTTTCTGAAGGCTCATCAGTCTTTTGCATTTTTGCAATCGCCTTTTTAACCATACCACCGTTCTTTGTTGTCTTTTTGTTTGAAGTTATGTTTGTTCTATATTCCTCATCATCTTTATTAAGGTGACTTGAAATATCATCAGCCATAACCTTGATAGCAGATTGGAATCCATAGTAATGTGTATATTTTTCAAGGTTACTTGAGAACTTCATTCCCCTTAAGTCATTTTTGAATATAACTTCGCCAGTTTGCGGGTCTTTAATGGATGCAACACCACCAACCTCACCTATCAAACGAACCGTTGAGCCTTTAAACTGCACTGCCATATGTTTTAAAGATGAACCTGTAATCTTAATTTTAAAGATTTTTTCAGGTGTCACACCTTTCCCTCTATAGCAAGCCAAAAGTACAGGTTTGCCATTGTATGATTTTAATCTAGCGATTGTATCTTCGCCTAATATAGGTTTAATTTGACTATCAACAACTTCTATTTCCTTTCTAAGGCTTGCTATGCGATCGTAGGCATAGAGTTTTTGCCTATAAGCATCTTCAATCTCAGAAACTTGACGTCCAGCTGGTCCTTTTCTAGTGCCGTTATCGAAGAATTTTATGATTGGTTGCAACAAGTAGCCCTCTTTTCCGTCAACGGTGTTAAATGCATAATCAAGCGCATGAATCTGCTCTGGCAAGTCAGTATCCTTGTCAAGTTTTGGTCTATCAATAAGAAGAGAGGCAACCGAAACTACCGCTCTTACGTAATTACCATTATCCTTATTCCAATTGTTTTCAGCAAATTTTACAAAGCCTGCCTTATCATGAGCATATGCTTTTCCTAAGTTTATAACTTCCTTTTTGCTTTTCTTTTGTAAATATTTATAAATATCAGTCATACGAACTCCTTAAAACACTATAATGATATCACACTTTACTTTTAAATGCAATAGCAAATCTATTTTTTCTTAAAATATTTTTATCTTTTTAGGTATATCTTAAAAAACGTTTGACACAAGCCTCCTTTATATTTTATAATTATTGTATAATCAAATAAAAGGAAATATGAGTTATGGAAAAATTATCTAAAAGACCATTTTTGCTTGCTGGAACAATCTTTAATGTAGTATGCTTATTGCTTCTTGCAATCACAAGTTCTGTAAATCTTTTCAATATCTTTGTTGATATGGATACAAGTGTGAGTGCTGATGCATTGCTAATTTTCAGCATCTTCGTCAACATCATGCTTATTGCATTAAGTCTTGTCGGTATTGTAATGTCGGCTATCTGCATGATGAGAGTGAACATTTCGGTAAAAGCATTCCACGGAAAAAGATTTTTGATACTTTCAACATTCATCTTAAACATTGTAACAATTGTGTTTGCATTGCTTGCTATGAGAATTGCTTTTGATATTCTTACACTCTTTGTTTGCTTGGCTTTGATTTGTGCAAGTGTGTTTATCTTCTTAGACTACTACAAAAATAAAGTTAGATTTTACAAGGAGCAAGCAGAAGAAGCAAAAGAGATTAAGTAAATTTAAGTATAAAGAATATGTCGGTCGGTGACATATTCTTTTTTTATCCCCCATTTGTATGCAGGCGAAACTCTCGCAAATATTTTCTATGTCTAATTTTCAAAAAATGTTTTATCTTTTAAATTAACTTTGTTTTTCCATTATTTTATGCTAATATATTTTTGAATTAGGTGTAAAAAATGAAAGAATTTGAAACTATAATTTTAGGTGGTGGAGCAAGCGGATGTATGTGCATGCTATCAAGCAAGCAAGAGAGTGTTGCCATCATAGATAAAGAAAACAAAATTGCAAAAAAACTTTTGGTGACAGGAAATGGTCGTTGCAATATTTCTAACTTAAATGTAAACAGCAATTTTTATAATATCAACATTGATAAATACCTTAAAAAGTTTAATAGCCCTCAGACACTTAAATTTTTTGAAGGTTTGGGGCTTATCTGTTATGCTGACGAAGAAGGACGGCTATACCCTATTTCTAACACTGCAAAATCGGTTGTTAATGTAATTGAAAATGCGGTGCAGAAGAAAAATGTATCCACATACCTTGATAACAACGTTTTGGACGTAAAACGTGATAATGATAAATTTATCATTATAACCGACAAAGACAAGTTTTTGTGCAAAAAATTGGTTGTAGCGACAGGAAAAAGTGATATCCTTGATAAATTGGGTGTAAAGTACAAGCAATTCACACCTAGTTTATGTTCTTTAAAGACTAATAGCACTCATAGCCTAAATAATGTTAGGATAAGAAATGTCACGGTGACTGGTGTATGTGATGGCAAAGAAAAATCAGATGTTGGTGAAATTTTGTTTAAAGAGGCAGGGATAAGTGGAATAGCATTATTCAACATCTCCACCCTCTTTGCAAGGGCTGGAAAGTATGAGGGCAAAATCTATTTGGATTTGATGCCAAAGATAAGCAGTGATGAACTTGAAAGTTATCTTTTAAAAAGACGTGACATCGACCTTGCCGTGCCAAACTTCTTTGACGGAATGTTTGCTCGAGAGGTCGCATATGAAATACTTAACCGAGCAAAAGTTGACGAAAATAAAACCTCAACAAAATTAACTAAAGAAGAGATAAAAAAGTTTATAAAAATAATCAAAAATCTTGAGTTTACAGTAAAGGGATATTTCCCTAATAATCAAGTTTACAGTGGCGGAGTCAGCCTTGACGATTTGGATGATAACTTGCAACATAAAGTTATCAAAAACCTATATTTTTGCGGTGAGATTTGCAATGTTGACGGCGAGTGCGGAGGATACAACTTGCAATGGGCTTGGACAAGTGGCCATATAGTTGGAAAAAATATTTAATTTAAATTTTACAAATAATTTGTGTTTTTTAGGTAAAATATAACAAAATAAAAAAAACAACATTTTTATATAAAATATTTAAAATAATAAGTAAAAAAATACATTTTTAGTAAAAATAATTTAAATTAATAAAAAATATTTTTATAAAATAGCAAAAATATAATAAATAAAGATATAAAAATCAAAAAATTGTATTATTTTTTTATGAAAATACTAAAAAATTATATAAATTACTGAAAAAATGTAAAAAAACATCAAAATTCTATAAAAAATATACGTGACGGGAAATATAAAAATAAATGCACCACTTTAAGTGTCGAACTTTTGTGGTGCATTTTATTAAAGTTTAAATTATTATTTTGATAATTTATATCTTTTCATCTTTTACAAAATTATTTCCATTTCCAATCGGCGACTTCTGGCATATCCACACCATATTCGGCAATGTATTTTTTGTGATTTTCAAGTGTTTTATTGATATTTTCCACCAAATCTTTATATTTTTTAGTCAATTTTAAACTTTCAAGCACAGACAATAGAAGATGATATCTGTCAATCTCGTTCTGAACACGCATATCAAAGGCGGTTGTTATTGTGCCTTCTTCTTTATATCCATGAACATCGATATTTCTGTTGTGTCTAAAGATAATCATATCATGGATAAACTTTGGATAGCCGTGGAAGTTGAAAATAACTGGTTTATCTTTTGTAAAAAGTTTGTCAAATTCGCTGTCAGTCAGTCCATGTGGATGGAGCGAGTTGTTTTCAAGTTTCATAATATCGACAACATTGACAAATCTAACATTTAGTTTTGGAAGATATTTTTTGATAAGGCTGACACAGGCAAGAGTCTCAACCGTTGGGGTGTCACCCGCACTAGCAAGGACTATATCAGGATTATCGTAATCATTTAAGCAAGCCCATTTCCAAACACCTATACCCTTTGTGCAGTGTTTTACCGCTTCATCCATGTTGAGCCATTGGTAACTTGGATGCTTTGATGCGACAATAGCATTGATATAATTTTTACTTGCTTGGCAATGGTCATAGCATGAAAGCAAGCAGTTTGCATCTGGTGGAAGATATATGCGGACAATTTCCGATTTTTTGTTGGCAATATGGTCTAAGAAACCTGGCTCTTGATGTGTGTAGCCGTTGTGGTCTTGTTGCCAAACGTTTGAGGTGAGCAAGAAGTTGAGCGAAGAGATAGGTTTTCGCCAAGGCAATTCTTTGCAGACTTTAAGCCACTTTGCATGTTGTGACACCATTGAGTCTACAATTCTAATAAATGCTTCGTAACTTGCAAAGACACCATGCCTACCTGTCAAAAGATAACCTTCAAGCCAGCCTTCGCAGGCATGTTCACTTAGATAACTATCCATAATTCTACCATTATGAGACAAATTTTCATCATTTGGCAGAATTTTTGCATTAAAATCACGTTTTTCATAGTCAAACATACTATAAAGTCTATTTGACATCGCCTCATCAGGGCTGAAAACTCTATAATTTTTATTTTCACTATTGAGTTTAAAGATATCCCTAATATATCTACTCAGCACCAGCATATCTTGGGCTTTTACTGCTCCTGGGCTTGGCACGTCCACCTTATAATCCCGAAAATCAGGGAGTTTCAAATCCTTTAAAAGCAGACCACCATTGGTGACAGGGTTGGCACTTAGTCTCCTGTCGCCCTTAGGTAAAATTGCCCTTATCTCATCTTTTAATTTATAGCCGTCAAATATCTCTTCGGGTTTATAACTTTTTAGCCAATTTTCAAGCATTGTCAAATGCTCTTCTTTTTCCATCGAGATAGGCACTTGGTGGGCTCTAAATGTCCCTTCAATCTGTTTGCTATCCACTTCTTTTGGCCCCGTCCACCCCTTTGGAGTCCTCAGCACTATCATAGGATAAATCGGTCTTTTATCATTAAATTCACCGTTTTTGGCACGTTTTTTTATGTTTTTTATTGAATTTATGCACTTGTCCATAACTTTTGCCATCTTTTTGTGCATAAGCATAGGCTGATCGCCCTCGACAAAATATGGATGCCAACCATAACCTTCAAGCAGTTTTTTAAGTTCAGACTTTGGTATTCGTGAAAGCACTGTTGGATTGCTAATCTTATATCCATTTAAGTGCAAAATCGGAAGGACAACTCCGTCAGTGAGCGGATTTATAAACTTATTTGAATGCCAAGAAGTTGCAAGCGGTCCAGTCTCCGACTCGCCGTCTCCAACAATTACTGTGGCAATGAGGTCGGGATTATCAAGTACTGCACCAAAGCCATGAAGAAGAGAGTATCCAAGTTCCCCGCCCTCATGCATAGACCCAGGAGTCTCTGGTGCCACATGGCTTGACACACCACATGGAAAAGAAAACTGCTTGCAAAACTTTTTCATCCCCTCTTTGCTAAAATCAATATCGGGATAGACTTCGCTATATCGCCCTTCTAAATAACAATTTGAAAGGAAAAAGTTGCCACCATGTCCTGGCCCTGAGATTAAAATCATGTTAAGGTCATACTTAGTTATCGCACGTGACAGGTGAGAATAGACAAAATTCTGCCCTGGCACAGTCCCCCAGTGTCCAACAATTTTCCTCTTTACATCCTCCCTTTCAAGCGGTCTTTCTAGCATAATATTGTCTTTTAGGTAAAGTTGTGCGACAGAAAGATAGTTCGCACCACGGAAGTATTTATCTAAAATTTCAAAATATTTTTTACTGTTATAATTTTGCATTTTGTCCCCTTTTTTAATTATATTTTAATCAAAAACACGATTTTTTATCATTTTTTATTGATTTTTACGTGATTTTTGCTAAATTATCTATTTTTATCAAGCAACTCTTTGTAGCACTTGTAACACATACTTTCATATTTCTCATCGGCTCCAATCAGTATCTCTTCGCCCTCTGTCGCAACCTTTCCGTCAACAATTCTTACATTAATGGTCGCCTTTCGTCCGCACTTGCAGATACATTTAATTTCCATCAGCGAGTCGGCAAGTTCCACAAGTCGCTTGCTACCTTCAAATAGTTCGGTCTTATAGTTTGTAAGCAGTCCATAGCATAGCACAGGTATATCAAGCGATATATCCTTTAACTGCTCAACTTGACTTTTGGTCATAAATTGACATTCATCAACGATTATTACGTCTTTCTCTCCACCTATTTTGAGATTTTTGCATATTTCAAAAAAGTTGGATTGTCTATCAAACTCGTAGCAAGGGCAACTAAGTCCAATCCTACTCCAAATCATCGCCTTGCCATCTTCGATATGTCTTGTGTCAATCTTTGGTTTAAAAATAAATACATTGAAGCCCTTTTGCATGTAGTTAAATCTGCACATAAGTGCTTGTGCCGTCTTACTGCTACCCATTGCACCATATTTAAAATACAACTTCGCCATTTTTTCTCCTTTTTATGTTTTATAAATAAACACATAATATTTATATAAAATCAAGGTATTTTATTTATAAAAATACTCTCTCTATATTTTAATTTTCATTGCAAATAAAGTCAAATAAAAAAGCACTTTGATATAAAGTGCTTGGATTAATTTTTTACATAAATTTTATCTATTTTTTTAAATTAAATTTTATTTTTTGACATTTTAATAAAATTTCATGATAAATTGACGTTTTTTCTTAAAAATTTCAATATTTTCCATTAATTATCTGATTTTTCATCTTCATAAACCTCTGCCCTGTACTCATCAAGTTGGGCTTTTGTCTCTTGCTCTTTTTTCTTTCTCTTATACCTTTTGCTTGAATTTTTGTTTGCATCATAAGCCTCTTCTGGCTTCATATCGTCCGTCAAACCGCTATAGTCAATTTGGTTTATAAATTTTAGTCCATAGGTGGCTTTTCTCTCTTTAAATTCGGCTTGTTTATCTCCCACTTGTTTGTTATACTCACGATTTTGATGCATTCTGACAACTTTTCGACTCTTCTGCCCTACAGGAGTTCCGCTTGAAATATGAGACATTTCATGTCTTTGCAATTCAGTTATTTCATCTACAACATTTTCAGAAGTTAAATCCATGCTACCGCTTACCTGTCTTGTGATGCGGTTACTATTCGTAATTTTAAATGTAAGTTCTTGGCAAAGTATTAAGATAGGGGCACCTGACTGTCTATTGACAATTGCACTTCCGCTTGGAGAAATGGCTATATTCTTGCTACTGCACCCTTTATATGCAAGCACTTCAGATAAAGGCAAATCAACTTTTATTCCCTTGTCTTCATTTTCAACCACAACCACCACTTCGTCTGGTGATATCGTTCCTTTATCGACAAGTTTTCTAAAGGAGCAAATTTGCCCTTTCATCTTCTGACCTATCATATGAGAACAGTAAATTGCGGAGTTGAGGTCATCTATCTCATGTTCGGCACAATCGACTTCATCTTGCATTTGATTTGCCATAAGCACTGCCTCTTTGATTAATCCCTCATCTGGCAGTTTCTCGCCCTTAAGATATGCACGTATTACACGATGCACAAACCAGTCAGGACTTCTTCGAATAGGCGAAGTTGTGTGCGAATAATGCAGACTTTGAAGACCAAAATGGCTTATGATTGCACTGTTTTGTCCCTCTAAAGATTGGGTATCTTCATGGACAAATGTTAAACCCGCCACCTGATTTGCACCTGTTTTGCCCCTTCTAGAACGAGACGGCTTCCCAACCATTCGAACATCGGCTGGGTTTACAGTTGGGCAGTACTTTGCCTTGCTTTGCATACGGACTAAGAAGTTGTTTACTATCTTTTCCTTGCTTGTGCCTTTGACCATTTCAATAATATTTTTTATCCCCATTGGCGATAAATCACCATCAAACGGAACATTCAAATAGCCGAAAAATTCATATGCACGTTCAACCTTATCCTCATTTGGCAGGTCATGGACTCTGTAGATGCTTGGCAGATTGTTCTTAAGTGTAAACTCTGCGGTCGCCTCGTTTGCTGTCAGCATAAATGCTTCAATAACCTTATGGTATGGGCAGTGGTTCTCCTTTGTGATATCCACAATATCCGACAAATCGTCACTCAACTTAATATCATATTCATTATCGGAGTCAAACTCAATCATATTACGTCTTTTAAAGCCCTTCCACAAAAAGTCGGAAGCCACCTTGTTCATAACAACCTGCTCCTCACGAGTGAGTTGTTCTCCGCTTGTTATCTTTTTTAGTAGGTATGTCTTTGTTATCTCCTTATTTCCGTCTACAATCTCTTGAGCCTTCTCGTAACTATACTTTTCCTTACTCCTTATCACCGCATCCATAATAGTGCTTGAAACAGGCGACCCGCTCTTTGGGTCAATGATAGTCTTAACAACAAAGGCAAGTCTGTCGACATTTGGATTGAGTGAGCATATGTTTGTGGAAAGTTCTGGCGGAAGAATGTTGTATGCCTTGTTTGGTGCATAGATTGTAAAACTTGACTGAAGATATCTTCTCCCTATTTCACTGTTTAGGTCGACATATTTGCTAACATTCGCAACTGCGGTATAAACAACAATGTTTCCATCCTTATCAAAAGTGGAATATATAGCATCGTCCATATCCTTGCAAGTGGCAGGGTCAGTGGTGGTAAAAGCAAGGTCTCTTAGGTCGACTAGAGGTTCTTTCTCAAAATCTGTTTTTCCTAAGTCTTGCTCAGAGCAAAGGCTATACTTTGATAGGTCAACCTCATTCGGAATTTTGGCAATCTCCTCCTGCATTTTAGGATAATCATAACTCATGATTGCCCCATGGCTTTCGGCTATCGCATCATACTCAGAAATTGGGTTTCCTGCCTCGCCTTTTATCTCAAGAAGTACTCCAGATGCTGAAGTATTGCCATCCTCTGGACTTAAAAGTCTCATAGTACAAATTTTGTTTTCATATTTTGCAAGTGTTTTCTTATCATTAATAATGAGTATCGGCTTTCTTGCCCGTCTTCTATCGTTTGCAATAAACACAAGGTCGTCATGTCCTATCTTCATTACACGACCATAGATGACATCGCCCGCATCCTTCATTGCCGTGTTTTCCTCTTGTTTCGCCTGTCCGACAACAAATATAGCCTTCTGCTCGCCTTGTCGGGTAACCTTTGTGTAAAAACTAACATTGACTAAAGAGTTATTCCTCGCATCAGCCATATCGCTTCTATCAACATAATACTCATGACTATCGCCTGAAAAAACAACGTAGCCACTATTGCCACTGCGAATAAACTTGCCCTGTTTTATCTCGCTAGGATTTGGATAAATCTTTTTATCCTTAATCACAAGTCGTCCCTCTTCAACTAGCGAATTTATGGCATTTCTAATTTTTAACCTTGATTCAACAACTCTATGCTTTAAAAGTCTCTCTTGTACTGTTACTAAATCTCCTGGGTTTGAAGCAACCGCCCTATACACTCTTTCCTTGTTTAATAGTTCTTTATACTCTCTTTTGCTTCCCATTAGTTCCCCTTTTATTAGCCCTAGGATACCACAAAAAAAATAAAATTTCAATAGATTATTTTAATATTTTTAATTATTTTAAATTTATTTTATTTTTGTAAAAATAATCATTTTTTGTACAATATTCTATGCTAAAAAATGGCTGATTTTGTAATTGACAAATCGTTTTATTATGATATAATTTTGTTATGAAAACTATTTTATATATAGACTATAACAACACGATTGAAGATATCTACCTAAAAAGACGAGGGTATAAATATTTTTCCGCCATATCTCGCCTTGCAGGGCTATGCGATGATAACATTGAAATTTACGTCATCACCAAAGCGAACGTTACACTTGAAGATGACCTAGCAGACTTGCTTTCATTTATGCCCGAAGAACAACGAAAATATTATAAAGGTCTTATCAAAAATGGTGGCGAGACTTTGATGCTCATCAATCATAACAATGGTCGATTTTCCTTTTCAGAACCTATCTATTTGGGCGGGAAAACCAAACTTGATGGTGTGGAACTCTCTCGAAAAATTGTTGACAAAAATGATGAGGCAAATGTATATATTTTTGTTGGCGATGACAAGGATGCCGACCTGCCGATGATTAAAGCGACCGTCAAATGCAAAAAATATATGATACTTGCAAATAACCGCCGATTTATCCCTCATATTGAAAATGTAATCAAGACGACCAAGCATAGTTACGGAGTCGCGACCGCCCTCAACCAAATCTGCAATGAAATAAGAGAGGAGAGGAATAGCGAGAAGGACTAAATTTTATATAACAAAAAAGGATGAAGAAAAATTTTCATCCTTTTTTAACATAATATTGGAAAAGTGATTTTTTTATTTGACTTACGCAAGATTAAAAGATTAGACAAATTCAAGATAGTTGAATTTGCAAAGCGGGAACGACGCCGTAATTATCATAGTCAACATAGTCACGGTAATAGTCGCCGATAAGGACGCTAAACGCATAATCACCACTACTATCATCAGGCGACCGCAACCACCCATAACCAGTCCCTTCATACCCAGAAGTTGAATATATATAGGCACCATTTGCCACTGCATAATCGGTCACTATAAATGCTTTCTTCGGATCGTCCTTTCCACTTGTAAATCCATAGTCAGTATTTGTCACGTCATCAACACTTAATGCAAAGACATAATCCTTTGTATTCTCACAGACATATTGTCCACCATTATTGTCTGTTGAGGCTAAACTATTGTCCACTTCGGTCAAGACTATGCTTGACTTCTCTGCTTCACTAAATGAATTGTAAAAATCTTCATTTAACCATGCTCTTAGTTCACTATGTTTATAGTTGTTTGCATATACTTGGTGATTACTATCTACTCCTTCTCCAACTGTAGCATCATTGTCTATAAGTATAGTTCCATCTTCATCTGTTGCATAAGTATAACTGCTATCTATGTTTGATTGATATGCTACTTGGTCTACTATTACATCACAGACAATTAGTGCAGTACCATTTCCATAGGTGTCGTCAAGTATTCTCCATCTTAGTCTCTCTACTTTGTAGTAGTTTCCGTCCTCTGCCTGTGCATAATACTCTCCGTCACTGCCTAGATAATATCCTCTACTGTCTTGTGCGCCTGTATCCACTATTACATTACTTGCCTTCGATGATTGTGGATAATAGCCAAAATATAGATAATCGCCATCTGGGTCAGGATTGCCTTCGGCATCTACTCGCTCATAGACTGGTGGTACATACTTCGCAAGGTCTATATCTATTTGGAAACCTGTTATGCTCGCTGGGTTGTTTCGGTTCTCTACATGAAATGTCACTACAAACTGTTGACTGCCATTACCTTTTGATATCACTGCTGGTGATGTTGTTGGTGTGGTCACCGATACAGTCGCATTGTTTGTTGTACCTTGATTGACTGTCACTGTCGCTTGGATATCATCCATCGTACTATTGTTTGTGATAGTAAAGGTAATTGTCATATCCTCACCATTTTCATTAAATGTAAGGTTTAAGTTTGTCCATGTTGCAAGTTCGGTCGCTCCGTCATTGTAGGCATCAATCTTTACTCCTTGCATCTTGTTCTCGCTATCCTCTAACGTACCATTTGCAAGCACACCATCCGAGATTGTCACTTGCAAATCTGTTGCGATAAAACTTACATTACCGCCCATCTGCATTGTAATTGTAGGGCTTGCAAATATGCTGACTAGCATAAGACTTGCGACCATCACAAATGCTACAATGCATGAAATCAATTTTGTCCTTAATGTCATTTCGCTTCTCTCCTTTTAATTTTCTTTAGTTTGTGTAAAAATTTGTAAATTTAACCATAAATTTAAAATATTTACACTTTACAACCCCATTTTAGCATTTTTAAAAAACCTTGAAATCCACTTGCCGTCATAATGTAGTCATTTTGATTGGTTAATTTTTAATTTTTGTTAAATTTGGTAATTTTGTAAAATAATGTAACATTTTGTACAAAAATACTATTGACCGCATAAAACCTAGTAATTTGATAAGTTTTATATGCCCTTTAGACCGCTTTAGACGGCTCAAATTTTGATGAAAATATTTTTTAACATTTTTATCAAAATCTTTCGTTTTAGCCCTTGTAGACACTAAAATGGGGTATCAAAAATATTTTTTTTGATACCCTATTTTACCCCCCCCGCCTTTTTTGTCAAGCATTTTGACCCA
>ERZ1643249.3254-NODE-3254-length-14426-cov-6.954422_pt1 | contig 14426 bp, 9 predicted proteins | sample MGYA00579263_ERZ1643249 | MGnify/ENA primary metagenome ERZ1643249 (study PRJEB29033, sample SAMEA4952264) | chicken gut metagenome | biome: Broiler Chicken; feature: Gastrointestinal Tract; material: Caecum | place: Ireland | collected 2018 | study: Broiler...
CCGGAACGGATGTGATCCGAATCAAGGGCGTGGAAATGCTCCACAGCACCACATATTCCGTAGTGCCCGATATGATTGAGGCCGGAACCTATATGTTTGCAGCAGCGGCGACCAAAGGAGACATACTGGTAAAAAATGTGATTCCAAAACACCTGGAGGCAACCACTGCGAAGCTGGAAGAAATCGGCTGTGATGTGGAGGAGTTCGACGATGCGATTCGTGTAAGCGCAAGCAAGCGGCTTGGACGTACTCATGTGAAAACTCAGCCGTATCCCGGTTATCCCACCGATATGCAGCCTCAGATTGCGGTGACGCTTGCGCTGGCAAACGGAACCAGTATTGTGACGGAGAGTATTTTTGAAAATCGCTTCAAATATGCAGATGAGCTGACACGCATGGGAGCCAATATAAAAGTGGAAGGAAATACTGCGATTATTGACGGTGTGGAACGTTTCACGGGAGCCCGTGTGTCTGCGCCGGATCTGAGAGCAGGCGCTGCGCTGGTAATCGCCGGGCTGGCCGCAGAGGGAATTACGATTGTTGATGACATTGTCTATATTCAGAGGGGATATGAAGATTTCGAAGGAAAGCTGAGAGGACTGGGCGCTGAGATTCAGAAGGTTTCCAGCGAACGGGAAATTCAGAAATTTAAATTGCAGATTGGCTGAGAACAGAATCAGATTTTACAGAGTACAGGAAAGACAGAGACGGAAACTGTGTCTTTCCTGTTTTTTGTACAGAAAACTGCGTTCTCTGTTATAGAAAAACGATCCGCATGATGCGCACTTGCGCGGAGCAGAAATTTGCCGCTAAGGCGACCGCGCCCGGCGCGAGAGTTCCGCGAGAGGAACTCTTTGTTTTGTCTGTACAATGCAGACAAATGGAATTTCTATTATTAGAAAAATATCTAATATATATATTGACATATTTCAAATAACTATTATAATAATATTAGATAAATTTCTAATAGGAGGTTTAAAATATGTCTAATATAATATGTAGCAGAGTCCGCAAAAAACAGGTTTTTCAAAACAGAAATTATGTCTTGCTGGTGCTCGCCAATATGGTTAACAGATTTGGTGATTCAGTGGATTCCATTGTTTTTACATGGCTGACCTATTCGATTACCGGAAGCGCCGCATTCAGCGCACTGATTTACGCTGCAAACAAACTGCCGACCGTATTTCTGCAGCCGATCGCCGGTGTACTTCTTGAGCGGAGAGAAAAAAAGAATATTATGGTTGTCACAGATATTCTGCGTGCACTCCTGGTAGGATATATTTTTATCCGTCTGTTTACAGGAATGCCGACTTCTGTCGAACTGCTGGCGTTTACTCTTATGATCTCCACCGTGGAAGCGTTTCGTCAGCCGGCAGGCAGCAGCATTCTTCCTGCGATTGTTGACAAAGACCAGTATGCGGAGGCTGTTTCCTATCAGTCCGGATGCAGCAGTGCAGCAGAGCTGACAGGACTTGGAGCCGGCGCTCTGATTATCGGTTTCGCAGGCAATATGGGAGCAATGCTGATTGATATCATTACGTTTGCAGGCTCTGCCGCTTTACTGTCAGGCATACAGACAAGAGAAACGAAAAAGCAGGAAAGCGAAAAAATTTCGGCCGGAAAAGTATTCCGCGAACTGAGCGATGGCATATGCGTCATCAGAGAAAGCAGTACAATGCGCTATCTGATTCTGTTGGCTGTTGTTCTGAATATGCTGCTTGTTCCATTTAACAGTCTGCAGGCGGCGATGGCAAAAGAAATTCTTCACAGCGGGGAACAGATTTTATCGCTGGCGGGTGTCTCTCTGAGTGTTGGAATGATTGCAGGATCTGTTCTGTACCCTACGATTGAAAAATATGTATCCAGGAAGCAGATTCTTTTGACAGGCAGTCTTCTGATCGGAGCTCTTTATCTGGGCACAGTGGCCGTCGGAACCTGGAACATATCTCCCGCCGGCATTTATTTTGCGGAGGGTGCGCTTATATTCCTGGTTGGAATCGGAGTGGCGTTCATAAATACATTTGCAAATGTGTCTATTGTTCAGAAGTGTGATCGGAGTTACCTGGCACGGCTCAGCGGGCTGATGGGAAGCGCCTGTGCAGCTGCCACTCCGCTTGTTTCTCTGATCGTTTCCGCGGCTGTCGGCGTAATTTCCACTACCATATTCTTTTCATTGAGTGGTATACTGACAATACTGGTATGTCTATGCCTTTTCAGCGGAAGGATGATGCCGGAAGAGTTTGCCGGAAAGAATTCCGGCTGCACATATGCGGAAATGGAGAAGGAGTGAATATATTTGAAGTTTCAATCAAACATTAATTATATGCAGGAATGTATTGAGATTTTATCCAATGCAGCAGACGGTGTTTACGATCTGAGCCGGAACTTGCAGACGGATCTTCTGTCGGATGAGTGTCGGGCGGATCTGGATCTGCTGTCTGACATCCAGCATGAGGCAGTGAAAGGACTCTCGAAAGAGAACATAGAATTTTATTTTAAAAGGCTGAGCAATACGAAAACCTGTACGGCAGGTCTGCTGGGATGCTTCGATGCTGTGTACCATTCGGAAGTTCTGTCGGACAATGTGGATGAAGTGGAGGCATTTTATGATCGGCTGACTCTTTCCGACCGTCTGAACACAATATGTGAGAATATCGAAGCGCCTGTCGAACAAAAGCTTGCGGAATTTATTGATTATCTGAAATCTCTGAAAATAGAAGATGAGCTGCGCTGGAAAATATTTTCGGCGCTGCTTCAGCCCCGGGATCACAGGGAACATCTGTTTTGTCTTGTACGGCATGTGCGGGACTGCCTTTCCCGACACGAGACAGAACTGGAAGATATCTTCCGGCGCCGCAGGGCAGATCTTGAGGCGTATGATCAGAAAAATCCCATCGAAACCATTATCATAGAACAGAGCGCTTATCAGTTCAGCAGCGAACTTTTTTCTGACGATATGATCGTGCTGTTGTATGATCCGTATTCTCTGCGGGGATTGCTCGGATCACATGGACAGAACCGGTTTACCATCGGGGCGTTTTTTCCATATCATTTTTTCCGGAAAGCAGCAAAAAAAATGGAAAAGACAGATGTGATGACATATGGGAAAATACTGGCGGACGGCAACAAGCTGGAGATTCTCAGGCTTTTGTCTCATAAAAAATGCATCAACCGGGAGCTTGCAGATGAACTGAAGCTGTCGGCGGCTACAATTTCCTATCATATGTCAGTACTGACGGATTTGGAGCTCGTTCATACAACGGTTTCAGCAAACAAAATTATTTATTCTCTGAATCGGGAAAAAATGGAGCATGTCATGGACTGTCTGACCGATTACATTTGTCATCTGGAACAGCAGTAGGCATCTCTGCAGCGTCCGTTCAACTGCAAATCGATTTCTGTAACCGTTCCGCACAGGCGAAACGGTTACAGACGCATAAGCCGGAGGTATATGGGCTTTACACTTTTTAAAATTGTAGAAAGAGTTTAAAAACAGAAAGAAGCTCAGAAGATTTTAAACATAAATATAGCGAAAATTATAAAAAACAGGAAAAATTATTGTGAAAAATAACGGTAAACGGATGAAGTTATCGGTAATGTATTGACATAATCTCTTGCGGTTCCTTTTTTTCTCTGATATAATAAAACACGGAATTTTATCGTTTTGTTTGTGACGGAGAAGTGGGGCATTCATATGAGAAAAGTGGTAAAAGTACGTTCGCTGAAACAGATTTTTCTTGGAATCTTTATTCTAAGTGTGTCTTTGTGTCTTATTCTGATTCTGTTTGTCACAAACTTTTCGGTTCGTCTGATGCAGGAATCCCGGGCGAAAACCTCTCTTACGGCGACGCTGCGGGATATCAGTTCCAGCCTGGATTCTCAGTACAATGCACTGCTGCAGATTTCCCAGAATGCGATCGCTACCGGGCTGATCGGTCAGAAGTATGACGACTATCTTACCTCGGAAACACTGAAACAGCTGCTGGACACCGGAGAAATTGTTTTTCAGCCGATCCATTTCACTTACAACAATGTTCTGGACAAGGCTGTGGTGTCGATCATGCGCCCCACGGAATTCAGCAACGGACAGAAGATGGTTATTTATCTGGAGGCACGTTCCAATGAGGTTACGTCTCTGGAAAACAGAACGGAGCTGGAACAGACTTCCTATGTTTTTCTGCAGCTGGACCAGGACTTTCGCGTCAGATACAGCGATTCGGAGCAGTTCGACGTGGGCAGTCAGATCACGATGGACGCGGAGGGGATGGTCCGGGCGTCCGATTATATCGGCACGGTGGTGAAAAGCGAATACGGGTTTTACAATGTGCTTCTGATGCCGCTGAATGATTACCGGTATGAGACGAACCAGTGGATGTTCGGAATTATTCTTGTTATCTTCGTGTCCTTTGCGATTCTGGCGCTTGTCTCCATTTCCCAGATCTGGCTGATTTCTCATCCGCTGAAAGTTCTGGAAAGGGATATGGGAAATCTGGGCAACGGTGATTTCACGCCGTCTTCCTGCAGGCTGAATCTGAAGGAATTTAACCGTCTGTTTGACGCTTTTAATACGATGAAGCAGCAGATCCACTCGCTGCTGGAGGAGAGGCAGAGGCAGGAAAAAGAGAAGGCGAAGCTGGAGCTTGACAAGCTGATGTACCAGATCAATCCTCATTTTCTGATGAACGCGCTGAATTCCGTACACTGGATGGCGGTTTCCAGCAAACAGAAAGAGATTGACCGGTATATACAGCGCCTCGGTTATATTCTGTCGTATTCTCTCGGAAAAGCGGAGACCAGAACTACGCTGCGCACGGAACTGAAATATCTGGAGAATTATCTGAAACTGCAGCAAAGCACGTATGATTTTCAGTGTATCTGGGAAGTGGAAGAAGGGGCATATCTGGATCAGGTCTGCGCGCGCTTTATTCTGCAGCCCATTGCGGAGAATGCGGTATGCCATAACATGAATGAATTCGGTCATCTGTGGATTCGGGTATTTCCGGAAGAAAAAAACGTCAGAATTATCATCCGGTACGACGGCAGGGGCTTTGTGTCTGTTGCGGCGGGAGAAGAAAAGGAGCAGAAAAACAGAGGAATCGGTCTGCGCTACGTAAAAATGTCTCTGGATTCTTTTTACGGCGACCAGGCGGTTCTGACCATAGACAGTAAAACAGGAGAAGGCACAGAGGTTCAGATTGTGCTTCCCAGGGAGATGTGACATGTATCGTATACTCATAGTGGATGATGACAAGCTTGCAAGAAAAGGACTGATTTCGATTGTTCCGTGGGAAAAATGTGGATTTTCCGTGGCGGGGGATGTGGCGAACGGAGCGCTGGCGCTGGAATTTGTGGAGCAGCATCCGGTGGATCTGGTTGTTGTGGATCTTACAATGCCGGTGTTGTCAGGACTGGATTTTATCCGGGAGTGCAGAGCGAGAAAACTGAAGATGGAATTTATCGTGCTGAGCGCCCATGAAAGTTTTGATTATGTCCAGAAAGCCCTGCGTCTCGGAGTGCTGGATTACATTTCCAAGCTGCAGATGGAGCAGGAGGACTGCGTGGAAATTTTTCGCCGGGCGGCGGGGTATCTGGACCGTGTCAGACAGGAGGAAAAGCAGTCTGCAGGGGAGCGAAAAGAGCCGGAAGAGGCGTCAGAAACTTCCGCAGAGACCCGGCAGGTGGATGAAATCTGTGAACAGATCGACCGTCTGGCCTGGGTGTATCACAGGGAAGTGCTGGAAAAACTGATCGAAAAGGGAAAAAGAGAGGCGGTGGATGCTTCCGCCCGGTATCGTATTATGTTCCGGATGCTTCATGTAATCCGTCAGGTCTTTCTGGTGTCGCTTTCCGAGGGAGATTATCCGTACTCCTCCCGGGACATGGCGTGGATGAGGAAGATCAGAGAAGCGCTTCTGGATGAGATATCGAAGCAGGAAGAAAGCAGTACAATGGAAGGGGCAATGCTGAAGGCAGTCATCTATATGCTGCGGAATCTGGATTCCCCGAAGCTGACGGCGGAATCCGCAGCGGATTTTATCGGCATGTCCAGAAGTTATTTTTCTGTGAGCTTTAAGAAATATACAGGATATTCTGTGAACAGTTTTATCCGGAAGGAGAGGGTGGAACTGGCAAAACGGGCGGTGCAGGAGAATCCGAAGATATCTGTCGGAGACGCTGCCTGTCTGGTAGGATATCACGACGAAAAATATTTCGCAAAGGTGTTTCAGCAGAGAGAGGGGATCAGCTTTTCGGAGTACAAAAAACAGGAGGCGCACAGAGTCTCCCGGTGAGAAAACCGCAGACATTTGTTTTAAATATACAAAACAAATGTCTGCGGTTTTCTGCTTGTGTGTAAATGTTCTATAAATCCGGAACATCAGACGGTGTATTTTCGTCAGAATATATAATAATATATAGACATCAAATGAATTGCGCAAGGATTGTTACAGATTCGTAACTGTTCCGTCGACGGAACGGATTCAATTTGCAGATTGAAAACAGAACAAAGGAGGAAGAAGAATATGAAAGCCAAAAAATGTATCGCCCTGCTGCTTGCAGCATCTCTGACAGCATCCTTGTTTTCTGCCTGTGGAGCGGCAAATAACGATTCCTCTTCGTCAGAAAGCGAATCGTCCGGTTCAGCGGCAGCGTCAGGAAGCACAGGTACAACTGAAGACGGAGGAGATCCCGCGTTTCAGAAATTTGACGAGGTCGTCGAAGTTCATATCGGACAGGCAGTCAGCACAACGGATTCTCTTCCCGAAGGTCTCAGCGTGGAGAACAATCAGTATACCGATTATCTCCTGGAAAACTTTAATATCAAGGTGGTGGTTGACTGGACCGCAGCTTCCGGAAACGATTATACCCAGAAGGTTGCGCTGTGTATCGCCAGCAATACGCTTCCGGACGCCATGACGGTGTCGAGAGAATATATGCTGAAGGCAGCGAATGCCGGACAGCTGTATGATATCACAGAACTGTTTCAGGAAATGCAGTCGGATCAGGTGAAAGAGGTTATGGATTCCACCGGCGGGCAGGCGATTGAGGAGGCCAGCGTGGACGGAAAGCAGTATGCGATTCCTGCCGTTGAGGTGGAGACGGCAGGCGTTCAGGTTATCAATGTACGTCAGGACTGGCTGGATGAATACGGCCTGGAAGCTCCGAAGACGTTGGAAGATGTGGAAAATATTGCGAAGGTATTTGCAGAAAAGAAGCCGGCTGGCGAGGACACGGTGCCCATCGCAGGACCGGATAAAAGTACCAACAGTTATACCAATTTCCTGGAGACCGGAACGACCACCTGCGGATTTGACGCTGTGTTCTCGGCCAACGACGCCTATCCGGGAATTTTCCTGAAAGATGAGGACGGAACGGTTACCTACGGAACAGATTCCGACGGAACCCGCAAGACGCTGGAACTCCTTGCCGATTGGTACGAAAAAGGATATATCGATCCGGAAATGGGAACCAGAGATTCCTCCATCGAGCTGATTAACTCGGGAAAAGTCGGTATGTTCTTCGGCGCGTGGTGGATGGTAGGATATGGAATCGGTGATGCTTACAGAAATGATCCGGATGCAAACTGGCAGTCTTATCCGATTCTCACAGATGATGGCAAATGGAATGTAAAACTCGGATCGGCGACGACCGGTTACTGTGTGATCAACAAGAATGTCTCTGAGGATGTTGCCAAGGCGATCATTATCATGGCAAATGTACTTCTGAGAGATGAGAGTAAATTTGATGTGTCCGAACAGCCGTTGAGTTTCTGGCCGGTACGTACCCTGATGGCTCCGGCAGATGAATGCGAATACACCTATAAGGAGCTGATCAAGGTTCTGGACGGAACCACGACTCCGGAAGATTATCAGGGAGTATCGACGGCGTATAAGCTTCTGGCCAGTGATGTGGCGATGGTGAAGGATACGATTCCGGGATATGAGACGGGCAAACAACTGTCAATCAGTGATTTCAATACGGAGAATTTCGGAAACTTCCAGAGAATGTATTCTCTGATGGTCGGGGACAGACCGTATGCCACAACTCCGGTGGACAAGGAGGTCAGAAGCTGTATCTTCAGCCAGACGGAGACGATGGAGAGCAGATGGGCGAACCTCTGGTCGATGGAAAACGAGATGGTGATGAAGATCATCACAGGAAAATCCGACATCAGCGCATACGATGAGTTTATCGAAAACTGGATGAACGAAGGCGGAAGCGACATCCTGGAGGAAGTGGCGGAACTTCAGTAAGAGCGCAGAAACGATCTGCAAGAGACCGGAAAACGGCAACGATCCGGTTGGCAGAGTTACCATCGGCTGCCTGCGGGAAAACGTCCTGCAGGCAGCCGATGCCATGTGCACAATAATGAAACAGTAACAGTTCCGCTGGCTGAACTGTTACAACGGTTACTGCTGCACATATTATGAGGAGAAAAGGAGGTTTGCTTATGAAGACGGCAGCCGGTTTAAGCGTACGGCCATTTGCGAAAAAGAGAAATTCAAAAACGTTTCTCCACTACAACATCATGGTAGCGATCGGGATGCTGTGGCTGTTTTTTTTCAATATTGTACCCATGTTCGGCATTGTCATCGCCTTTGAGGATTATAATCCCACCCAGGGCTTGTGGGGATCGAAATTTGTGGGGCTGGAACATTTTGAGTATCTATTTTCCATGAGCGACAGCCGGCGGGTAATTGTCAACACGCTGGTGATCGCAGTGTCAAAACTGGTTCTCAACATTGTTGTTCCTCTGGCATTTGCGCTGCTGCTCAACGAAGTCAGAAAGCTGCGGTTCAAAAAATTTGTTCAGACGGTCGTATATCTTCCGCATTTCCTGTCATGGGTAATTCTCGCCAGCGTGCTTCTGGAGATTTTCGGATACCGGGGCGTGTTCAACTCTCTGCTGTCCGTGTTCGGCATAGAGGGAAAAATATGGTTTTCTGAGGAGAGCTGTTTCCGGCAGCTTGTGATCTTCTCTGATGTGTGGAAAGAATTCGGCTTCAACGCAGTTATTTATCTGGCGGCCCTGACCGGAATCAGCCCGGACCTGTACGAGGCGGCGGCAATCGACGGCTGCGGCAGGCTGAAGGCTGTCTGGTATATCACACTGCCGGGCATTGTCAGCACGATCGTGGTCATGGGAATTCTGGGACTTGGCAACGTACTGAACGCAGGTTTCGACCAGATTTTCAATCTGTACAGCCCGCTGGTATACTCCACCGGAGATATTCTGGACACATGGGTTTACCGGATGGGACTTCTGAACGTACAGTTTTCGCTGGCGACAGCGGCGGGACTGTTCAAATCAGCGATCAGTTTTCTGCTGATTGTCATATCGTATGTGATTGCGTATAAAGCGGCAGACTACAGAATTTTCTGAGAAAGGAGTGGAACAGATATGATTCAGGGCAAGTCATTAGGAAGCAGAGTTTTTAACGTATTCAACACAATTCTCATGATTGTACTGACGCTCAGCTGTCTCTATCCGCTGTGGTATACCTTTTGTCTTTCCATTTCCGACAAAGCGGCGGCGAATTCCGGTATGGTAACCATATATCCCATAGGATTTTCCCTGGCTTCCTACCAGGAAATCATGGGAGATATACAGTTTTTCAAATCCTTCCTGATCTCCGCGGAGAGGACCGTGCTGGGAACCATCGTGACGATTCTGATTCTGGCAGTATTCGCCTATCCGCTGTCCAAGCCGTCCAGCGAATACCGTCCTAAAAACGTCATCATGTGGATTGTCGTCTTCTGTATGCTTTTCAACGGAGGCACCATTCCATGGTATATCACGATGGTAAACTATGGAATGATCGACAGCATGATCGGGCTGATCCTGTGCGGAGGAGTTCCGGTGTTCAATCTGATTCTTCTGATCAATTTTTACCGGGGGCTTCCCAGGGAGCTGATGGAAGCTGCCCAGATCGACGGCGCAGGGGTCTGGACCATTCTTTTCAGGGTGGTGATTCCATGTTCCGTTCCGATTCTTGCCACACTGGTTCTGTTTACCAGTGTAGGCTACTGGAATGAATATTTCCAGGGGCTTGTGCTTTCCAGCAACGAGTCTCACTATCCTCTGCAGACTTACATAAAACAGATGGTTGTAAATATTCAGACAACCAATCTGTCGATGGATCAGATCGAAAAGATGGACCAGCTGTCTAATAAATCCCTGAACGCCGCAAAGGTTTTCATCGCGATGATTCCGATGCTTCTGGTATATCCTTTCCTCCAGAAATATTTCATCAGCGGAATCATGCTTGGCGCCGTGAAAGAATAGTCAAGAGCAATAATTAGTGAGAAAATAGCAAAAAACAAGTTGTCTCCGACCCTGACAAGTTATATGATAAGATCGTTAAAAAAAGACCGAACGATGCGAAAGGAGTCTCATATGAGCGAATCAACAACTTGTCTTGAGAAGCAGCCATTATCTGATGAACTGCTGCAAAAGATGGATGCTTACTGGCGCGCTGCAAACTATCTGTCTGCCGGCCAGCTGTATCTGTTAGATAATCCGCTGCTGCGTGAACCGCTGACAATGGATCATGTAAAGAAAAAAATCGTAGGTCACTGGGGAACAGTACCCGGACAGAACTTTGTCTGGACACACTGCAACCGCGTGATCAAACGTTATGACCTGGATATGATCTACATTTCCGGTCCGGGACATGGCGGAAACTTCCAGATCGCAAATACTTATCTGGAAGGATCCTACAGCGAGGTATATCCGAACATCAGCCAGGATACCGAAGGAATGAAGAAAATGTTCAAGCAGTTCTCATTCCCATGCGGAGTTCCAAGCCACTGTGCGCCGGAAACACCGGGATCCATCAATGAGGGCGGTGAGCTGGGTTATTCCATCGCGCACGCATTCGGAGCGGTATTTGACAATCCGGATCTGATTGCTGTAACAGTCGTTGGTGACGGCGAGTCTGAGACCGGCCCTCTGGCTACTTCCTGGCATTCCAATAAATTCCTGAATCCGATCACTGATGGTGCGGTTCTTCCAATCCTGGACCTGAACGGATACAAGATCAGCAACCCGACCATCTTCTCACGTATTTCTCATGAGGAAGTGGAATCCTTCTTCAAGGGATGTGGATGGAAACCGTACTTCGTAGAAGGCGATGATCCGATGACCATGCACCGCAAGATGGCTGAGACGATGGATACCGTGATCGAAGAGATCAAAGCAATCCAGAAAAACGCAAGAGAAAACAACGATCCGGAAAGACCGGTATGGCCGATGATCGTTCTGCGCACACCGAAGGGATGGACCGGTCCGAAGGTTGTGGACGGACAGCAGATCGAGGGAACTTTCCGTGCGCATCAGGTTCCGATGACAATGGAAAAACCGGAGCATCTGGAACAGCTGAAGGAGTGGCTGGAAAGCTACCGTCCGGAAGAACTGTTTGACGAGAACGGACGTCTGAAATCGGAAATCGCAGAGCTGACTCCGAAGGGAAATGCCCGTATGGGAGCAAATCCCCATGCAAACGGCGGTCTGCTTCTGAAAGATCTGCGTCTGCCGGATTTCCGTGATTACGGAATTCAGGTAGAGGCAGGAAAGACAAAAGCACAGGATATGATCGAGCTTGGAGGATATGTACGCGATATCTTCCGCCTGAATGAGGAGAACAAGAATTTCCGTATCTTCGGGCCGGATGAGTCCATGTCCAACCGTCTGTACCGTGCATTCGAGGCGACTAACCGCGACTGGAATGCCGATATGGTTGAGAATGATGAGTGCCTGGCGAGAGACGGACGTATCATGGATGGTATGCTGAGCGAGCATATGTGCGAGGGATGGCTGGAAGGCTACCTGCTGACCGGACGTCATGGATTCTTCGCAAGCTACGAGGCATTTATCCGTATCGTAGACTCTATGGCGGCGCAGCACGCGAAATGGCTGAAGGTCTGCAACCAGCTCTCCTGGAGACAGCCGATCGCATCCCTGAACTTCATCCTGACTTCCAACGTATGGCAGCAGGACCACAATGGATTCACTCATCAGGATCCGGGATTCCTGGATCATATCGCAAACAAGAAAGCAGACGTTGTCCGCATGTACCTTCCGCCGGATACGAACTGTCTGCTGTCCTGCTTTGATCACTGCATCAAGAGCAAGAACTATGTCAATGCGATCGTGGCGTCCAAACATCCGAGCATCCAGTGGCTGACCATGGAGCAGGCGGTAAAACACTGCACACAGGGTATCAGTATCTGGGATTGGGCAAGCAACGATGCAGGAGAAGAGCCAGACGTTGTGCTGGCGGCCTGCGGAGACACCCCGACGCTGGAGGTTATGGCAGCGGTTACGATTCTGCGCGAGGAAATGCCGCAGCTGAAGATCCGTGTCATCAATGTTGTCGACCTGTTCAAACTGGAATCTGACAGCAAACATCCGCACGGCTTAAGCGACCGTGAGTACGATGCGCTGTTTACAACAGACAAACCGATTATCTTCGCATTCCACGGCTATCCGACGCTGATCCATGAGCTGACCTATGAGCGTCATAACCGCAATCTGTCCGTTCACGGATATCAGGAGGAAGGTACGATTACCACTCCGTTCGATATGCGTGTACAGAATGAGATTGACCGTTTCAATCTGGTAAAAGATGTTATCATGCATCTGCCGCAGCTGGGCAACAAGGGAGCGCATCTGATCCAGAAGATGAACGACAAGCTGATCGAGCACAAGCAGTACATTGCAGAGTATGGTCAGGATCTGGAAGAAGTACGCAACTGGGAGTGGCACCTTCCGGAGGCGTAAGAACGCCGAAAGGCAGACCTGGCTGAACTGCAGCCATAAATCATCACACACAGGGAAACCGCGCTTCTGCAGGAAGTGCGGTTTTTCTGTAACAGTTCAGCCAGAACAACGGTTACGTTTTTCTGATACATTTTTTTGTAAAACCTCTTGACGCGGGAGTTTTTTTGCTATACAGTATGTAATGTTGACAGTGATTACTCGTTACAGTTCCGCTGAATGAACGGTTGCTGCTGACAACATAAATTTTATACAGTACTTGCTTTTCTCTTATTCAGAGTGGCGGAGATACATAGGATCTGTGAAACCACGGCAACCCCCGATCCGGGAAGGTGCCAGCCTGAGCGAAGATTTCGAACAATAAGAGGATTTGAAGAGTAATTCATCAGGTCCGCTTTCTGGCGGGCTTTTCTTATATAACAAGAAACTGCGTTTCCTGTTATATAAAAACGCTCCGCGGGATGCGCACTCGCGCGGAGCAGAAATTTGTCGCTGAGGCGACCGCGCTCGGCGCGAGAGTTCCGCGAGCGGGACTCTTGGTTTTTCAAAAAATCTGTGATGGAAAAGCAACAAAAAAGAAAGGACAAAAGAATGGAAAAAAGATTGTTTACTTCTGAATCTGTTACTGAAGGTCATCCGGATAAAATCTGTGATCAGATTTCCGATGCGATCCTGGACGCTCTTCTTGAGCAGGATCCGATGAGCCGCGTTGCATGCGAAACCTGTACAACCACAGGATATGTGATGGTGCTTGGAGAAATCACATCCAAAGCGCATGTGGATTTTCAGCAGATTATCCGCGATACCATCCGTGAAATCGGTTACGACCGTGCAAAATACGGATTCGATGCAGACACCTGTGCGGTGGTGATTGCTCTGGATAAACAGTCTCCGGATATCGCTATGGGTGTGGACAAAGCGTTGGAAGCGAAAGAGAGCAATATGTCCGACGAAGAAATCGAGGCAATCGGAGCCGGAGATCAGGGAATGATGTTTGGCTACGCAAGCAATGAGACCGAAGAATTCATGCCGTATCCCATTGCCCTGGCACACAAACTGGCACGCCAGCTGACAAAGGTACGCAAGGACGGAACACTGCCTTATCTGCGTCCGGACGGAAAAACACAGGTAACCGTAGAGTATGACGAGAACGGAAAACCGGTGCGCCTGGATGCGGTAGTGCTTTCCACCCAGCATGATCCGGATGTGAGTCAGGAACAGATTCACAAGGATATCAGAAAGTATGTGTTCGACGAAATCCTTCCTGCAGAGATGGTGGATGAAGACACGAAATTCTTTATCAATCCGACCGGACGTTTTGTCATCGGCGGACCTCACGGAGACGCAGGTCTGACCGGACGAAAAATTATCGTAGACAGCTACGGCGGATATGCCCGTCACGGCGGCGGAGCATTTTCCGGAAAGGACTGCACAAAAGTTGACCGTTCCGCAGCCTATGCGGCACGTTATGTGGCGAAAAATATTGTCGCTGCAGGACTGGCAGACAAATGCGAGGTACAGCTTTCCTATGCGATTGGCGTCGCACAGCCTACATCCATCATGATCGACAGCTACGGTACCGGAAAGCTTTCCGACAACGAGCTGACGCAGATTGTCCGCGATAACTTTGATCTCCGTCCGGCGGGAA
>ERZ1643249.3255-NODE-3255-length-14425-cov-4.800070_pt1 | contig 14425 bp, 19 predicted proteins | sample MGYA00579263_ERZ1643249 | MGnify/ENA primary metagenome ERZ1643249 (study PRJEB29033, sample SAMEA4952264) | chicken gut metagenome | biome: Broiler Chicken; feature: Gastrointestinal Tract; material: Caecum | place: Ireland | collected 2018 | study: Broiler...
GTGCCGCTTTCAGTGCCGACAGAACAGAAAAGCCAAGGGAATAGGCCCCTTGGCTTGTACTGTGAAAAAGCTTTATGTACCAGACGTAGTCAACGTAATACGTCAGGAAGGTTTCCCCGCCGCTTTGCAGTTCGGGAGTTGGGAAAAACGCTGCAGGAACAGAAAAGCTTTCCGGGACGTTCCAGTAGTAAGGGGCCGGGGAACCGGCCTTGTCCAGAACAAATCGAATGATGCTTGCCATTTCTTGTTCAAGCATTTGCGCCCCCCCTTTATCCGAAATAACTGGTAAGCCATTGCTGAAGTTTGGATTCCAAGCTCTTTTGGAATATTTTCTCGTAGATTCTGCAGGCGCTTTCAAAGTAGTGCCTGCCCTCCACCCACTGCTGCTTTAGGACCATCCCAGTGGATGCTCCCGGATCATAGATGAATCTATCGCCTTCCCAGCGGCCTGGAACAAACCTCTTGGAAACTCCCTTCGGATTTGTCCAGTGCCCGTCCTCAACGAAACTGGCGTAGGAAACCATGGTTCCCACTTCCAGAGTCAACCCGCCGTCGGATATAATCCATACATTGTTCGGATCGCCTCTTTCGAAACTATGGAGGAGCAGTCTGGTATCTGTGACTTCGCGACGGACGATTTCGTCTTGTACAACGTCCAGAAAGTCAGCGCCGATTGCTTCTAGGTAGGACTCCAGTTCCTTGTGAAGATCTCCTCTCGCCGCTTTCTGCATCTTCTCGAAAAAGCTCCTGACATCACTCATGTCAAAATTGACTGTCGCCATTATAGGTGCCTCTCCGTTCCAATTTTCTTGATATACACAAACAAGTGATGATCGCGTACATTGATAGGGTTTTCTGCTGTGTATTCAAGCCCAGTTCCACAATCCACGATTTTGTCATTGAGACGCACGTCTGTCCCGATGGGGAGGGTGAGCTTTATCCTGGAATCCATGACATTGATTGGCTCTCCCTGGGTAATAGATATGGATGCGGATTTTACTCCGAAATGGCAGGCCTGTCCTGATATATCCGGGGTATCGGGGTAAGCAAAGGAATTTGAAGAGGGGAGGCCAAAGCCCGGGCTGCTTTCGCCTTGATTGATGTGATAGATGTTGCAGGTGTGGTTGAGCAGGTTTTCCAGGCTCATGGTGTCCCCCCCTCTTAAAGTCTGCGCATTCGCAAGGTTATTCCTTTGTTCGGTTTGGCAATAACAAAATCGTCGAGAAGAGCAGCCAGGTCGAGCCCGTCAAGACTGATCTGGCTGCTTTCCGACGTATAGCTATAGTCATCAAATGTCTCGGACTTCAGTTCTTTAGCTGCGACAATGGCGTTGTGGGCGTAGGCCTCTGCCAGGACGATGACAGCGGTTTTTACCGCTTCCGGGATTGTCTTATACTCCGAAAAGTCATTGTGCGTGTAGGTGATAACGTACTGTTCAGCCCGGGCGATGTCTACTAGCAGCCGCTTATTGGTCCGCTGCTGGACAGCCGGAATCTCCGAATACTCTTTGACTTCTTTCGGGGTTACCCATGGCCTATCTGCCACTGCGATCCCTCCTTAAGCCTCCAGGCGGACAACCTTGGCATAGAGGTCCGCGCAGCCTTCGCCGCTTTCTTCGGCACTCAGCTTCGCAGTCAGCACAACGTCCTTTTCGCCGATGGTGGCATAGCTGCCGTCCTTAAAAGTACATCCGGCGGAGTTAAGCGCCACCGTTTTGAGGTACTCCTCGGGTTCTTCTTGGTCGCCGGTTAAAGTGAGCGTGGCACTGGCAAATGCGGTTTTCACATCAACAACGATGCCAACGAGCCTGAAATGAGCGGGCAAGGTGGCTTTGAGCTGAGTGCCCTCGGTGGTGTCCGTGTTCTTATCCACGGTCCCCAGGTAAAAGGTCTGGTCCAGGCCGCACACGCCTTTATCAAACAGTGCTGCTTTCATGGTGTTTTCCCTCCTTATTTCTCTTCCTGCAGGTCAATCATGGTAGGGCTTCCGGTGGAATAGTTGCCTTGTGCCCACAGGATATTGTTGATAATATCGTCTTTTTTCATTCCCCTGGTGTTTTTTACACCGGAGGTTGCGGCGGCAGCCTTGAGCTGTTCCATGGTCATGGCCTCCAGCTCTGCCTTCTCATACTTTTTTGAGTCGGCCTGGGGCTCTGGGTTTTGCTCTGTGCCCACTACCAGCCGAAAATACCCAGTGGCAACCGCTTTATCGGCGTCTGCTTTTTCTTTGACAAACACGTCAGGGCTCTTGCTTGTGGCTTTCACTACCCCGAAGTAAGACAGGCCTTTTATGAGCTTAAGGTGGTACATGGGTGCCTCCTTACTTCAGATTGGTGATGATGCCAGTGGCGTCCAGCTCCTCGATAATCGGGTCAAAGTCGAAGTGAATGACGTAGAACCGTTTGTCCTGCATAATAGCCTCTTTGCCCTCGGTGGTCTTGCGGATCCGGACGTTATAGGTGTTAACATTGATCAGGTTCTGGGGGTCGGTGAGCAGGATGATTTTGTCAGACAAAGACGGGCACTCGACGGTGGGGATGCGGGCAGGGGCCGTGTAAAGGCTGTCCGGGACGGCGCCACCAGCGCCGATGACCTTATTGAGAAGGAACAGCTCCCACTCCTGGGCTCTCCGGGGAGACATCAGCCAGCGCAGCTTGCCGTTATTATACTTGTTGGGCAGCTGGCTCAGCGCGTTGTAGAAGAGGTCCAGGCTCATCTCTCCGCTCTGAGCGTCGTAAACATGGCCTCCGTTTGAAATCTGTTTGACCCACCCGTCATTGATACGCAGGAAATCGTAGTCGGGGTCGGTGGGGGAGATGCTCTCATCGCCGTTGAGGCACAAATCCTCGGAATCAATGCCCATCTGGGTGGTCATCAGGTTAGTGATGGTGCCCTCCAGGCTTTGACCCTCGATATTTTCCAGCAACGTCTCCTCGGTGATTTCCCAGGGTAGACGGACGGAAGTAGTGTGGTACTCGATGGCGCTGGTTTTCACATTTGCCCGGTAGTTGTCATCGGTACCTTCCGTTTTCTTTCTGAGAATACGCCGATCAATGCCGATCTTGTCGATCTCGCCGCTTCTGGCCGTTCTCATCTCATGCCTGACCAAAGGCCCCAGATTGGTCGCCTCAAAGGTCTGCTGTAAAAATCTCCGAGACTGCTCAGGATTAAGCAGACCGGAGGTGAGGCTGCCGGTGTCGATGGCAGCGCGAGTGATGATTTGCTGGTTTTTCATGGTTTCGCTTCCTCCTTTTTCTTTACAGAATGCCATGCAGGTAATGCTGGCTTTCGCCGGAAGGCCGGCCCATGTCAAGCGCGGTGGGAACACCTTTGCTCTTGAGGACGGGTTCAACAGCCTCGTGTACGGCCTTGGTGATCATCTCCCGCACTTGGTCCAGGGTCACGGAATCCTCTTTGGGTTCCATCGCTTTGGCTACAGCCTGCTGAACCATTTCGCTGATGGATTCGGGAGTGATGTCCTCAGCCTTTTTTACGGTCTTGCTGCCGGCCGGGTCCTCTGCCTCTGCTTCCTTCATTTTTTCTTCCTCCGGGTCCACGGTGCCAGTCGCAGTAGCGACCGCTTTCTGCACCGCTTCCTCTACGATCTGCTCAACTTCCGATTTGGTCACTGTCTTGTCCTCCTTCTGTTCGGTTTGCTGGCTGTCTGTGGTGCCAGCGCCTGTGTCGGACTCATCATCCTTTGCTTCCTTGGAATCCGGGTCTTCGAACGCGGCGATGAAGGCGCCGAGACTCTCGAAGATCCCCTTGAGCGCCTCGAAGTTCTTGCCGCTCATCTTCCTGCCGGCTTTTTCCACCGGCATTGTCTGCGCCAGACTTGTGCTGGCATCCTGGCCCCCGGTCAAAATCTCGGTAATGACCTTGTTGAAGTCTTCCAGGGTTTCGGCAACCTTGCCCGGGTCCTCTTCAAACTCCCAGGAATCGGTAATGGGATTGTAGTGCCTGAGTACATTTTCCAATGTGTTCAGAGCGTCCCAAAACCTAGAGCCTTTACTGCGTTTTTCATAAAGGTCTTCCATCTCGCCTTTCTCGACCACCTCGTAGCCAAGGGCTTTTGCCAACTTTTTGAAAAGTCCTTTGCTTTCGGTTTTGCTGATTGTATCCAAATCTACGTCCTCCTCACTGTAGTTTCCGAGGCCGCCCATACTAAAGCCAGTGATTTCACCTTTTTCGATGCCCTCCCATACGCTTTCGTCGGCAACCTCCACGGTCATCAGCCAAGTGCCTTTTTTGATTTGCTCTCCGCCGATATCGAAGTCTGCTTTGGCAATCCAGCTTTCCACCACGGAAGCGCCTTCCAGCGGCTCGAAGCTGTGCTGCAGGTCCACTTTGTTGCCGTTCTTGGCAAAGTGGTACGCTGCCTTTGTGATTTCTGCCTCGGTCATATAGTTGCCATGGCTGTCCTCGGTCAAAGGCTCATAGACGATACCTGTTACGTAGTGGTTTTCCACATCGGCTTTCACGATCTTCCCGTACGTGGTAAACGTAGCACGGCCGTTCGCTTCCTTCTTGAGAAGGAATTTTCGCTTGTTGGCTGCTTTGTCCACAAGGGAGACGAATTGGATTTTTGCATCCGTGATCTCGTATGCTTTTTTCAAGCTCCTCACCCCTCTAACACCCCCTTTCTGTAATGGATTTGAATGAAAATAAAAGAAGGTTGAAATATAAAAAGCAGCGGATGACCGCTGCTTTTTACCATGTGAGTTTGGGCCGCTTTATGCGATCCCGGCTTTTGCTTTATTCTGCTCATCCCGCTCTTTCTCCCAATCGTCGTTCATCTGGGCAAGTGCCTCTTGCTGGAGCTTTTTCCGCTCCTCCGGCGAAAGCCCTAAGATGGCCGGGTCAGGCACTTCTCTGGCTAAGCAATGGCAGTTGATGCTCTCTTCCGGGGGAAGGGAGGTGTCCCTGGGGTACATGGGATGGTATGTGCCGCCTTTTATCCCCTCAAGCTCAAATGGAGCGTCTTTCGCCACCCTCTGGCCGTTCATCGCCTGGTGGTTTTTTCGAGGCTTATTCTTGTGCGCCCCCGTGTGTACCCATTCTTTTTCCTTGCATCCGGCGTTCTGCATCATGGCTTCGTGCTGTGCGACGCTGTGGACGCGTAGAACTTCTGTGATCGCAGCCCTCCGGGCTTTGTAATATTCATCCCGAATGCCGCTGTCCAGAATGGACTTCGCGAACTCTTGCACGGTGATTCCTTTTTCCAAGCTCGCAGTAAGCAACCTTTCGATCTCTTCATGGCTGTTCAGCTTCATAATGTCCCCAAGCTGTTGGCTCCACGTTTTTATCCATGCTAAGGTGCGTTCGGAAACCTCATCGACATGGAGGGCGGGATCGGCCCGGTTGATATAGTAGTCGGCGTACTTGGGGACCAACGAGGAAAACTGCTTATCGAATATCTCTCTGAGTGCATCTGCCAGGTTATCGCTGTCTTTAACCTTTGGCCAGACTTCCTTCGCAAACGCCTCCATGGTCATTGCCCCTTTAATGGCGTCCAGAAATTCGTCCGTTTCATCTTGCAGTGCAGATGCTATTTGTTCCTCAATATCCGAGATGGATTCGACTGTCTCTTTGGAATGCTCGTAGCCCTCATCTTCCAGTTGGCTTTCTAAGTCCTCATCCGCCTTAAGGATGTATCGCTCAATGGCGTCAAGGAGCGGACCGCAATCTATGCACATAGTGTTTTCCCTCCCGTGAAGCGCCCGCGAAATACTTATCCGTTGTCATGGGGAGCGCTCCCATCTTGCATTTGAACTAGCAGCTTTTTAACTTCCTTCATTATGGCCACGATAGAATCATCGTGTTGCGCTGCCGCTTTTTCAATCTGCCGTTGAAGGCTCATGGTAATCCCTCCAAGGTCGAAAGTTGCCCCAGGCCTCGCCTGCGCCTTATAGGCGAGGGGGATATCCGCCCAGGAGGCCTCTTCCGGGTTGTCGGGATAGTCCTCTGCCGTCTCTCCCAGGGCCTCAAACACGATGCGCTTTGCCACGTTGGGTGACAGCCCTCCCGCGCTGTTGGCTACTGTGAGCAGCTTTTGGAGATCGTCGGGATTACTGATATCCGGCTCAAGGAAATACGCTTCGACGTATCGGAAACCGTACCCGTTCAACAGCCTGTTGTTGATGGCCCACGCGAGGCTTTTTCGCTCAGGCTGAAATACCTGTTGCTCTGTGACTTCCTGGGCGGTCTGCGCCGTTGCGCGGTTAAAGTCGGTGGTATAACCTACATAAAGATCGGGAAGCTGGAACGCCGACTGAACCCGCCTCCTGTTGTTATCAAGGTATTCCTGGAAAAGTTCGTCCTTCTGCAAAATGCTTGCCAGGTCCTTAACCTCGATTTCCGGCTGGGTCTGCTGGTCAAAGTCCGTCCGGGCGTCTGTCGCTTCTGTCTCAAGCACTATAAAAGCGTGCTGCCCAGCTTCTCCCTTAATGTCCTCAATGTAGTGCTGGAGCTTTTCAAAGCTTTCGTCCGTAAGGGTGCCGCCCTTAACCATAATCATTAACGGAGTGTGCCTGCCGTTTATGAAATAGTTGTTGTTCAGCCCCTCTGCCCGACGGCTGCCATCGACTCCCAGAGTTTGCCCGATCCACCTTACTGTGCCATAGGGTTTTGTCCCGATGCTAAATTCCATCAGTTCATTCGCCTGATAACCTATGTCCAAGGTTTCCCCGGGCTTTAGGTACTCTCCACTCCTCAAATCCATGATCCGCGGGTCGCCAAATTCCCGAAAATAAACTGTCTTCCCGCCAAGCTGCTGTTTGTACTTGCAATAACGCTTTTTTCGTTCTATGGGCGTTCCCCGGTGGTAATAAGTAGTCGTGATGTAAGGATCAAGGTCCCTGGTTTTCAGGATGCTGTCTGTCTCCCGGACGAACTCGATCTGCACGACATTTCCCTCAAAGTCCCGGATGACCTCAAGGTAAGCGATCCCGTAGATTTCCCTCGCTTCTATAAGATCCTCGAACACCTCCTTGGTGTCCTGTTCCGTATTGAGCAGTTCAATGATCTGCTCTGCCCGAGAAAACTCCTCCGCCATTTCCTGGGTTTCTTCGACATCATCAATGTATCTCACGCCGATGCCGAAGCCGGCAATGTTGTTTTTGTAAGCCCGGATGCATTGCGGCAGGATGCTGCTGTTTTCAACCATGACCGCTAGGCCTCTCTGGTTGTATTCGGGGTTTATCCAGTCTCCAGCGTTGAACGCATCTTCTTCGGCGACCTGCACCGATGTGTCCGCTTTCATCACGCTTTGGGATGATCCCTTGGCTTTGATGATCTTGACCTCCATGTGTGGAGTGTGGTTCTTAGACATTGTTCCTCACCTCTTTTCTCTTTTTTGCTGGCTTAACCGGCAAGCATAGCAGGAGTACGCAGTCTGCCTCATCGGGGGATGGCTGGCCCCGCTTTTTCACCGCGTCTTTGCTCTCAATGCGGATTTTGCTCGCTTCTGTGAGGGAATACTTCCTGCCGGAAAGCTGGGCTACCAAGTCATCGTCATCCGGGAGGATGAGTTCCACGGGCTTTTTGTTTCCCTCTTCATCGTAGGGCTGCAGCAGCTTTTTGACAACGGCCATCATGTAGGTGGTGCTGTCGTGGTAATACTTGTGCTTGATGCGCTGCCCAAATTTGACGGGGTAAACGTCCATCCACCAGAATCGCTCGGGGTTGTTTCGCTGGACTTGGCGAAGCCGGTCAACCACGCCACCGCCCACACCGCCATCGTCAACCTTAATGGGTATTTGATCTTTCAGGTGGTATCTCTGAACCAGCTGTTCGCCCAGCAGAATGATTTCGTCCGCCGTCTTCATCGTGTCCTGGCCGTGCCGCTTTTTGTAGAACGTGACCTTTTCATCCACCTTGTACCCGATAACCGTTTTATCGTCGCCAAAACGCGCTACGTCGCAGCCAATGTGGACCTGATCTGGGGATTCCCTGTTCGGGGCTTCCGTTTGTATGGAGTGTTCAACAAGCGAGATGGGAATAAAAATATCATCCTCCTGCAGAGGGAAGTCTCCGGCGACGCGTACTCTGAACACGTCGCTGTCCTCTCCGTACATTCGGATGATGGTGTCTACAAACTCCTTCGATACTCGGCTGCTGTTTCGGCCGTCAATGTGGTACGTAGAGTAGCTGGCCCGGTTCTTGTTGTGGCTGTCGTAAAAGAAACCGGACAACTGCGTGGGGTTCCCGCACATCAGCAGTCGCGCTCCTGGCGTAGACAAGGCACCTAGAACTGGTTCGAAAATGGAATCATCGACGCCGCTGGCCTCGTCAATAATATAAAGGACGTGATCGGCATGGAAGCCTTGAAGAGCGTCTGGCTTGCTGGCGGTCCGCGCTACGGCGAACCACTCTTCCGGGTAACCTCTCATATATACTTTTTCCTTTGTCCAGACCAACTCCTGAGACAGGGCCGGATTGTTTCTTATCCACTTACTGACCTCTGCCCATAGAATATCGAATAGCTGGTGCTGCGTCGGGGCGGTGCAGGGAATTTTCGGGAACGGGTGGGTGCATATATACCAAATGACCACCCAGGCTTCCACTGCGCTCTTTCCTACGCCGTGGCCGCTGCGCACGGAGGTCATGGGATTGCAGACAACGCTCTGAAGAATTTTGGCTTGCTGCTCATCGGGGACGGCATGAATAATGTCTTCCACAAATTCTACAGCATGGGAAGCGTAGTAGTCGATGGCATCTGAACTAAGCATCTTCGTCGTTGCCTCCTTCCATCCTCTTCCTGTAGGCATCTATAATGGACTCTGCAAGGGAACCGGAAGCCGATCCGCCTTCGCCGGTAGCGTCCGGCGCCGGGGAAATAGCCTCGCGTGTGTCCTTTTCGATTCTTATGGCTTCTTTCAGCATCTGAATAATTTCTTTCGGAAGGATTTCTTCCGGAGGGACGTGGTCCAAGGCGTCTATCGCTTTTTTCTCCATCATCTCAGCAATCTTGATGTGCTTCTCTCGCATCCTTTTCAGGGCTTTCTGATTCGCCACGAATTCCTGCTTTGTACGAAAATCCTCGTAATCTCGAACCCGTTGCCCCCAACTCCAGGTAACACTCCACCGCTTAAGCAGCGTCTCGCTTTTGGATAACTGCTGGGCTACCTTTCGTAAACTTCGATCGGCCCCCATGGATAAGTAGATCTGAAACGCATCATAGGCTTTTGTTCCCTCTTTGGGCTGGCGGTCCCATGAGTGTTCACTGCTTTTCCATGTTGCCATTATCCTCCTCTCCTTTAAGGGCGAATTTATAAATTACGTCGCCGTTGGAGTCGCGTCCGGCCGGCCTGAGTATTCCGCCGTACCCTTTGGCCGGGCTTGTCCCTTTTTTTATATCGTTCCAGTTTGCTCTAAGCCACTGGGCCATTGTAGTATCGTAAAGCAAGGCACGGGCCTTGTTGCTCCCAGTGTTATAGCCGCAGGCTCCCGCCCAGGGGAAATCGAAATACCGGTCTATCATGGGCTGAATGTCGCTAAAATGAACCTCACCCTTCTCTCTGGCGATGATGATAGCGTTCCCGATGTGCCCGGTTTGGCTCGCTCCCCATTCCGGGGGAACTCCGCAGCAGTTGCAAGCGTCGTTGCACTCCCGACAAAAAGCGTCGGAAACGTGGAACCGCATCCCGAGGCTGTGGGCAAGGTCCCTCATAGAGTGGATGATCGGAGCCTTGATTGCCCGATTAAGCCGCTTGTAGCCCGCCTGCTTGCTGTGATCCATGTAAAACTTGTGAATGTCGTAGCCTAATACTTGGCTGATTCCGGCATATCGAGCTTTGAGGCGTTCGTCGGCGCGGCTCTCCATGCAGAAAAATTCCGTGGTCATGCTGTCAGCTCCACTTTCGGATGCCATGCGGATAAGGTCGCGGTAGTCATCGCTGCATCCTATAATGTATGGGCGAAGCCGCAAGGTGACGTGTACTCCGAGACTCGAAATGCGCTTCATGGCCGCAAGTCTCTCCTTGGGAGAAGGAACTCCTTTTTCAATTCTCCTTGCTTTTTCGTGATCTGCCGTGATAATGCTGATCTTGACGTGCCAGTTGTGCGTGTGCCTTGCGAAAAGGTCCATATACCGGCTGTCCTCTGTCCACCACGCTGCCTTGGTGGAAAAAGACAGGGGATAGTCGATTTTATCGAAATAGCGCAGCAGTTCGAGTGTGACGCCGTGCCTGCGCTCGTATTCGTCGAATTCATCCGCTAGGCCGCCCCACTGCATGATACGGCGGTCCTGGATATATGGATAAAACTGGATGTCTGTTTTGTTTGCAGCGCTCCTGTTGTTCATGGAGGCATTCTCAAATAAGTGAATGACCTTGTCCGGGTTGACGCTCCGCACCTGCCCAATGAGGTAGCCTTTTGTGGTGTGGCTCTTCTGGAAAAAGGAAAAACAATAAAGGCAGTTGTAGGAACACCGGCTGTACGTGTCCATGCTCATCGGCATGGAGCAGTCTGGAACTTCCATGCTCCACCGGGGGCTGGTGTAATTCTGCTTCAATTCGTCCATGGTTTTCCTCCTTCCGTGTTGATAACCTCTCCGTGAAATCTGGGCCCAAATTCGAGGAACAGTTTCTTGCTTTTCGTCTTGGTTGCTTTGACAAACGCTGGGGTGATCGTGCTGCCGGCGGCCCGAAGTCGCTCCATGGAGGTCTTCAGGCTGCAGCACACGAGAAACATTTTTACCGGTTCCCCCGATGCCGCCAGAAACTTCATAATCCCGGCGTTAGTGATCCGGTCGCCTTCCATGATGATGTCCTTGCCCTTGAGCCTGGAAATCTGCTGTTTAATTTTGGGGGCAGCGCTGTAGGAGAGGGTATCTGTCCCTTCTGTACGAATCCCTATTTCGTACTTTCCCAGGGCAATGTATTTTCCCGAAACCGTGATCGGTAGGATGTCTTTTCGGATCATGCATGGCTGCGTGAGAAATTTTTCTTTCACAAAGCTGGTTTTTCCACTTCCGCTTTGCCCAATGATAACGTAAATCACGGGTCACTTCTCCATGCGGATTACGGTGGTTTTCGCCCCTTCCTTGGCTTCAGCATCTATATTGTGCTGAGTGAGCCAAGCCTGTGCTGCGCTGACTCCATCGAAAACCAGGGTAATTACCCAGGAACCCCCGAGAAACTCAATGTCCTCGGAATCATCGTCTTCCTCCCAAAAATCGTCTCCGAGAATGTCATCGTTGTTGGAAAGCAGGAGGGCCAATTCGTCTGAACCGAAGCCGGTGATTTGGGCTTCATCCAAACTATACTTCCTCAAAATATCTTCCAGCTTTTGGTAATCCCAATCCCCTTTGATTTTGTTGAGGGCAAGATTCAGCAGCCGCTCCTCGTCTTCATCCATGTCCACTACGCTCACATCGGCGCTGGTTTCTCCCATGTATTTCAGCACTGCGAGACGCTGGTGGCCGCCTACAACATGGCCGGTCCGTTGGTTCCATACAATCGGCTCTACATTTCCGAACACCTCCATGCTGTCTGCAAGCCTTTGAAATTCTTGCATATCAGGTGTGAGTTCGATTCTCGGGTTGTATGGAGCCGGGTCCATTTCCGAAAACTTGACCTTACGAATCTCCATAGTTGACGCCCTCCATGTGAATCACAATGTTTCGGTTTCCCTGTGGAAAATACCGGGAAATTCCTTCTGATTTCATCCATTCCTCAGCGGCCTCCTTGGTAGGGAACGAGAGGTAGGCAGTGAACTGTTCGTATCGGGTTCCATCCGAGTCGGAATCGTCTGCGCCGCTTTCCTTTTTTGCGGCGTCAGGCTCGTATGCATCTCCGAATACCGGGCCCCCATCGTCGGAAAAGAAAGAGTCCAGTTCTTCTTTCGAAAATCCCGTGGCAAAAATATCTTCCGGGGAAATCTCTTGAAGCATCTCTTTGAGCTTTTCGTAGTCCCAGTCGCCCTCGATTTTGTTGAGCGCTACATTGAGCAGCCTCTCTTTGTCTTCATCCAGATCAACGACAACAGCCAAGGTGCTGGTGATCCCCATATCTCTAAGCACGTTGTAGCGCTGATGGCCGCCAACGATGTTGCCCGTTTTCTGATTGACGATAATGGGCTCGACCAGGTCGAACCGACTAATCGACTCTTTGAGTGCTTCGTACTTTTGTTCCCCGGGCTTCAGTGTCTTTCTCGGGTTGTAAGGGGAAGGATTCATCTCATCGAGCTGCATCATCTGGTAATTCATACCAATACCACCTCTTATGGCAAAAAGAAAAGGCTGTCGCAACGATTCTGCAACAGCCTTTGTGTTTTCACAATTTTGGATTGTACTAAGTATATCACAGGTAAAATTCGCAGGCAACCTTCACAAATTCACGGGTAAAATTCACGATGCTGCCTGGGACCCGTACAGCAGTACAGCCAAGGCCCTTAATAGGCGTCCCCGTTGCTTCCAAAGCTGCGTGGTGCCACAATTAAGGTCCTTGGCAATGTCTTCGTCATCGAGTCCCTTGATGTATTTCTCCTCGATTGACAGATAGAAAGGGTCCGACTTGATATGATCTAAAGCCCTCTCTACGATTTCGATTTCGTACTGGTCAGAGGCGATTGTGGCCTCTAAGTCTTTGATCACCCCATCAAGGATTTCTTCCGGGGAGAGCCGGATCCCGGTGCGGGAGTATCGGACGATCCCCTTGCTGTGCTGCGGTGTGCCTTGGGTTTTGATCTCTTCCAGCCTTTCTTTGTCCTCCTTAACTTTTTCATAGAGGATTGGCAGGGCATACAGCCGTCTTTCAGTAGCTTTATAGGTGTCTTTTGCCATGGCTGTTCCCTGTATACGCCCGGCGTTCACAGCTTTCTGGATCAGAGCGTCCCAATCTGGCCATCCGGCTTTTCCCATTTCAATCGTCTCCCTTCGACTTGTTTATATTTTCTGAGGGGCAAATCGCCGCCCTAGTCGAGCAGCAGTAAGACCCCGTTCCGGCTAAGTGGTACTTTGTAAGCATCTAGCTCCTCCTCGGTGGCGTATTTATGGCCAAAATGTGTTTTCATGTCTCGCCACACTTCCCAGGGGACCCTGTAAACCTGTCCTGCCTGGAACCCTACGATCACGAAACATAAAGCGCCAGCGGCGAGGTGATCATCCAGCCTTTCCGCTTGCTCCGGCGTGACGCGGTCTTGCTCAATGCGGCCTGCTGCTGTGTACTTGGCCTCGAACACAACCGCCCTCCCTCCTTTTAGGGTCCCCTTGTAATCTGGCTGAGCGGCCTTCTCAAAGAAGGCGATGAACTTACCTCCTCCAAGATTTTTCGTGGGCCTCATTGGCTCAGGAGTTTTTTCAACCACCGCAAGGTGTTGCTGTTGATAATATCTCAGGGAAATGTCTATGTAAGCCTCAAACCTCTTTCCCTGGGCTTTGGCGACCGCTCCCCGATACTGATTTATCGGATTTTTCCTTGCCGGTGGCGGTCTGTATGGCTTTCGCATTGCCCTCCTCCTTTTTCAGGGTGCATGGTAAGCTGGTGTTCTCTTACCAGTTTGTCTATGACTCTCCCAAGGTTGGTATATCCAGCCATACTGGCAAGCTGTGTGAGATGGTATAAGGTCTGCGGCGTAACCTTCACGCTCAGCCGCTTGAGCTGCTGTTTCATGGCTGTTTCCTCCTTTTAGGGCACCACGGGGGAGAAGTGCGGGTATATCTCCCTGGTACCGGTTTCGGCTCAAAATAAAGCCGGTAAGCGCAGCGAATGGCGGTTCCCCGTTTTCCTTGCTTTTCCTCCACCCGGTGTTCGCACTCCTTGCAGTGGGGGATGGGGGAGGGGCCTCCAGGGAGCGACTTCATAATCACCGGGAGTTCCTGCATAAGGCCTTCGCCCCAAACCTCCTTGAGACTGTCCTTCATAAATACCGGCGCCCCTACCTCACGAGCCTTCTGGACGATTGCCTCTACCCACGATCTCTCCGGCTGGTGATGCTTGCTGCCAGGTCCAGTCATGGCGCCGACGATCACCCAGTCCACGCGCTCAAGGGGATTTTCCTCCCCGGCCCCTTCGGCGGTGAACGGTTCCAAAAGAGGCTCGATACTCAAGAAAGTGTTCACCTTGTCCCAAAAGAAGAAGGGCATATCCGGGCCGGTGATAGTGCTCCCATACCAGAAGTTCGGCTCCGTCGGCAGTTTCCCGGCCTGCGCCAGGTCAATGTACCTCTGCGGGTTTTTCGAAAGGAACATATAGACATGATGCGGGGCCCGCTTGCAGGCTTCAAAGACTTCTGAAATCCAGGAATCTGGGACCCAATCTCCAAAAAGATCGCACATACTCCCCACGAACACTCTGGCAGGCGTGAGTGTCTTTTTCGGTTCATCCAGTAAGTGCCGGTGGAGAGTGGGGGAGAAGCCTTTCGGGTACGGCGTAGAGCGAGTAGCGCAACCGTCATTTCCAGAAAGCATAACGGCGTGGTCTAGC
>ERZ1643249.3256-NODE-3256-length-14419-cov-30.760652_pt1 | contig 14419 bp, 11 predicted proteins | sample MGYA00579263_ERZ1643249 | MGnify/ENA primary metagenome ERZ1643249 (study PRJEB29033, sample SAMEA4952264) | chicken gut metagenome | biome: Broiler Chicken; feature: Gastrointestinal Tract; material: Caecum | place: Ireland | collected 2018 | study: Broiler...
GTTAAAAAAAGAATCCTGTATTTATGCGGGTTCTGGCGTTTCGCAAACGCCTAATGTGGATTAACGATGAAAGGAGTGTAAATCATATGGAACAAAAGCAGATTGTCGCCCGCACAAAAGGTGTGCTGGAAGTGGACGGCCTGCGTTTTAAGGATCTGGATGGTACCGGTGAACTGAAGCCTTATGAGGATTGGCGTCTTTCTCCGGAAGAGCGTGCCAAAGACCTTGTCGGACGTATGACCGATGAGGAAAAAGCAGGAATGCTGATCATCAACAGCCAGCCGATGGGTATCTCTTCCAAGCCCGGCCAGCCTACCAGCCATAACGGTGTTCTTGCCGAGGCTCACGAAGAAGTTATGATGCGCGGTCATAAAAATATGCAGTATCCGACCACCTACAAACTTGCCACCCGCCATATCCGTCACTTTATTGTACGTGAAAACGCTTCCGCCAGCCAGCTGGCTGAGTGGGTCAATGCGATGCAGGAAGTGTGCGAAGGTACACGGCTCGGTATCCCCTGCCTGGTTACCGCAAACTCGAAAAACGAAAGCTCGGATGTTCATTACAGCGCCGAGGAGGAAAACAATAAATTTACGACTTTCCCCGGTACGCTGGGACTTGCCGCTTCCAGAGATATGGATCTGATCGACCGGTTTGCCCAGATTGTCCATGACGAGTTTTATGCGGCAAATATCCGCAAAGGTTACATGTACATGGCGGACTGTGCCACAGATCCCCGCTGGTTCCGTACCTACGGTACTTTCGGCGAGGAACCGGAACTGATCAGTGAGATCATCACCCGTGTGATCCGCGGAATCCAGGGAGAGCAGGTGGACGAAAACAGTATCGCCCTCACCACAAAGCATTTCCCGGGCGGCGGCGCAAGGGAAAACGGATTTGATCCCCATTATGCCAAGGGCAAATACAACTGCTACGCAACCCCCGGAAGTATGGAAACCTATCATCTGCCGGGCTTCCGCGCAGCCATCGCGGCGGGCACATCCTCGATCATGCCTTATTACGCGATACCGTCCAACGCGAAATCCAGCTTCCCGCAGAACGGAGCGGAGGCTTTCGACGAAGAGATCGCGTTTGCCTACAACAACCAGTTTATCAACGGCACGCTCCGCGGGGAGATGGGCTTTACCGGCATTGTAAACTCCGATACCGGCGTTCTGTCCGGCATGGCGTGGGGCGCGGAGGAATATTCCAAAGCCGGCCGCGCAGCGAGAGTCCTGAAAGCCGGTACAGATATGGTATCCGGCGAGGATGATCCGGCTCCTTTTGTGGAAGCCATCCGCAATGGTTTTGTAGACAAGGAAACCGTAGACCGGGCGGTATGCCGTCTGCTGGTAGAATTTTTCCGTCTCGGACTGTTTGAGAATCCGTATGTGGATGTGGAGACAGCCGATGCGCAGGTCAACACCGAAGCAAGCCGCGCTGTTGCCTACAAAGCACATCAGGAAAGCGTGGTACTGCTGAAGAACCACAACTCCGTGCTGCCTCTGACCGCAGAAAAACTGGCGGGTAAAAAAGTATACGTCGAGATGATGATGCGTACGGAATATACCAAAGAAGAACTGGACAACCTGCCAATGACAGGCATCAAGTTTGACCCCAAACAGACCATCGCAGATTTTTCCAAGGCAGTGCGCAAAGATCACCCGGATTGGAATTTCGTGGATGATTACCATGACGCAGATATCGCGCTTCTGCTCCTGAAACCTGCCAGCGGCAGCTATTTCGCGGCAACGGAAGGTTATCTGGAGCTGAATCTGTGCAAGGAAACAGGAATCGATGTAGAACATATCCGCGCGATCCGCGACGCAGTGCCGCAGGTCATCATGCATGTCAACCTGAACCTGCCATATCTGCTTGCCAATGTGGAACCGCTGGCAGACGCTGTCACGGTAGGATTTGACACCTTCTCCAGGGCGGCGATCGATGTCATCAGCGGCGCGGCGGAACCGACAGGACGGATGCCGATCACCCTGCCCGGCAGCGACGCAGCCATCGCGGTGGATGAGAACGGCGTGTGCGCAAGCCCCAACGATGTACCTGGCTATGACAAGGCAAAATATATGAAAGACGGCCTTACTTATGCATACCGGGACAGCGACGGCAACGAATACCTGTACGGCTTCGGCCTTACTTATTAAAATGAAACCTTTATTTAAAAGTTTACCTTACAAATTTCAAAAAATCTAGGAGGAATGATTGAATGGTAGATTTAAAAGCAAAACCGTATTACCTTTCTGACGAAGACATCAAATGGGTGGAGGATACCATCGCAGGAATGACCGACGAGGAAAAAGTCGGACAGCTGTTTGTCAACATGGTAACCGACTTTACTCCGGAAGGAATCAAGAAAGTGGCTGACACTTATCATCCGGGCGCACTCCGTTACCACAACAAATCTGCGGAAGAACTCTGGGATATGGTAAACACCTTCCAGAACTGCAGCAAAATCCCGCTTCTGGTAGCTTCCAACTGTGAGGCGGGCGGAAACGGCGGTGTCGGCGGCGGTACCGGCGTATCCTGCGGCGCGGCGACAGCGGCTTCCCGCAATCCTGACGTTGCATACAAGGCTGCAAAAGTCGGCGGCACCGAGGCGATGGCAATCGGTTCCAACTGGAATTTCGCTCCGATCGTTGACCTTCTGCAGAACTGGCGCAACACCATCGTACAGACACGTTCCTTCTGCGCGGATCCGGACCGCACCATCGAATATGCAAAAGCGTTCATCAAAGGCACCGAAGAATGCAACATGGCTACCACCATCAAACACTTCCCGGGTGACGGAACTGAGGAAAACGACCAGCATCTGATGATGGGCGTCAACGATCTGGACTGTGATACCTGGATGGAGACATTCGGAAAGGTATACAAAGAACTGATCGACGCAGGTGTTAAGACCATCATGGCAGGACACATCGCTCAGCCGGCATGGCAGCGCAAACTGGCCGGCCGTGACCTGGACGACCACGAGATCCTTCCGGCAACTCTGTGTCCGGAACTGATCACCGGGCTGCTGAAGGAAAAACTGGGCTTCAACGGTCTGGTAGTCACCGATGCCAGCCATATGATCGGTATGTTCGGCGCTATGCCGCGTTCTCAGCAGGTACCTGCGGCAATCGCGGCAGGCTGTGACATGTATCTGTTCTTCAACGATATCGAAGAAGATTTCGGCTACATGATGGCGGGATACAAAAACGGCATGATCACCGAAGAGCGTATGCAGGATGCCCTGAGACGTATCCTCGGCGTAAAGGCAAGCATCGGCCTGCACAAGAAACAGGCAGAGGGAACCCTGATGCCGCCGAAGGAAGGCATCAGCGTTGTAGGATGCGAAGAGCACAAGAAGATCGCAAAAGAGTGTGCGGATCTATTCATCACGCTCGTAAAAGATACACAGAACATGCTGCCGCTGAATCCGGACAAGCAGAAACGCGTGCGCGTTTACTTCCTGGAAGGCGACGGACGTGTTGTAGCCGGCAAACTGATCAAAGACGATTCCGGCGCAAAGACAAAAGCATACCTGATCAAAAAGCTTGAGGAGCGCGGTTTCATCGTAGAGGATGGAGACGCTGTTGCAGCTAAGGGAAGCATGGAGAAATTCATGGAAAACACTGACGCTGTTCTGGTATTCATCGACCAGGTCGGCTTCGCTCAGTACAACACCATGCGTGTGAAATGGACCATGCCTGGCCAGCAGCCATGGTATGTACGCCAGGTACCGACCGCATTCATCAGCCTGTATCTGCCGAACTACCTGATCGACCTGACCATGAGCCGTACCTATGTAAACTGCTATCAGGATACTCCGCAGGTTCTCGATTCTCTGATCGAAAAACTCTGCGGCGACAGCCCGTTCCAGGGTACTCCGGAAGAGAATGTATGGTGCGGACGCTGGGATACAAAACTTTAATAGCATAACCGGGTGAACCCATAAAAAAGAACCCCGCGGTCTGCTTTTTGAACAGATCGCGGGGTTCTTTCATTGTGCCGCCACTGGCGGCACATTTTTTCTCACAGATTCCGGAACACCCACAGATCCCGGATCTGGCTTTGTATACGATCAAACTCCCACAATTTTTCAGAATTTTCCCGGTTATTGGGATCGTTCACCTTGATCTTTCCATTCTCATAACCGGTCAGGACAATGAAATGCCCCGTTGTCGTAAAATCCCCCGGTCCCATAACTGCCACGATGGGATTGTTCACTTCCAGGTTGGTAATCACCCGTTCCTCATCCAGCGGAATCTCCGTCACATCAAAGCCCAGCTCTTTTCCTCCCTCCGAAAAGAGCGCCCATGCCGAACCGCTGCCCTCCACAGCGTAGCCATGAGAAGCCGCAAACTCACCCATCCACCGGGGCGTCATGGAAGTATCTCCCGTCAGGTAAATCGCTGCCATCGAAAGACAGGTGGGACCGCAGCCGGACAGTCCAAAAAGATTTCCCGCATATTCTCCATAGCCCCACCGCTGATCCCACTGCATCAGAAGCGGTACCGACGATGTATCCAGACCGCTGAGATCATCCGACGGAGGATTGTCCTTCACCAATGGATATTCAAACACAAACTGCTCCGTCTCCGGATTGCGCTGATAGAGATCGATCAGTTTCTCCGGATACTCAGAAACAGAAATCCCATGCGCCCGTGCATACTGCCGGAGCCTGGCGGAAGACCCGCTCAGCGGAAGTGCGTCCCTGAGTCCTAAAAACAGTGTCAACGCCAGCACACAGATCAAAACCACGGGAACCAGCCGCTGTATTCGTCTCCTTCTCCGTCTTCTCCTTCTGCCCCGTGAAACCACGGCAGTCTCCCTTCTTATGTCTGTGCGTCTCATATCCACTCATCCTTTCTGCTGTAACAGTTCCGCCAGTGAACTCTTACTTTCCGCTTTCAAACGCCGCCTCATTCCGGCAATCCTATAACAGTCAGCCAACTGATCTGTTACGCGATTATCATAGCAGAAAGGAACTTGTCTTTTTCGCAGATTCCCCCACGAAAGTACACGTTTTTCCCCACGAAAATTTTAAAAATTTCTTAACTTCTTCTCCCCATAACAAAAAACGCCCCGGCGCATCTTGCCAAAAGCAATGTTCAAACACGCTCTAAGACACGCCGGGGCAGCTTTCTCCCTCTCAAAGCACTACAGTAAACGTCACCTGCCCGTCGGAGCTCTCCGCCGAGATTGTTCCCCCGTGCAGTTCCACGATTTCCTTTGCGATCGCCAGCCCAAGCCCGGCGCCGCCGCTTCGCGTCGCTCTGGCGCTGTCCAGCCGGAAAAACTGATCGAAAATCCGCTCCAGCTTCTCCTCCGGAATCGTCACCCCGAAGTTCTGCATCGACAGATGGATCCTGCCTTCCTGCCGCCGCAGACGGATGTTGATATCCCCGCCCGGCTGGCTGTAGCTCACCGCATTGCGCAGAAGATTGTCAAACACTCTCTGCAGCTTGTCCGGATCGCATTCATAAGAAACATCCGGCGGCACGTCCAGCCTGCACTCCAGCTCCTTTTCCGCAAGCATCGGTCCAAATTCAAAGACCGTCTGCTCCAGCATCCTGGACAGATTGATCCTGCTCAATTCCAGAGTCAGATGCGTCAGGCTGAACCGGGTAATCTCAAAGAATTCATTGATCAGATCCTCCAGCCGTTCCGCCTTGTCCAGTGAAACGGAAAGATACTTCTTCTGCAGCTTCGGCGAGATCTCTTCCTCGTCATTGAGCAGCGTCAGGTATCCGATCACCGAAGTGAGCGGCGTCTTCAAGTCATGAGCCAGATATACGACCAGGTCATTTTTCCGCTGCTCCGCTTCCCTGGCGGCTCTCTGGCTGTTCTGGATCTGCAGGCGGACAGAATCCAGATATACCTCGATCGGCTTCAATTCCTCGGACAGCGGAGCGTCCTGCTCCCTTCCAAGGAAAAGATTCTCCGACGCCGTCACAAGTTCATCCAGATAGGCACAGGCTTTCTTGATATAATAACAGCCAAGCCCCAGCGCCCCTCCGCCCGCATAGACCGGAAGAAGAAACGCCCAGAAACGTTCCAGCAGGTGAACCAACTGATAGAACGTCTCATATCCATACCAGATACGGCTTTGATAATATAAATAAGCGAGTACAAACACTGCGGCGCCGACTGCCAGATACAGCAGGTAGAAAAAAACAAACCGCTGAACCAGCTGCTTGCGCAGACGCTGGGAAAGTTCTCTCAATTCCGTTTTATTCAATCTGATACCCCACTCCCCACACTGTTTTAATATATTTTGGTTTCCGCACGGAATCGTGCATTTTTTCCCGGATGCGGCCGATATGCGTCATCACCGTATTGTTGCTGTCCAAAAATTTTTCGCCCCAGACCTTTTCAAAAATCTCCTCCGAGGACAGCACGCGCCCCCGGTTTTCACACAGATACCAGAGAATGGAAAACTCAATGGGCGTCAGCGACAGCTCCTTTCCGTTCAACGTACACTTGTGGGTGGCTTTGCTGATGGAAAGCCCGCGGATATCGATGGTATCCTCCTCTTCCACCGCTTCCGCCGCTCCCTCCGGGCGGTTATACGTTTCATAGCGCCGGAACTGCGTCTTTACTCTCGCCAGCAGCTCCAGCGGATTGAACGGCTTGGTGATATAATCATCCGCGCCGATGGTCAGTCCCATAATTTTATCCAGATCCTCAGATTTCGCCGTGAGCATAATTACCGGATAAAAATGTTTTTCCCGGATCTTTCTGCAAATAGAAAACCCGTCAATATCCGGGAGCATAACGTCGAGGATCGCCATCGAAAGTTCTTCTTCCTCCACGCACCGGACCGCATCCGTCCCATTGTCACACTTGATAACCTCCCAGCCTTCCCCGGCAAGGTAAACCTCGATCAGATCGGCAATCGCCTGCTCATCATCCACAACCAGAATCTTTTTTCCCACGTCTGTCACCTCTCTCAAGTAATTCACTGCCTTCAGTATAACCCATGACGGCGTTCTTGACAATGGAGTGAAATGACCGGACGAAAGCAAAAAAAATCCCTGAGCGGGTGACTCAGGGATTTTTTCGTCCGCCTGCAGCAAAGGCTGACTTGTTACTTCTGTTTTTTTACATAGACTTCCGTTCCGCAATTTCCGCCATCTTCGCCTCATTCAGGCGGGTATCGCCATGCACGCGGCTGTAAGACAGATAACCGTTCATCCGGTCGATCTTGGTCAGGTTTTTGGAACCGCAGACCGGGCAGACATCCATTTCCAGCTCTTCATGACCGCAGTCATCACAGTAAGCAAGGGAAAGGTTCACACCTTCATAATATCCCAGATCCATCGCACGGCGGATCAGCGTCTTGATCGCGCCTTTGTTGTAGCCCACCGGATAGCGGACATACTGGATCTTTCCTCCATTGCACAGTTCCCAGAATCTTCCTTCCAGATCCTGTTTCTGGATCGGGGTCAGGTCTTCCGTCACATGGCAGTGGAAGCTGTTGCTCACATACGGACGGTCGGATACGTTGCGGATAATTCCGTATTTTTTGCGGAACTGTTCCACCTGAAGTCCGCACAGGGACTCTGCCGGAGTTCCGTAGATTGCGTACAGAATGCCGTCTTCTTTTTTATACTGGTTGACCTTTTCGTTGATATATTTCAGGGTATCCAGCGCAAACTGTCCGTCTTCCGCGATGGATTTTCCATTGTACAGTTCCTGCAGCTCGTTCAGCGCCGTAATTCCAAAGGATGCGGTCATCGCCTTCAGCAGAGGACGGATCTTGTCGGACGGCTTCAGATTGCCGCCGTAGAAACCTCCCTCGCAGTATGCCAGCGGGTTGGTGGAAGCACGCATTTCTCCGAGATAATCATACGTTCTCTTATGGAGATCACGGATCATTTCCAGATAGAAATCCAGGACCTCATGGAAATCACGGTTCTCCGCACGGGATTTTGCCAGGATCATCGGCAGATGCAGGGAAACAGCTCCGATATTGAAGCGTCCCACAAATACCGGTTTATCCTGATCATCCGCCGGCTCCATGCCTCCGCGCTCAAACCACGGGCTCAGGAACGCACGGCATCCCATCGGGCTGATCACACGGCCGTACTTCTGGTACATGCTGGAGATATATCCTTCTCCGCTCATGGACAGCCAGTCCGGATACATGGTCTTTGCGGAACAGTCCACGCCCGCCTCAAAAACGTCCTCGCAGATGCATCCCGGACCGTGGATCGCTTTGTCATACAAGAATACGATCTTCGGGAAAAGCACCGGCTTTTTATGGCCTTTTTTGCCCTGTCCTCCCTTGTGTACTTCCAAGAGGGAGATGGAGATCATCTTCTCAAACATTTCGGTTCCAAGTCCCAGCGTCACGGTGACAAACGGGTAATCTCCGCGGGAAGAACCTACGGTATTCAATTTGTATTCAATACCCTGCCATCCCTGGTCACACTCGCGGCGAACCTTGTCCATCGCGTATTCCACCGCTTTTTCTTCGCGTCCTTCCCAGGATGGGTCGGAGTATTTCAAAAACTCCTGTACATAATGGTCATAGCTCTTCTGTGCGTACGGCGCCAGGATCTTATCCACCTCCGGCACAGTAAATCCGCCGTACTGCTGTGCCGCCGTACTCAGCACGATATCTCCCATGACGTCAAATGCGGTATCCAGGCTCTTGGGCTCGTTATACCATACATTTCCCATCTCAAATCCGCCTTTTAACACGTTTGCCACGTCAAACAGACAGCAATTCATCGTATCCAGACGTGCGGACTGGTCATGGATGTAAATATAACCGTCCTTGCATGCCTGAAGCTCATTCCGGTTCATGAAAAACTTGCGGTACAGTTCCTTGTTCAGTTCGTTGAAGATCAGGCTTCGCTTGGTAGCGACAAGAGCGCTGTCCGTATTAGCGTTGCTCTTGTCCCCGATGTAGCGGATGGACTGACTCTTCGTATATACTTCATCCATCATGTGGATGAAATCCGTCTTGTAATTTCTGTAATCACGGTAGCTCTTGGCAACTGCCGGATTTACCTTTTCCAGCGCGCCCTCTACGATGTTGTGCATGTCTGCGATCGGTATCTCTTCCTTGCCCAGAGCCTTTGCATGCTCCGTTGCAAACTGGCAGATGAATGAGATTTCTTCGTCGGAGAAAGTATATAAAATTCTCTGTGCAGACTTGTTGACTGCGCGGACGATTTTCTGCGCGTCAAAGCCTTCTCTGGTGCCGTCTTTCTTGATGATATATATCATGTTCTCCCTCCCAATACTATATCTTGTGTATTTCTTTTTTTTCATCACAATATGTATTACATATTGTAGCATCCTTTCCTGGAAAAAGAAAGGACTATTTCTCCTTTCCGGGATTTTCAGCATATTGCACGAAATGAGAGAGAATCGGTTTCGACGGTCTTCTCCGGGTTTTCAGCATGGAAACAACATTTACGGCGGGACAGCGGACTGTGAATTTTTCACAAAATCCGGAAATGAAAGGTAACAGCTCAGCCAACGGAACTGTGACGATTAAAGATGGATTTCTCCCTCGAAAACGATTTCTGCGGGGCCGGTCATGTAAACCAGATCTTCCTGGCGGTCCCATTCGATGGTCAGGTCGCCGCCGAGAAGCTTGACGGTTACCGGACCTTCTTTGACCCACTGGTTCCACAGGGAGGCTACGGCTACGGCGCAGGCGCCGGTTCCGCAGGCAAGGGTTTCTCCGCTGCCGCGCTCCCAGACGCGCATCTGTACGGTGTGGTCATCCAGGACTTTGATAAATTCGGTGTTTACCCGGTCCGGAAAACAGCTGTGGTGTTCGAACTGTGGTCCGATTTTTTCGATTTCCATGGTCTCAAGATCTCCGTCATAAGGTACGACGGCGTGTGGATTGCCCATGGAAATTCCAGTCATTTCCCAGGTTTTTCCGGCTGCTTCGATTTTTTCTGATTTTACCTCTTCTTTGTCTGTCAAAATGGGGATTTTTTTTGCACAGCGTTCCGGTTTTCCCATGTTGACACGGATCTTTACGGCTTTTCCGTCTTCGATCGTCAGATCCAGATATTTGATCCCGCTTTTCGTCTCTACAGAGATCTGGGTTTTGTCTGTCAGACCGTAATCGTACACGTATTTTCCGACACAGCGGATCCCGTTGCCGCACATGGCTCCTTCGGAACCGTCCGCGTTGTACATTGCCATCCGGAAATCCGCCTGGTCAGACGGGCAGATCAGGATCAGACCGTCGGAACCGATGCCGAAATGACGGTCACTGACGATTTTCGCCGTTTCTGACGGATTCTTCACCTCCTCTTTCAGACAGTTGACATATACATAATCGTTTCCGATTCCCTGCATTTTCGTAAATTTCATGACATTTCCTCCTCGTATAATATCTCTTACAGATCGACATTCTTTAAAGTTGTGAAAAGAACACCTCATGCAATGCCAGTTTCACCTTATCAAAATCACCCCATTCCGGACACTGGACAGCGATCGCCAGACCTTTCTCAGGCAATACCGTCGTCACCTGTCCGAAAGCTCCATCAGCCCGGTATGCCTTTGGATAGGGCGAACACCAGAACTGATATCCATAGCCGCACCGCCAGATGTCACCGTTTTCTGTCTGAGGCGTCTCAATCTGTTTTCTGGTAGCTTCCAAAACCCATTTGGAATCAAGCAATCTCTCTCCCTGCCACTTTCCATCTGCCAGATACAACTGTCCCAATTTCATCATATCCGTCAAACGCATATACATTCCGCCGCCGCCAATGGGATGTCCCATCGGGTCACTTTCCCATTGAGGCCAGCCCTGGCCCAGTTTCTGAAACAAACGCGGGTACAGGTATGCTGCCAGATTCTCGCCCACCGCTTTCTCCACCATCCGGCCAGCCAGGATACTGTCGGCCGTCGAGTATTCAAAAGCAGTTCCCGGCGTCTGTTCCATCGGCAGATGCATCATGTATTCCATGTAATCGGGAAATCCAACTCCCCGACGACGATCATCTCCCATTAAATACGCATGGCCAAAACCACTGGACATCGTCAGCAGATCTCTCAGCGTAATCTGTAAAAGCCGAGGATCCGGATCTTCCGGCACATATTCCGGAAAGTAATCCGTCAGACGATCTTCCAACGTCAGACGCCCTTCTGCCAGTGCCATCCCAACTGCTGTGACCATGTAGCTTTTGGTATGAGAATAGATATTTCTTGCATGATCAGGTACAAAATGATGCTCCATCAGTACACGTTTTTCATCCGCCACGGCAACTGCTTCCACGAACAACTGCTGCTCTTTGACGTATGCGACAAAATCCTGAAACAAATTTTTTACATGCATTGAGATTTCCTCCCGATTTTTTATTAGTCCCCGTTTTTCAGCAGACGATTAAGTTGAAGTCCCTGTAACTCTTATTTTATACTGATTTATGCCCTATCTCAATAACTTTTAAAAAAAGGTTCGTCTGCAAGTTCCGGTATCGTTTTTAAATCAAAGAACGATACCGGAACTTGCAGACGAACCTGAAATAATACAGAAGATTTAATAGCCCTTCGTCTATTCTGCCAAAAAGGAATGGTGATAGGCGTTTGCGTCAGATAACAGTACAAAAACGACATTTCCTTTACATATCATACTCTTCAAAATTATAAACTTTTCCATGACTCGTATACTGAATTGACGTCTGACCTGAAGCGAAATCAGCCAGCAACTGTGCAAACTGTTCTTCCTTTTCCCAACGAATCAAAAGTGTATTTTCCTCGCTTTCAAAGAGTCTAAAGGTACCTTGAAAAGCAACATGCTCATTCCTGAACCTCATTAGTTTCAAAATCTTTTTTACTATTGGTCTTTGAATTTCCGCTTTAACTTCACTTTCTGTATAATAATGTCTGTTTACATCTCGTCCTTGTCCAGTCTGCCGAAGCAATTCATAATCATTTCTCCCCGCCAACATCCCAACATAATAAACCTGCGGGATACCCGGAGCAAAAAACTGAACTGCCCTTGCCAGAAAATAATAATCGTCATCCTCACCCACAGCTGAATAATATGTACAGTTGATCTGATAAGTATCAAATTTATCAAAGTTGACCTTCGTATAAATCTTTGATATACCAGGATTTCTCTCAAACACTTGTTGCTTCGTCCACAACACTTCTTCGTCAGGCATAAGATACCTTGCGTCTACAACTCCTATTCCATCATGTGTATCTAAAGTCGTAAACTGTTTTCTCGGACATATCTTCAGCCAATTTTTCAGATACAACGTTTTTCCACCAAAAATAGCATTTAGTAACAACATCGGCAATTGAAAATCATAGACGAAATATTTTTTTCCTCCATTTTTTTCTGAATAAAATAGTTTTCATGAATTTCCGGAAGCATCTCCGTATCATTTTCTTTTAAAATTTCGCGGCACTCCTCCAGAATTGGCCATACATCCGGTTCCACAAAGAAGCAGTTCGTACCCGGCTTTTTTGTTGTATACGCAAAGGCATCCAGACGAATTACCGCTGCTCCATGCTCCATCAAAAACTACAAATTGTCTCTGAGGTATTTTTTCGCCTCATCATCCTTACAGTTAATATCAATCTGATCGTCACTGAATGTACACCAAAGTTTTTCTTTCGATCCATCCGCAAACTCTGCTGTAACATACGGCCCGTTAGGGCGTCTCACATAAATCTTGTCGGCCTCCTCCTGTGTAGGCTCGCCGTTTTCCCAAAAATGATTGTATCTGATAAAAAATTTCGATAAACAGAAGCATCCTTTTTTTCGATAAAGTCTCTGTATATGGAACTGTATTTTGAAATATGGTTAATCATATAATCATACATTAAATAATAATCTTCGCTCAGCGCCATGATATCTTCCCATGTTCCAAACCTCGTATCAACCTCCCGATAGGTTACTGGTGCAAATCCACGATCGGCCGTAGATGGAAAAACGGCAAAACATGCAACCCATAAACTGCCCCAGAGAAATAATGATTTATTATGCAATGCAAATCTTTAAGATTCTTTCCAAAACAATCCGGATATGTAATCAACATAATCTGATTACTATAAATGAGCAAATATCGAATTTTGCACAAACTTATCCCACAAGCTTAAAAGTTTCTTCGAACGAGGCGCTGCTTTTTATGAGGCGGTACAGGTTTGCAAACTGCTCCTGCTTTAGCTGTTGCTTCAAGGATTCGTATCCTTCTTCGAATGTGCAGTAGTTTCCAGAATGCATACAGCACAAATAGTGGACCAACGACATGATCAGCCAATACCTTTGGATTCCCTGACGGGATCGGATTTGATAACTATCCAGCGCAAGTTTACTTTTGCTCTGCCGGAAAAATAATTCAATCGGCCACCGTTTCGTATAGGTGTCCAGGATCTCCTGCGTGGATAACTCTGCATTTGTAGAGAGAAATACACGCAATGCTTTGGGATTCCCAAATCCATCCTTCGGATAGCTGAGGATCACCGCTGCATTTGGAATGCCATTCAACTCCCCTTCATAGCGGTATACATAGAATTCACGGCTGCCAACGGTCACGAGGCTGACATCCGGGTCTGTTTTCCGCAGATGAAGGGCAAATGCACTGGCTTTCTGACGAATCCCGCATGGATAAAGGATCCGGTTGGTCTTTAGCGCCCCAATCGTATAGAATCCTTTCTGTATGAAACGGTCCATCACTTTTGCAGAGGTGTACCAGCTGTCACAAAGGAAATAAGAAATGACCGGTGCAGTGGGAAGTTCTTTCGCGACCTCCTGTACGATCTGGATCTTTGATTTTGATTTATCGTACAGGATGACGGCATAATTCAGGGTAATCCCGTTGCAGGAAAGCATGACAGAAACAACCTGATGCCCATAGTCCTGGCAGCCTTTTAAATGTGATTGGTGGAAATACGCAGCCTCGATTGGATGAACCGCCTGTGACGAAGGCCGGGTATGTGAGGCAATCGTATCATCCACAATACAGTAAATCGGTTGTCCGGAACGCTGTGCTTCCCTATAAATGGCTTGGAGGATGCTGCTTTTTAAAACATCCTGCAATGCATCGTCCTTCCATTTTCCGTGATTCAGGAAATAAGCGGTCGTTGTCCTGTGGCAATGGCTGACTTCTTGGAAATCAACTGTTTTTCCCCGGTATCCCCGGAGAAAAACAGACAGGATGATGGTCAATAAGTGGTTCAGATACACATCGGATAAAAATAATCCGAGATTTAATGCTTTCAGGTAATTGTAAATATGGTTGGAATGATGTATACTGTTTGCAACGGACACCCCCTTGTTTGAGTGAGTATGTTGTTTGTTGGTACTTCAATTATACATCATTCTACAGAGGGTGTCTTTCTTTTGTGCAATATTTTGGATTTGCTCATTCATAGTTGTTAATATATCTTTTTATTATTCATATTTTTTATTTATATTGCACATTAATTTTTT
>ERZ1643249.3258-NODE-3258-length-14413-cov-14.075219_pt1 | contig 14413 bp, 29 predicted proteins | sample MGYA00579263_ERZ1643249 | MGnify/ENA primary metagenome ERZ1643249 (study PRJEB29033, sample SAMEA4952264) | chicken gut metagenome | biome: Broiler Chicken; feature: Gastrointestinal Tract; material: Caecum | place: Ireland | collected 2018 | study: Broiler...
TTTTTCTAATTAACTTCTTTTTTTATGATGTCTACCGATTGGGGTTCACATCAAACACTTATTCTTTTTTATACCAATTCCAAAATAACAGTTAAAGCACTATCTCCTTTTCTTTCTGTTAATTTAATTATTCTCGTATAACCACCATTACGATCCTTATATCTAGGTACTAATTCATTAAATACTTTATTTACACATGCTTCGTCATTGTGTAAGAAAGCTAGTGCAAGTCTTCTTGAAACAAGAGTACCTTTTTTTCCATAAGTAACCATTTTATCTAAACTTTTTCTTACTTCTTTTGCTCTAGTTTCTGTAGTAACTATCTTTTCATTTTCAATTAGTTGTTTTGTTAAAGTAGCTAACATACTTCTTCTGTGTTTATTTGTTCTTCCTAATTTTCTATAAGCCATAACTTTTACCTCCTAACTTAATCTTCATCTCTAAATGATAAACCTAAACTTTTAACTTTATTAATTACCTCTTTTAAAGATTTTTTACCTAAATTTCTTATTTTCATCATTTCATTTTCTGTTTTGTCTGTTAAATCTTGAACAGTCGTCATGCCTGCTCTTTTTAAACAATTGTATGCTCTTACTGATAAATCTAAATCATCAATAGATGTCTCTAATGCTTTTTGACTTGGATCTTCAGTCTTCGAAATCATAAGCCCTGTTTCATCAGCGATTTCATTTAAATTAGCTAAAATTTCAAAATGTTCAATTAATATTCTACTAGCTAATGAAATGGATTCTTCTGGTGTAATAGAACCATTAGTCCATACCTCAATAATTAATTTATCATAATTATTATTTTGACCTACGCGAGCTGATTCTACCTCATAGTTAATTCTTTCGATTGGAGAATACAAACTATCAATAGCAATAACATTATTTTTAATTTTATCCCCCATCATTTTTTTGTTGTCCTCAGCTCTTGTATATCCACGACCACTTCCTAAAGTCATTTCCATATTAATAAACCCACCTTCTACTAATGTAGCTATAACTTGATCAGGATTTAATACTTCAATATCAGCATCAGGCTCTATATCTCCAGCAGTTACTACTCCAGGATTAGAAGCTTTTAATCTAATTATCTTATCAGGATCTTTTGAGTGATTTTTTATAACAACATTTTTTAAATTTAAAACAATTGCTGTTACATCTTCGATAACTCCGTCAATCTTTTGAAACTCGTGAGCTACTCCATCAATTTTAACACTAGTAATTGCATCTCCTGGTAAAGAAGAAAGCATAACTCTTCTAAGAGCATTCCCTAGAGTAGTTCCAAAACCTCTTTCTAAAGGTTCAATTTCAAATTTTCCATAGTTATCACTTTCTATATATTCCTTAACCTTATAATTAGGTTTCTCGAATTTTAACAATTTAACGCACTCCCTTTCTTACTATCCACGTCTTCTTTTTGGTGGACGACATCCATTATGTGGTATTGGTGTTACATCTGTAATTGTTTTTACTTCAAGACCAGCATTTTGTAAAGAACGAACTGCAGTATCTCTTCCTTGTCCTAAACCTTTTACAAATACATCAACAGTTTTCATTCCCATATCAGCAGCTTTTTTACCAGCAGCTTCAGCTGACATTCCAGCAGCATAAGCTGTAGATTTCTTACTACCTTTAATTCCTTGTGTTCCAGATGAAGCCCAACATATAACGTTTCCTTCAGCATCTGTAATAGTTACAATTGTATTATTGCATGTTGATACAACATGTACTTGACCATGTGGAACATTTTTCTTAACTTTACGTTTTCTTGCATTATACTTTGCCATACAACTATCCTCCTATTATTTCTTCTTATTAGCAACTACTTTACCTTTTCCCTTACGAGTACGAGCATTTCTATTAGTTCTTTGTCCTCTTACAGGTAAATTTTTCTTATGTCTAGTTCCTTGATAAGAACCTATTTCCATTTTATTTTTTATGTTCATATTAACTTCACGACGAAGTTCACCTTCAACTAAATATTTATCTACTTCTGTTCTTATTCTTCCTAGTTCTTCATCTGTAAGGTCTTTTGCTTTAGTATCTAAATTTACATTAGCAGCCTTAAGAATAGTTCTAGATAAATTTCTTCCTATACCATAGATATAAGTAAGTGAAATTTCAATTCTTTTATCATTAGGTATATCAATACCTTTAATACGTGCCATATATTATTTCCCTCCTAATACTAACCTTGTTTTTGTTTATGTTTTGGATTTTCACAAATTACCATAACTTTGCCTTTACGTTTAATTACTTTACATTTTTCGCACATAGGTTTAACTGACGCTCTTACTTTCATCTTAATTCCTCCTATTTTTACTTTTTATTATAAATTATACGCCCATGTGTTGGATCATAAGGTGATAATTCCATAACCACAGTATCACCTGGTAAAATACGTATATTATTTACGCGCATTTTACCAGAAACATGGGCTTCTACTATATGACCTCCTGGAAGTTCTACTTTAAATTTACCTCCTGGAAGCAAATCTGTTACTTTACCTTCAGCTTCAATTACATCGCTTTTAGCCACAATTATCATCTCCTGTCAATATTTTATAACCATCTTTTGTTACTGCAACTGTGTGTTCAAAGTGCGCTGATGGTTCATCATCACCTGTTATTATTGTCCAATCATCATCCAAAATGAATACTTCTGCTGTACCTAAGTTCAACATTGGTTCAACAGCAATAACCATCCCTTCTTTTAAAATTGGACCAGTATTTCTTTTACCATAATTAGGAACTTCTGGGTCTTCATGCAAATGACTTCCTACTCCATGACCAACCAATTCCTTAACAACTCCTAAGTGATATTTATTTGCATATTCTTCAATAGCTGCACCTATATCACCAATTCTTGCTCCTGGTTTTACTTCCTTAAGTCCTACATATAAAGCTTCTTCTGTATGTTTAAGCAAGTATTCCATATCTTTAGATATAGTTCCTACTCCATAAGACCAAGCCGAATCACCGTGATATCCTTTATAACAAGCACCAATATCAATACTTATTATATCTCCATTTCTAAGTTTTCTTTTTGATGGAATTCCATGAACTACTTCATTATTTATTGAAGTACATATACTCCCTGGAAACCCATTATAATTTAAAAATGATGGTGTAGCACCTTTACTTCTAATAAAATCTTCTGCTAATTTATCTAATTCTTTAGTAGTTATTCCAGGTTTAATATATTGCTTTAAATATTGATGAGTTAAATAAACAATATGTCCAGCTTCTTTTAATAAAGATAATTCATATTCACTTCTAATACTAATCATATTAACTTTCTAACACCTCTATTATTTCATTAAATATATCATTAACACTCTTATTTTTATCAATATTTATAATATATAAAATTCCTTTTCTTTGGTAAAAATCCTTTAAAGAATTAGTTTTAGTAATAAATGTTTCAAACCTATTTAAAAACACTTTTTCATTATCATCATCACGTGCTTTTAAATAGCAACCACATTTATCACAGACTCCGTCCTTTTTAGGCCTTAAATCATCTACTAAGAGATTATAACTAGTGCCACAATCTGGACAAACAATTCTACTAATAGTTCTTTTTAATGCCAAAGTTTTATCTATATCAAAATATATTACTTTGCCAATATCTCTATTTAATTTATTAATTAATTTTTCATACTCAATAGCTTGAGAGATATTTCTAGGATAACCATCTAATATATAACCATTAGAGCAATCAGATGAACTTAATCTTTTCTTAAGAAGATTTAATATGGTAGCATCGTCAATTAAGTCACCTTTATCCATAATTTCCTTTAGCTTTAAACCCAAAGTAGTTTCTTTTTTTATTTCATCTCTAAGTAAATCTCCTGTTGATATATGAGGAATATTATATTTTTCACTAATTAACTTAGCTTGTGTTCCTTTACCTGCTGCAGGTGGAGCAATCAATATAATATTCATCATTATCTAACACCTTTATAATTTCTATTTATCAATGTACTTTCTAATTGTTTATAAGTTTCCAAAACAACTCCTACAACAATTAAAATTCCCGTTCCACCAATTGTTGCACTTGATGGCAAATTTGCAGATAAGAAATTACTAAACACAATAGGCAATCCTGCAATTATTGAAATAAATATAGCACCAAGCAATGTAATTCTAGAAAGTACTGTTTTTATATATTTAGTAGTTTCTTTACCTGGTCTAATCCCTGGAATATAACCACCCTGCCTATTTAAATTTTTAGCAAGTTCTTCGGGGTTAATTTGTAAGAATGTATAAAAGAAACAAAAGAAAAATATAACAATTATATATACAATAAATCCTGCTGGAGTTGTATAATTTAAATATTTATTTACAAATAACACAAAACCATTATTGCTATCTAAAAGCCCTGCTATAAAGGCTGGCACAGAAAATACCACTGAGGCCAATATTACTGGCATAACATTTGCAGAATTTAATTTAAATGGTATATAGTTTTGTTTAGCACCATAAGCACTACTAGTTTGATTAGAGTACTGTATTGGAATTCTTCTTTCTGATTTTTCTATAAATACAACTCCTACAATAATTGCTAAATAGAATAAAACAAATATAATAAAACTAACTATACCTATAAATAATGATGATGTACTATTTATTATTAATGCCTCAAATGTATCAATAAACATTTTTGGTATTGATGAAATAATACCACCCATTATAATTAAAGATAAGCCATTACCAATTCCTTTTGACGTCATTTGATCTCCAAGCCATAACAAGAAAGCTGTACCGGCTGTTAAAATAATTGATATTCTTATATAATCAAAGGCACTTCCACCCTTTACAAAGGTAAAAGACATAGCCAAGCCCTGTAAGAAAGCAATAATTAAACCTAAATATCTATTAATTTGATTAATCTTTTGTCTTCCTTCTTGACCTCTTTCTTTAAGTTCTGTGAAATATGGAATAATATCCATTTGAAGAATTCCTGTTATAATAGATGCTGAAATATATGGCATAACACCAAGAGCAAATATTGAAAAATTCTTCAAAGCACCTCCTCCAATAACGTCATATAATTGCCATAGTCCTAAATTAGATATAGCGCCTTCGGTACCAGGAGTTGGAATAGTCGTACCTACTGCAAATATTAATAATCCAAGTAAAGTAAAACCAATCCTTTTTCTTATATCTTTATTTTTAGAACTAAATAACAATTTAAGTGTTTTAAACATCTAAATCACCTCAGTTTTTCCACCAATGTTTTCAATTTTTGTTTTAGCGGTATCTGAGAATTTAGCGGCTTTAACAGTAAGTTTTTTAGTTAATTCTCCATTACCTAAAACCTTTACCCCGTCTAACTCTTTCTTAATTAAACCAGCTTCTTTTAATAGTTCTGGCGTAACAACTGTTCCTTCTTCAAATCTATCTAAGTCCCCTACATTAACAGTAGCATAAACTGTTCTAAAATTATAGTTGTTGAATCCTCTTTTTGATAATCTTCTAAATAGTGGTAATTGACCTCCTTCAAATCCTGGTCTAACTCCTCCACCACTTCTAGCATTTTGTCCTTTTTGTCCTTTACCAGCAGTTTTTCCATTTCCGCTTCCTGGTCCACGTCCTACTCTTTTACTTACTTTAACAGATCCATAATTAGGATGTAATTCATGTAATTTCATTAGTTAAAAATCTCCTCTACAGTTTTTCCTCTTAAAGCAGCGACATGACTAGGTGATTTTTGAGCTTTTAAAGCTTTTAATGTTGCTCTTGCCATATTAACTTTTGTACTAGCTCCTAGACTTTTAGAAAGGACATCTTTAACACCAGCAAGTTCTAGTACATCACGTACAGGACCACCAGCTTTAACTCCAGTACCTTCAGCTGCTGGTTTTAGCATAACTTTAACAGCTCCTTCTTTTACTGTGATTTCGTGTGAAATAGTACGATTATCAATTAATTCAACTTTTATTAGATTTTTTGAAGCAGCAAGCGTTGCTTTCTTAACTGCGTCTGGCATTTCTTTTGCTTTACCTGTTCCAATGCCAACTCTACCTTTTCTATCTCCTACTACAACAATAGCAGCAAAACGAAATATACGTCCACCTTTAACAACCTTAGTAACACGATTAATATCAATAACTTTTTCTTCTAATGTTTTAACAGGTTTGGTATTGTTATTACGTGGTCTACGTTCTTTGTTAAATTTACGTGGTTGTTCTTTAACATTTTCGTTCATAAGTATCCTCCTTGTTTAGAATTCTAATCCATTTTCACGTGCTGCTTCTGCTAAAGCTTTTACACGTCCATGATATAGGTATCCACCTCTATCAAATACTACTTTAGTAATTTTAGCGTCTTTAGCTCTTTTAGCTATTAATTCACCAATTTTCTTAGCAGCTTCTACATTTCCACCATTAGTAATTTTTAATTCTTTTTCTAATGTTGATGCACTTACTAAAGTTATACCCTTATCATCATCAATAACTTGGGCAGTAATATTAGCGTTTGACCTGAATACATTAAGTCTAGGTCTATCTGCTGTACCATGCAAATTCTCCCTAATTCTCTTATGTCTTTCTAAACGCATTTCATTTCTTGAAACTTTTTTTATCATAAGCATATCTCCTTTATTAATTATTTAGAAGCTTTCTTTCCTACTTTACGACGAATTTGTTCACCAACATATTTAATACCTTTACCTTTGTATGGTTCAGGTGCTCTAACTTTTCTTATATTAGCAGCAAATTCACCAACTGCACATTTATCTATACCTTCTATTTCTATTTCAGTATTACTATTTGCTTTCACAGTAATTCCTTCAGGTACATCTAATTTAACTGGGTGTGAATAACCAGCGTTAATTGTTAAAGTGTTACCTTGTACATTAAAACGGTAACCTACACCTACTATTTCTAATGCTTTTTTATAACCTTCACTAACACCTTTAATCATATTAGCAATATTAGCATTAGTAGTTCCATGCATTTGGTTTGTAAATTTATCTTCTTTTAATTTTTCAACAGTTAATTCTTTATCATTAACTTTTACTTCAATAGTTTTTATTAAATCTAATGATAATTCACCTTTAGGTCCTTTTACAATAACCTTTGGTCCATTTACTTCAACATTAACATTTTCAGGTATAGTTAATACTCTTTTACCAATACGACTCATTATAAGTACCTCCTAATTACCATATATAAGCAATTACTTCTCCACCAACGTTATTCTTACGAGCAAGTTTATCAGTCATAATTCCTTTTGGTGTAGATATAATAGCAATTCCTAATCCATTTAATACTCTAGGAATATCTTCAGCCTTAGCATATACTCTAAGTCCTGGTTTAGAAATTCTCTTAAGTCCAGTAATTACTCTTTCTTTATTTTGACCATATTTTAAAGTTAATGTTAATGTACTTTGAACGCTTTCATTATTTACGTTGAATTCTTCAATAAAACCTTCTTCTTTTAATATTTTAGCTATTTCTAATTTCATTTTTGAAGATGGTATTATGACTTCTTTGCTTCTATTTTGATTAGCATTACGAATTCTTGTAAGCATATCTGCGATTGGATCTGTCATTAAAATCCCTCCTTCTTTTATTTACAGTTGATTACCAACTTGATTTTTTAACACCAGGTATTTGTCCTTTATAAGCAAGTTCTCTAAAACAAATACGGCAAATACCAAATTCACTCATAACAGCATGTGGTCTTCCACATCTAGAGCAACGAGTGTATTCTCTAACCTTATATTTAGGCTTTCTTTGTGATTTAACAATCATTGATTTCTTTGCCATCTTATTCCTCCTTATTTCCTAAAAGGAACTCCAAGTTCATTTAATAAATCAAACGCTTCTTCATTAGTTCTAGCTGTTGTTACAAATACGATATCCATTCCTCTTACTTTAACAACTTCATCAAAATTAATTTCAGGGAAAATCAATTGTTCTTTAATACCTAAAGTATAATTTCCTCTTCCATCAAAACTCTTAGGTGAAACACCATGGAAATCTCTTACACGTGGAAGTGCAATAGATATTAATTTGTCCATAAATGTATACATTTTTTCACCACGTAAAGTTACTTTACAGCCAATTTTGTGTCCTTCTCTTACTTTAAATGATGCGATTGATTTTTTGGCTTTAGTTTCTACTGGCTTTTGTCCAGTAATTTTTTCTAAATCAGATACAGCAGCTTCTAACATTTTAGAATTAGCTACGGCATCTCCTACACCCATATTAACAACTATTTTTTCAAGTCTTGGTACTAACATTTTAGTACTATAGTTATGTTTTTCAATTAAACTTGGAACAACTTCATTTCTATATTTTTCTTCTAGGCGGTTCATTACTGCCACCCTCCTTCCAAATTAGTCAATCTTTTCATTAGATTTTTTTGCAATTCTAATTTTTTTACCATTTTTATCAAAATCATATTTTATCTTTGTTGCTTTTTTAGTTTTTGGATCAATCAACATAACATTAGATACATGAATTGGTGCTTCGACTTCTCTAATTTCACCAGTTCCATTGTTATTTTTTGGTTTAATATGTTTTTTTACAATATTAACTCCTTCAATTACAACTCTATTTTCTAACACATGAGTGATTTTTCCTTCTTTACCTTTGTTTGCTCCTGCAATAACAACGACTTTATCACCAGTTTTTAGTTTCATATGTTTTCCTCCTTAAACTAATGGATTATAGTACATCTTTAGCTAAACTTATGATCTTTGTAAAATCTTTATCCCTAAGTTCACGAGCTACTGGTCCTAAAACACGAGTTCCAACAGGACTCTTATCGTCTTTAATAATAACGCACGCATTATCATCAAATTTAATATAACTTCCGTCCTCTCTTCTAACTCCAAACTTACTTCTAACGATTACAGCTTTAACAACTTTACCTTTTTTTACATTTCCGTTAGGAGTAGCTTTTTTTACAGTACCAACGACTATATCTCCAATATTACCAGTTTTTACTTTACTTCCACCAAGAACTCTGATTACTAATAGTTCTCTAGCACCAGAATTATCGGCTACTTTTAAAAGGGTTTCTTGTTGTACCATTATAATTTCCTCCTTCCAACTAAAGAGATTATAGAATTACAGCCTTTTCAATAACTTCTACTAATTCATATCTTTTAGTTTTAGATAATGGTCTAGTCTGTACTAAACGAACTTTATCTCCAATACCAGCAGTATTGTTTTCGTCATGAGCTGCATATTTCTTAGTATATTTAACTCTTTTTCCATATTTTGGATCTTTTTTATAAGTTTCTACTTTTACTGTAATTGTTTTATCTGCTTTATCACTTACAACGATTCCAATTAACTCACGTTTTTGTTTTTCATTCATAAGGACATTTCCTCCTTTTAACCTTGATTTTCTCTTTCGTTAAGAATAGTTTTCATTCTAGCAACATCTTTTCTTAAAGTATTTATTCTTCCCGGATTTTCTAAAGATCCTGTTGCTTGTTTCATTCTTAAGTTAAATAGTTCTTCTTTATTTTCACTAATTTTTTTGTTTATCTCTTCAGTGGTCATTTTTCTTATTTCATTAGCTTTCACTATTCTCACCACTTTCTTTTTTTACAAATTTACATTTGATAGGTAATTTATGAGAGGCAAGTCTTAAAGCTTCTCTTGCTACATCTTCTGTAACTTCACCAATTTCAAACATAATTTTTCCTTCTTTAACAACGGCAACCCAAACTTCTGGATTTCCTTTACCTTTACCTTGACGAGTTTCCAAAGGTTTCTTAGTTAATGATAAGTTAGGGAATATATTTATCCATACTTTACCACCACGTTTCATATATCTGGTCATTGCAATACGAGCAGCTTCAATTTGTTGTGATGTAATCCAAGCTCCTTCTTTAGCCATTAAACCATATTCACCGAAATGAAGTTCTGTATTTCCTTTAGCTTTTCCTTCGTATTTTAAACGGAAAGTTTTTCTATGTTTAGTTCTTTTTGGCATTAACATTAGAATTACCTCCCTTTTTATCGTTTAAGATTTCACCTTTGTAAATCCATACTTTAACACCGATCTTTCCATATGTAGTATCTGCTTCTGCTGTTGCATAGTCAATATCTGCTCTTAAAGTATGTAATGGGGTTGTTCCTTCAGAATAACCTTCACCACGAGCAATATCAGCTCCTCCTAAACGTCCTGATACTAAAGTTTTAATTCCTTTAGCACCAGCTTTCATTGTGTTTCTAATTGCCTTCTTTTGTGCAACTCTAAATGATACACGATTTTCAATATTATGTGCAATATTATCAGCAACTAGTTTAGCATCTAAATCAGGGTTCTTAACTTCAACAATTGAAATTTGAACATCTTCGTTAACTAATTTTGAAACAGCTTTTTTAACTTTTTCAATTTCAACTCCACTTTGTCCAATAATAATTCCTGGTTTAGAGGCATATATAAATACTTCGCATCTTTTCTTATTTCTTTCAATAACAATTTTAGAAATACCAGCAGCTTTAAAGTTCTTATTTAAATATTTACGTATTTCTACATCATTATTTAAGTATTTAGAAAAGTCACTTTTATTTGCATACCATTTTGCTTCCCAGTCTTTATTGATGCCAATTCTAAGTCCATTTGGATTAACTTTTTGTCCCATCAATAACTCCTCCTTTACTTATTTTTTTCACTTACAATTATAGTTATATGACTTGTTTTATGATCGTTTCTTCCAACGTGTCCACGTGAATCCATTTTAGGTCTTTTAATAACTAAAGCTTCATCAACATAACAAGTTTTAACATATAAATTTTCTTCTTTCATATTATAATTATTAACTGCATTTGCTACAGCAGAGTTTAATACTTTTTCAATTACTCTTGCTGCTTTCTGAGGTTGGTTAAACAATATTGCTCTTGCTTCCCCAACTTCTTTTCCTCTAATTAAATCGATTACTAAACGAGTTTTACGAGGAGCAATTCTAACAGTTTTAGCTATTGCTTTAGCTTCTTTCATTGTTTCCATTGTAGTCCTCCTTATAGAAATTATTTCTTATCAGCGCCGTGGCCACCAAATTTACGAGTTAATGAGAACTCTCCTAATTTATGTCCAACCATATCTTCAGTTACATAAACTGGAATAAATTCTTTACCATTATGTACAGCAAATGTGTGTCCAATAAATTCAGGATAAATTGTTGAACGACGAGACCAAGTTTTAATAACTTCTTTTTTACCAGTTTCGTTTAACATTTGAACCTTTTTTAGTAATCTATCAAATACATAAGGTCCTTTTTTCAAACTTCTTGCCATTTATACTCATCCTTTCTTTATTATTTATTACGACGTGTAACGATATATTTATTTGATTCTTTTTTATTTTTTCTAGTCTTATATCCAAGTGCTGGTTTGCCCCATGGAGTCATTGGACCACTTCTACCGATTGGTGCACGTCCTTCACCACCACCATGTGGGTGATCATTAGGGTTCATAACACTACCACGAACTGTTGGTCTAATACCCATATGACGAGTACGTCCTGCTTTTCCTAATTTAACAAGTCCGTAATCTTCATTACCTACAACACCAATTGTTGCACGACATGTTCCTAAGATTTTTCTAGTCTCTCCACTTGCTAATCTTATTAATACGTATTTATCTTCACGTCCTAAGATTTGAGCAGATCCTCCTGCTGAACGAGCAAGTTGACCACCTTTACCAGGTCTAAGTTCAATATTATGAATTACAGTACCAACTGGAATGTTCATAATTGGCATTGCGTTACCAATTTTAACATCTACTTTTTCTCCACTTTCTACTATATCTCCAACTTTTAATTCTTTTGGAGCTATAATGTAAGATTTAGTACCATCTTTGTAGTTAATTAATGCTATATTAGCACTTCTATTTGGATCATATTCGATACTTGCAACTACTGCGGTAATTCCATCTTTAACTCTCTTAAAATCAACCAAACGATATTTTCTTTTTACACCGCCACCACGATGTCTTACAGTAATTTTACCTTGGTTGTTACGACCATTAGTTTTTTTCTTAGTTACCACAAGGCTTTTCTCAGGAGTAGTCTTGGTAATTTCTTCACTAGTTAAGACACTTCTTTGTCTTGAACCATTAGTCATTGGTTTAAATATTCTTATTGCCATTCTGATTTCCTCCTTTTATTAGTCGAAACTAATAGTACTTCCTTCAGCTAATTTAACAATAGCTTTCTTGTATTTATTAGTCATACCTGTATATTTTCCTACTCTTCTTTTTTTCGGATGTACATTTACAGTGTTAACACTTTCAACTTTTACATTGAAGATTTTTTCAACTGCTTGTTTAATTTGTGTTTTATTAGCTCTAGAGTCCACTTTAAACACTACTTTATTTTCTTCTGCACAGTTTTGAGCTTTTTCTGTTATTACAGGTGCAAAAATAATATCACGATAATTATTCATGAGAAAGCACCTCCTCTAATTTTTCTAATGCTTTTTCTGTTATTAACATATTATCAGCATTAATTACATCATAAGTATTAACTTCTTCAGGTAATACAACTTTAACATTTCCTAAATTTCTTGTAGATAGGCAAATATTATCATTTAGTTCTTCTACTACCATTAATACTTTTTTATTAACTAAGTTTAATTTAGTTAATAATGCTAGCATATCTTTTGTTTTGTTAGTTTCCATAGTAATACTATCTACTACTACTAATTCACTATCAATAGCTTTATATGATAAAGCAGATTTTAATGCTAATCTTCTTTCTTTCTTATTCATTTTCTTTGAATAATCTCTTGGTTGTGGTCCAAATACTATACCACCACCACGCCATTGTGGAGCACGAATACTTCCTTGACGAGCATTACCTGTTCCTTTTTGTCTCCATGGTTTTCTTCCACCACCAGAAACCATATCTCTTGTTTTAGTTGCGTGTGTTCCTTGTCTTCTAGAAGCCATTGAAAGTACAATAGCATTATGAAGTACAGCATCATTAGGTTCTATTCCAAATACGTTATCATTTAATTTAATATCCTTTACCTTTTCACCATTTAGGTTTAACATCTCTATTTTAGACATATTTAAATCCTCCTTTATTCATCACAAATTGCTTTCTATATTATATATATAGTTATTACTCTTCAGTTTTAACTTCGTCTTGTGATGATTCTTCTACAGTTTCTTCTACTTCAGCTTGAACTTCTTCTGCAGGTGTTTCAACTTCATAAGTGATAAGTTCAACTTTTTCATTTACTTTACCTTCGTTTTTAATTGCTGACTTAATAAGTACCATAGATTTTTTAGGTCCAGGAACATTTCCTTTAATTAAGATAACGTTATTTTCTAAATCAATGCTGATTACTTCTAGGTTTTGAACAGTTACTTGTTCATTTCCCATATGTCCTGGTAATTTCTTACCTGGTAAAACACGCATTGGTAACAATGTACCCATTGAACCTACACCACGATGATATTGGCTACCATGACCCATTGGTCCACGTGATTGATTATGGCGTTTAATAACACCTTGAAATCCTTTACCCTTAGAAGTGCCGGTTACATCAACCATTTCTCCTTCTGTAAAGATGTCAGCTTTAAGTTCACTACCTAAAGTATAATTACTAACATCAACACCTCTAATTTCTTTTAAGAAGCGCTTAGGTGTTGCATTAGCTTTTTTTAGATGACCTGTTTCAGGCTTGTTTGCTCTTTTTTCTTTCTTATCTACAGTAGCAAGTTGAATAGCATTGTATCCATCAGTTTCTACTGTTTTGATTTGACTTACTATATTTGGCAATACTTCAATTACAGTAACTGGAGTTAATTTACCATTTTTAGCAAATACCTGAGTCATCCCGATCTTACGACCTAAGATTCCTTTCATTTTTCTTTCCTCCTATAATTTGATTTGTATATCAACACCACTTGGTAAATCTAAATGTTGAAGTGCTTCAACAGTTTCCTTACTTGGGTTATTGATGACAATTAATCTTTTGTGTGTACGTCTTTCAAATTGTTCTCTTGAATCTTTGTACTTATGAACTGCTCTTAATATTGTATATTTTTGAATTTCTGTTGGAAGTGGGATTGGTCCACTAACTTCTCCGCCAGTTCTTTTAACAGTATCAACGATTTTAGCAGCAGCCTTATCAATGATGCTGTGTTCATAAGCTTTAAGTTTAATACTCACTTTTGACATTTTTATTGTCCTCCCTTCGCCTATATCTAGTATAGACTTGCTCCGAGCAAATTACCTGATTTTTCCTTAAAAGTATTCAACAACTTAACCGGGTGTATCAGCAACTTTGCACATCTAAGCCAGTTATACGTTCAATATTATACTAAATAAATATATTAAAATCAAGCATTTTCTAGTATTTTCTTTGAATTTCCTTAATTTTAATTTGGAATTCCGCTTTTTTGTAAAAAACTGAAATAAGTCTTG
>ERZ1643249.3259-NODE-3259-length-14410-cov-4.684709_pt1 | contig 14410 bp, 9 predicted proteins | sample MGYA00579263_ERZ1643249 | MGnify/ENA primary metagenome ERZ1643249 (study PRJEB29033, sample SAMEA4952264) | chicken gut metagenome | biome: Broiler Chicken; feature: Gastrointestinal Tract; material: Caecum | place: Ireland | collected 2018 | study: Broiler...
CGCCGACTCCGCACAGAATGCCGATCAAAAGCCCGTTATCGGCGTCAGCGGGTGCCTGCACCGCACTGAAAGATATTTCATTGCTTACAACGCCGTCGATCTCACATCGGATCGTATAGGTTCCCTCTTTATCCGGTGTAAAAGTCAACGTCATTCCGTCTGCTTCTGCCTTCGTCCCGTTGATATACCATACGATCGTTCCGACAGCCGCATCCGCGGGGGTTACGGATGCCGTCACCGTGACAGAATCACCGATGGTAACGGATTCGGCAGAAGCAGTAATCGAAATGCCTGTCACCTTGCCGTCGTCCGGTTCTTCCGATCCGCCGGGATTTGTTCCGAAGACCACATCATTCACGCTGAGCAACGTGTAGCGGTTCGGCGTATCCCGTCTGTCCATATATGTTGCAATACCAAGATAACAATGATCCAGCAAACCGTCCACTTTATGTTCCGTTCCATCATCGCCGATCGTCGTGATCGCCTCATCGGAAAGTGAACCCGTCCATTCGTTGACGGCAAACATCCAAGCCATATACTCTTCGCCGCGGATGGGGTCGTTGTACATCTCGCGCCATACCTTGATGGTAACCGTATCGCCGTCATCAGGGGTCGAAATATTTCCGACCTTCAGACTGTTGTCCGAATTGTTGTAAATATCCACCTCGGTTGTCGCTCCGTAGAACCACAGGAATATGGAAAAACCTTCGCACGTCTTTCTGTCCATTCCGGGTACGGCATGGAAATTGATGCACAGATTGTTCGCATAATCGTTTGCATTATAGTAGGCGATCTCATCCAGCCGAATCTTGATTTCGATCCCCTTCTCGATGTCGAAATCTTTATAGTAATCCAAACGTGCGGGGATCCACTCCTTTTGTTCAAAATAGAGTCCGTCCTCCGTGATCGTTACGTCAGATTCCATGCCGCCGTTACGCACGAAATCATAAAGCACGTTCGATTTTATCTTTTCGGTCAGAGCTTCATATGCCGCCTCATTGTCCGCGTTTTCCTCATAGCTGTATGCCAGATCGATTGCCTCGTAATCTGCACGCAGCAAGTCAAATTCATTCAGACTGGCAATATTCGCATCCAAGGAGCGGTCAATCTCATCGATCTGCGCGGCAATATAAGCTTCCAGGGCTTCTTCGAGCGTTTCATAAGCAGCGGTATAGCGTGTATAAAGCGCACCGTCGTCTTCCGTAATTTCGATCACTTCCTCCATTCGGTCATAGTACGCCTTTGCGGCATCAAGATTTTCACGAACCGTAAGATCGTTTTTCAGAGAATTTTCAAGGATATCCAGATAACCGCCCTTGACTGCCTCTCCGTTCTCCTCATACGCCCGATCGAGGTCCGCCGTGACTGCGGACAGTCTCTGTTCAAAAGCCGCCTTATCCGCTTCCCGTAACCCGTTTACAATAGTCTGTGTTTCACTCCCCTCGTATGCGAGGCGGTATTCCTTTGCAGTCGCAATATCGATACCGATATTTTCGCTCGACGCAAATCCTGCCACCATATCTTCGAGCGCTTTGACCCAAAGCGTCACTTGCGCTACCGAATAGCGATATTCAAATTCAGCATACGTCTCTTCAAAAAGCGTCCAGTTCTCTTCGGTGAGCATATTCTTCATATCCTCACCGAGGGCCAGAGCCGCTTTCATTGCCGCATCTGCTGCGGCAAGATTCTCTTCCGTGATAGAAGCATCAGCATCCAAAACATCGAGAGCGGCATCCGCTTTGTCACATTCGGCATCCAACGTTGCCTTAACGATCGTCTGCGTACCTTCCTCCTGATACAGCGCATCGATCTGCGCGAGGCGGGCCGTATAGGCAATCTTTCCGTTCGGGCGAAGGTTTTCAATGGACGTGATAAGCGCATCCCGCTTGTCCATGGAGGCAAGATAGGATTCCGGATCTGCGATCGCTTTGACAGCAGCTTCATACTCCTGCGCGGCTGCCTCTGAAACGGCCAACGCACCCTGTTTATAATCGCGGGCCGCGTCATCCTCAACGCTCATATAGATATCGCCCGCATTGCCTTCTGCCACAATATAACAAAGCCCTTCTTCATCGAGCACACTGTTTGCATACTCCGCAGAAAAATAGTACGTAACCGTTTTTTCCATGCCGGACGCTGCATTGCCGTCTACAAGATCGACCGTAACAGACCAAACACTGTCGCTGACCTTATGAAATTCAAGCGAGACGGTAGGTGTCCTATTCTGAGAAGTATCGATGTTATATGCATATGCTCCGCTGGTCTGCGGCAGTTGCGTACCCTCTTCGGGCGTAAGCGTCTCTGAGGGATAAGTAATCCGCTCATGCGCATAGTTATGATCATATCCGAACAACAACGCCGATACACCGGGAGAATTGTCCCAGCCATTGTTTCCGCCAACGCCTACATAGGATTGTCCGATCCAAAAAACAGCATTAAACGATTTTCTTGCGCCCGCTTCGCCGAGAGCCATCGGGCAATCCGTATGATTTTTGGCAAGCCCAAAACCGATAAAATTAGCGGTAAGCGTACGCTCGCTGAGTTTCATCGTTACTTTCAGCCCGTCAAGCTTGACTTTATAGTCATAAGCAACCGTATCGTTAAAATTTCTGATATCGCGAAGCAGGCTCATGCCGGACTGAATATCGTATTCGGTATAAGGCGAACCCGTGGTCACCGTCCATTCCCCGTCTTCCGGTGCCTGTTCCGGCTCTTCATAGGTCCAACCGCCGCCCTCGCCTTCCTCGACGCGGAAATATCCGTCCGCGGGGCTTCCGCTTCCGCCGACAGCCATGCCTGCCGTCACGATCCAGCATTTTCCTTCCTGATCGATCACGCTGTCTGCCCATCTGTTTTCAAAATAGACCGTAGCCGTCTTTCCCTGCGCTTCGAAAACATGCGTGTCGTCGAGCGTTGTAACGATCGCGGACCATACGGAAGACTCCGGTACATACATGAATTTAACACTGACACTGACGCTTTTATCCTGCGTAATGTCACACACAAACGTTCCGTCTCCCGCCGGAGCAAGACGTTCCGTCATCTCCACGTTTGCATATGTGATCTGATTTGCCTGATACTGATGATCGCTTCCCATGGCAACGCGCGCCTGATTTTCATATGGCTCTTTCCAAAGGAAAGCATTAAAGGAGTTCGCATTGGCGAGCGGGCGGCCTGCGTCATCCGGCGATGCCGCCAAACCAAATCCGATTCCTCCCAACCCGGCTGTTGCTGCCAGGGTTTCGCCGATTTTCATTGATACCGTCAAACCGTCAAGCTTGACTTTTTCGCCGTAATACGCCCAGTTCCCTCCATCCATAAAGCCCGTCACATATGCACTTCCGCCCAGCTCATCCGAGTCTGCAACGGAGGTCCCTCTGCCGGCACGCCATAAACTTCCGTGACCTTCGGCAAATGCGGCGAGCCCGCCCACCGTGCATGACACCGCGATCGCACACGCCATCAAAGCGCCTACAATCGGCTTCCTCATTTTTCCCATAATTTTTCCTCCTGATTCCTTCAAAGCATACCGCTTTCAATTGTTCTTGATCAATATTCCGAATAGAGGTTGATGTAAGAGATTTCAACCTCTGCATCGTTATTTCCCATCAGTTCCCAGCCAAAATTGGTGGAAACGATCCGCATATGTTCGATGCTTGCCCCCTCCATCGGAGGATCTGTAAGCTTCCCGAGACGATCAAGCATTTTGGGAATGTAATGCAAAATATCAAACTTCACGACGCCGTCCTGTCCGATCACGGATGAAGGGACCGTCGCCTCACAGTACTGTTCTTCCGCGACTTCCGTGAGCGAAGGGATATAGATGAACAGTCCCGTAGAATCCTCTTTCCCGTTATCCGGGCCGCCTTCCGCAGGAGGCGTTCCGCCGACATAACGCGTATCGTACATCTTGACTCCGAACCACATCTGCTGATTGAAACCCGGGCTTTCCGGGTTTGCATCGGTAAGCAAAAGAAACCAAACAAACATTCCTGCATGTTCCCCGTCACCGCGATTTCCCGTCACATGGTCAGATGAACATTCCGTCACCTTATAATTCAATTCCATATACAGATGTTCGGCATTGGGATCGATATCGTAATTCAGCTGTTGCGCAAGATACAGATGCGGCCAGTTTTCATCGGCATTCCTGTCGCCGTTCGGGCCGTTCTTGTAGAGCGCGGGATCGCTGTACTCCGCGCTGCCGTTGATGCGCAGCGTCGCGCACCCCGTCTTGGCAGTATCGACCGTCACCGTCTTTCCGGGATCCTGATAGGTCAGCACGCTTCCTTCATAGCTGAATTCCGCTTCCTGCGCCATGCGATGGGAACAACCCCATTGCGCGATCTGCCATACGCATTCCTCAGCCGCCTTTCCGTCATGCAGCAAATATCCCGTCGGTGTTGCCCCTTCCTCGTTTGCATTGATGCCATAGACGGTAAAGCCGCCTGAGAAGTTGAGATCCTTGAGGATCTCCACCCGTTTGTCATCGTTGACCTGCGGACGGGGAATCACTTTGTCTACGCTGTCAAAAGCTTGCAGCTCCCAGTCGGCACGGGTCTCGGGAGGCGTGACGTTCCCGCCGTCTCCTCCTGTATTTTGTCCGTCGTCGCCGGATGTCTGCGGCGCACATCCCGCCACCGCAAAACACATGACAGCCGCAAACACGCAACTGATAAAACGCTTCAGGATACTTCTCCGTCCATCTTCCCCCTTCATTTTTCACCTCTCTTCCTGTATATTCCCATCAACTCTCCGATCAGTATTCCGAATAGAGATTGATATATGAGATCTCGATCTCCGCATCGTTATTTCCCATAAGTTCCCAGCCAAAATTGGTGGAACCGATCCTCAAATGTTCGATGCTGGCCCCTTCCATCTGCGGATTTGTTAGCTTCCTCAGGCGAGTCAACATTTTGGGAATATAATGCAAAATATCGAACTTTACAACGCCGTCCTGTCCGATCGCACAGGAAGGAACGGTCGCTTCGCAGTACTGTTCCTCTGCGACTTCCGTGAGTGACGGGATATAAATGAACAATCCGGTGGAATCCTCTTTCCCGTTGTCTCCGCCCGCCTCTGCCGCAGGCGTTCCGCCGATAAAGCGCGTATCGTATGTCTTAATGCCGAACCACATCGTCTGATTGAAACTCGGGCTTTCGGGATCGGTATCGATCAAGGTGATAAACCAGACGAACATGCCTGCATGTTCTCCGTCACCGCGGTTTCCCGTCACATGGTCAGATGAACATTCCGTCACCTTGTAATTCAGTTCCATATACAGATGTTCGGCATTGGGATCGATATCATAATTCAGCGCCTGTTCCAGATACAGATGCGGCCAGTTTTCATCGGAATTCCTGTCGCCGTTCGGACCGTTCTTGTAGAGCGCGGGATCGCTGTATTCCGCACTGCCGTTGATGCGCAGCGTCGCGCACCCCGTCTTGGCAGTATCCACCTTCACCGTCTTTCCGGGATCCTGATAGGTCAGCACGCTTCCTTCATAGCTGAATTCCGCTTCCTGCGCCATGCGATGGGAACATCCCCATTGGGAGATCTGCCACACGCGCTCCTCTGCCGCTTTCCCGTCATGCAGCAAGTACCCTGTCGGCGTCGAACCTTCAATGCTGGCATTGATACCTGTCACTGCAAATCCGCCCGAGAAGTTTAGATCTTTGAGAATTTCCACCCGCTGATCATCGTTGACCTGCGGACGGGGGATCACCTTATCTACGCTATCAAAAGTCTGCAGCTCCCAGTCTGCACGGGTTTCGGGGGGCGTGACGTTTCCGCCGTCCCCGCCTGTATTCTGTTCGCCGTCGCCGGACGTCTGCGGCGCACATCCCGCCACCGCAAAACACATGACAGCCGCAAACATGATACTGATAAAACGCTTCCAACCCCTGCCTTTGTACATCATTTTTTCCTCCTTTATTTCACTTCATAAAGATTCAGACCGGAAATGGCAACCGAAACGTCATAATTTCCCGGAAGCTCCCATCCGATATTTGTGGAATCAATCGTCAGACAGTCGACGCTTGCCCCCTTGAGAGCGCCCGACTTCTTCGCCGCTTTGAGTGCTGAAGACAACAGGGGCAAGACATCTACTTTGACTGTATGCATCCCACCGCCGATTACGGATGAGGGAAGCGAAATAATATTGTCTTTCTCGCGCGCAGCATTTTCCAGCGAAAACATATAGATGAACAGTCCCGAAGAATCCTCCTTGCCGCCATCATAGCTTGACATTCCGCCGGGTGTTGAACCGATGCTCCTCGTATCGAACATGGAAAAACCGAACCACATGCGCTCTTGATAGCTTTCGCTTTCCGGATCGGAATCTGTCAGATTCAAAAACCACTGAAACTGCGCCGCATTGACCGCAGGGTTTTCCGGATAAAGAGTCCGGTCCACCTTACTCTCACAGCTTCGTATTTCGTATGTAAGCGTCATCCAAAGGTGTTTGGCTTCCGGAGAAATAGCATGATCGACGCCTGTCTGTTCCAAGAGCAAGTGCGGCCAATTTTCCGTCGGATCTGTACGTTCACGGATGTTTCCGTCGGCATCCCGCGTATATTCCTCGCTTCCCTTTATTGAAAGCGTGATCTCGCTTGTTTTACCGACATCCAATTCAACGGATTTTCCGCCGTCATCATATTGCAGCGATCGCCCTGCTCTGACACAGTCGGCGTCTGCCAAATCGTGTGTACAACCCCATTGCGAAAGCTGCCAACAGGCTCCGCCCTCTGCCGCCTCCCCGCCATGATCGAGCACTCCCGATAACCTTCCGCCGGAAGAATTGGAATGAAAAAGACTTACTTTAAACCCGCGGGAAAAATTCAGATCGGGCAAGATTTCATAGATATTCCCGTCATTGATCTGAGGACGTGTCATAATCGTACCCGTTTGCTGCGTTTTCCAATTCATTTCTCCCTCCGCTTCATCACCGTTTCGGATCCCCTCGGAACATGCCGAAAAACAGAACATCATTCCAAAGGATAGCAAAAGACTTACCATGCGAAACCGTTTCTTCATGATACGCTCCTAAAGTTCTCCAACGAGATTGATCGCATGGATTTTGACCTCTGCATCGTTGTTTCCCATCAATTCCCAGCCGATATTGGTGGAATCGATCCGCAGTCCCTCCACACCGATCCGCGTCATCGCTCCGATCTCCCGCGCCGCCATAAGCGCCTTTTCTATAAACGGCAATGCATCAAACTGTACAACGCCGCGCCTTCCCACGACGGATGACGGCAACGTTACAACGCTCCCTTCCTGGCGAGCGACTTCTTCAAGAGACGGAATAAAAATGAGTAATCCCGTCGAATCCTCCTTCCCCGTGTCATAACCGAATTCCGCAGCAGGCGTCCCTCCCATGAAACGTGTGTCAAACATCTTAATGCCAAACCACATCGACTGAAGATAGCTCGAGCTGCCCGGATCTGTGTCCGTCAGATGCAAAAACCAAACAAACATACCGGCATGCATCCTGATATCTTCCGGATATACATTCCTGTCGACCAGGGACTCACATTTTGTAACCTCATAATCGAGAGACATATACAGGTGTTTCAAACCTTGCGGAAGCAAAAACATGACATTCGTCTGTTCTGCAAGCAAATGCGGCCAATTCTCCATCAGACCGATCCTTTCCCGCACTCTTCCCTCGCTGTCACGCGGATACTCCTCACTCCCCTTGATGGAAAGCGTAAGACTCGCCCGGGCAACATCTACCGTAACACATTTTCCGCCATCGTCGTATTGCATCACGCTGCCGTCGCGGGAAAACGCAGCGCCCGCAAGATCATGCGTACAGCCCCATTGCGAAAGCTGCCAATACGGCGCGCCTTCTGCCGCTTCGCCATCGTAATCCAGAAACCCTGCAAGACGTCCCGCGGAAGAATTTGAATGAAACAGGCTCACCTGAAACCCGTGCGAGAAATTTAAATCAGGCAAAATTTCTATTCGTTTTTTATTGCAGACACGAGGTCGAGTCATGACTTTACCGGTGTTCTGCCGTTCCCATGCCGTCTTCATATTATTCCTCCCGTTCCTGCGTGACCTTAATGGAAAGGTTTTCCAGTGTAGCGCTGACCTTGGCGACGTTGGAGACTTCCCAACCGATATTAAAACCGTTCACGGCCATATTTTCCCATTTTGACTGAGGCAAGGCGCCGTTCGCCTGTGCCGATGAAAATGCTTCCCGAAGAAGCGGCACAATATCGATCTCCACATGCCTGCAGACTCCCGTCTGCATTTTTGCGTCCGATGCCCCGAACAACGCCTCACCGGATGGAGCAAAAATAAATTTTCCCGTTGCATCCTCTTTCCCGCCGTCAAAGGACTGTCCTCCGGGAAATACTTCATACCGGTTATCGAAAAGCGTAACACTAAACCAAAAATAATCAATGGAACTGCTGCCCATATCGCGGACCTGAAAGATCCATTGCAATTGATCGGCTCCGATCGAATCATCTGTCACCGCGCATTCATTCACCGTTATATCGGCAGAAATCGTAAGCGCTTTTTCCTTCGCCGGATATACCACCTCGCTCGTTCCGGACAGTATGAGATGCACCCAATCCTCCCCGTCCCGACGCGGCACAACTGCACCCGTCTCCTGGTCAACGTATTCACGGGATGTATCAACAATAAGTTCCGCCTTGCTGCGTTGCGGCGTGAGTTTTACCAGTTTACTTCCCGATACATTGGTCAGTGTGAAGGCGTCACCGTCTTGACCGACGATCCCGTTTCCGTCATCCACCAAAGTTTTCAGCGAAAGATCGTTCCGCGAAGCATCATACCCATCACGCGTTCTGGAGAGATCGCAGTACTGTCCAAGCGACCATAACGGTGCAGTCGTCGGCGATGAGCCTTCGTACTTCCACCATGTATAGGCATACGACTGTGACTCCAACCCCGAAACCTTCACGCCTTCTTGAAAACCTGTATCCGATAAAATTTCCCGTGTGATCAACTCGACACCGTCCGACGCATCGTTTCCCGATGACTCGGACGCACATGCCGTACAGCCGGTCAGAAATACTGCCGCAAGTAAAATTGAAGCAATTGCATAAGATCTTTTCAACATGCTCCACTCCCTGTCACATCTTGATCGCGCCCGTCGTCAGACCCGTGATGAACTGTTTGGAGGTAAACATAAACGCGATCACAAGCGGCAAGCTGGCAATTACATACCCGGCATAGATGACCGTATCGGTAATAGACGGATTGCTTGCCGAATTGAAATTGACAAAGACGCCGACGCTGATCGTATAAAGGATATCCTTCCCGTAAAGAATCAACCGCGCCCAAATAATATCGTTCCATGCGGAAAGCAACGTCGTCAATCCGATCGTAAACAGGATGGGCAGACTCAAAGGGATCGCAAGCGTTATATAACGTCTGAAATGACTGGCGCCGTCGATCTCCGCAGCTTCAAAGATCCCGTCGGGAATCCCCACAAAGAAGGTGCGCAAAAGGAATACAGATACCGGAAGGCTTCCCGATACAGCGGGAATGATCACGCCCCAGAGCGACTGACCCAATCCGAAGGAGTTGTACACCATCGCATAGGAAGGAGCAAGCGTCAGGATACCCGGTACCATCATGAACGCAAGAAAGAGCGTAAAGATAATATTTCTGCCTATAAAACGAAACCGCGTAAAACCATATGCAGCCACGCTGGAAAAGAGCAAAACCCCGAAAATTTCGCATGCAGCCACAATGACGGTATTCAGCAGATAATTTTTTATATAGCCCCATGCAACGCCATATCCGCTCAGGAGCATGGGCACGGATGCCGTTCCGGGCAATGCAAACGGATGCAGCAGAATATCGGACGGGAGCTTTACACTGTTTATGAGCAGAATATAGAACGGAAACAATACAAGAACTAACAGGATGACAATAATCAGATGAAGGAAAATCTGCCCCAACCTGACCTTATGCATTGCATTCCGTCCCCGGATTGTATTTAACTGCTTATGCATCATCGTCTCCCCTAAAAATCACTGTCCTGCGATTTGATAAACTTATTGTTGATTATGGTAATTACAAGAATAATCAGGAACATCACCATCCCCATCGCACAGGCATACCCGTAAGGACCGACGCGCGACGAACCGTTAATGAGACGGTAGATATAATATCCGGGAACGATCGTACCTGACTGCATACTGTTGATCACTTCGCCCGGGCCGCCGTAGGTGATTGCATATTGTAACGAATAATTCTGCAATCCGCCAATAAATCCCATCACAATGAAATACTTCAACTGTCCCCGGATCATCGGAAGGTCTATCAGGAACACCCTCCTGAATACGCCCACTCCATCCAGCCTGGACGCCTCAATGATCGAAGGATCTATGGCATTCAGTCCCGCAAGATAAATGAGGAATGAGGTACCGCCCATCCACGGGAATCCGAACAAAAACATGGAGATATAGACGATGACCGTATTCTGATCGGTAAACCATCCGATCGGCTCCATGCCGAAAAATCCGATGATCGTATTGGCAACACTCGTCGACGTACCCGAAAGGATGAGTCTCTGCCACAGCAGAAGAACGATAATGCTTGGCGCCATTGCGGGAAGGACAAAGCAGAATCGATAAAAATTCGAGACTCTCGATTTCAGATTATACATCAGTTCCGCCAGGAAAATAGCTGCGCCGTTCCCGATCAGCATGGAGACAACCGTAATCAGCACAACGTTCCCCATCGACCTCCAGAACAATCTGTCCTGAAACAGATCTATGTAATTCTGAAATCCGATAAAGCCGGCCTGATTGGTACCGTCCCAATCGGTAAAAGAATGCTGAAACGCGCTGAACATCGGATACAAACTGAAGACGCATAGCAGGATCAGCGCAGGGAATACCCAAAAAATACCTGCATTTTCACGGTTGAAAATACGTTTTTTTAATGTTTTCCCGTCAAATTTTTTTTCGTTCACACGCTCTTTCATCTTCCCCTCCGGCCTTGGTTGAAACGTCTTGTTTTCACTCTACATAAGGCGGCCAATCGCTGTTCGCCCAACCGTTTGCATCATAGAGGATCTGCGCATTTGTCACAAAAGCCTCTTCCAGCGTCTTAAGCATATTCCGCATATTCGCAATATCCCCGTCACCTGTCACATAGGTTGAAACAATGCTGCGGCGGAACAAATACCATGCATCGTAATAATCTTTGTTCATTGAACTGCCTGCAGTGACCGCCGCCCAAGCCAACGCTTTTTCATTGGATAAATCGCTCTTATAATCTTCGATCAGCGGCGTAAAAAATTCATATGCCCCGTTCCCGGAAAGCGGAACGGCAAAACCGAGATCGTTGACCATCTGATCGTTGATTTCCGCACTGGTAAGGTACATCAACATATCGATGCATGCATTGACACAATTATCGTTCCCGGCAGCGGCATCCTTATTCATTGCAGAATTTGTGATCGCCCAGCTTGTGCTGTCGCCGCGCAGTCCGCGACGGACAAAATAATTGTTTACATTATATGTCGTATAATACTCGCTCTTCGGCTGATCGGCAGGCTGCGTTTCAACAACCGGGAAGGAAAATACACCGACTTCAAACTTGCCGTCCACGGTATCCAGAATCTTACGCATATTTGCGCCGGACGCTTCACACATCGCCAGATTTCCTGCCGCAAATTGTTCGATCGCATTATAGCTCGTCCAGCTTGTGGGATAATATTTACAGGTCTGGTAAATGAGCCGATACACCTCATACATTCTGTCACTGTCGGGCGCATAGATGCGTGATCCATCTTGCTTTTTCGTCATAAACCCGCGTACGAATTCTTCTGATTTAACATAATGATCCTGCTTAACGACATCGAGTTCATCAATAATATCGCTGAAGAGCGAAGTCTCGATATACGAATCGTACCATGGATAGAAAGAGAAGAACGGACAAAGATAGGTATCGTCTCGATCGGCATCGGCACGATTATTTTCCTGGGCATAGGCATGCAATCTGTCCTGTGCTTCCATAAACTCCTTATAAGTATCCGGAGCTTCTTCAATGCCCGCCTGCTGCAACAGCGTCTTATTGTAAATGATACCGATAGGATCAAGCTCCATGCCGACATTGAACACCTGACCGTTGGGCGCAAATAACGAAGCGTAGACATCGTCACTGTACATATCTCGCCAGCGCACACTTCCGGCTTCCCCTTCTTTACTGTATTTGTTCGGGGTCTCCATAACGTCCGCAAGGTTGTAAAACCACCCTTTGTTCTGGTCCTCCGCAATGGTTACGGGAAGATAGAAAATCAGTTCGGGCGCAGTTCCCGCGTTCAGCATCGGCAGCATCGTCTCACGATCGTTATTGATGGAACTGGATGCCACAGTAAAATAATAGCCGAACTTCGCCGCATTCGCCTTGTTCCAATCCTCAACCAGACGTTCCAGCGTGTTATAAGGATGGGGATTGGTATATTTATCATATATCATCGAAGCGGTTGTATTATATCCAAGGTCCTGTCCGCCGCCATCGATCGTAAGTTTCGTATAACCGAGCGCCTCCCAGTCCCCTTTCTCTATGGGATCGAGATCCTTATCCGGATCCCCGGTATCCCCGATAATGTTACATGACGCAAAAGAACAGCATCCGAGCATAGCAGCCAGTATGAGAGAAATCGTCTGCAACCATTTTTTCATGAATCATGCCTCCTGTTTGATATCATCACTATACACGCTGTACTACGTCTTGTCAATACCAACATACATTTTTTCACATCAAAAGCTGTATTGCTTAATACAAATTATTGTTAATTTTGCACTTTTTTAGAATAAAATACTTGAATTATTTTCTTATATTTGTTATTATAAATACAATTAAGGAGGAATGAATATGAAATCGATCCGAATGCCGCTCTATAACCAGATCATGGAATACCTTCTTAGACTGATCTCGATCCAGCAGCTTGAAGGCAACTATGATTTCCCCTCCGAAATATCCATCGCTCTGCAATTCGGCGTAAGCAGAACGACTTCCCGGCGAGCCATCATTGAACTGACGGAAAAAGGTTTTCTGACCCGAAGGCAGGGATCCGGAACAAAGATCAACAAAAATATGAGTGCGGAACTATTATCGGAATTAAAAAAATACGCAAATGAAAACACTCCGAAGCGCGTAGAAAAGTTCCGAAAAACGGTCGCCGTAATTCTTCCGGATCTGAAAAGCCGCTATATGAATAATATTCTGGACGGAATCCAAGACCTGGTCATGCGCAACGGATGGGATATTCTGATTGCGATTTCAAACTACGATCAGGATTTGGAAGAAAGTTTAGTCAGACGGCTTCTCTCGAACTGCAACGGACTGATCATCTTCCCCGTCAACAAGACCACATACAATCGAGAAATCGTCAAACTGTCGCTCAAAAATTACCCGCTGGTCGTGATCGATAATCTATTACGCGGCGTAGAGATGAGCTCAATTACGTCCGACAACTACAAGACCGCATATAAGGCCGTAAATTTACTTATCGGATGCGGAAAACAAAGGATCGGCATCATTTCTCACCCTTTCGAATCTGCTTTCTCGCTCCAAGAGCGCTACCGGGGGTATCAGGATGCGCTGATCGAACACAATATCCCGATCAAATCCGCATACATACTCAACACCCTCAATCATTACGATGAAAACGCATACAATCAAATCAAGGAATTCCTGAACAAAAATCAGGATCTCGATGCTCTGATATCCTTCAATTATGAGGTAGGACTCAAAGCAGTCAAAACAATCAAAAACGGTTTTCATAATCTGACAACACGGGATCTCATTTTGTTTGATGAAGAATTTGAAGAATTATACGATCTGCTTGCATATAAGTTAAATTATATCAAGCAGGATGCATTTTTGATCGGTCAAACCGCCTTTTCAATCATACTGGAAAAAACACAAAATCCTGATTTTTTAAACCGACATATTGTCATTCCTGAAAAAATTTATTTTAACACACAATAAATTGATTTTCTCGAAAAAATATCATAAAAAATAAAACTGCTTTATGCAGAATTGTACCCATAATAAGATATACGACCGTGCTGCTGACGGCCGGCATTTCAAAACTTATTTCGACCAGGAAGTAATCAAGATAAAATATACCGGAATGTCTGTTCGGTACCAGACCGCAGGTCCACCAAAAAAAAGCGGACCTGCGCAGAATACTTCGCGCCAATCGTGCCATCTTTCCTTTTCCTGCGCTGTGCGCTGCGCTCGTGCCAAAGCTACGCTTCGGGGTGAACTGCGGCATGGCTTTGCCATGCTTGCGCAGTCATTTGACAGGTCCACCAAAAAAGCCACAGGGTGCTTTCGCCCCTGTGGCTTTTTTGGTGGACCTGCGCAGAATTGAACTGCGGTCTTACAAGGTTCGTCTGCGGACACT
>ERZ1643249.3260-NODE-3260-length-14407-cov-6.450739_pt1 | contig 14407 bp, 12 predicted proteins | sample MGYA00579263_ERZ1643249 | MGnify/ENA primary metagenome ERZ1643249 (study PRJEB29033, sample SAMEA4952264) | chicken gut metagenome | biome: Broiler Chicken; feature: Gastrointestinal Tract; material: Caecum | place: Ireland | collected 2018 | study: Broiler...
CTCCCCTTCCATATTCCCATAAAAGTTTTGATTAACGTATTGCCTATTAATCTCTGATTTCATCTGTTTCACTACAATAAACCCTCCAAAATCCTAAATATTTGCTTCTTTAATGGCTTCAATCTGTTCATTAAGATTCTGAATTTGTAAAGTCCTCTCATAAATCAGGCCATTAATATCAACAATCTGATTTTCCATTCCATTAATATCTGAATTAATCTGCTCTATCCTGTTCTCAATCGTATTCACTTCATTTTCTGTTTTATATATTTCTGACTCTCTCAGTTCTTTGATCGTGTCGTTGGCTGCATTGATTGAGCTCCGGACATCTTCGATATCTTTTTCATAATCCTGTATTTCCATAGTATATTGATTGATTTCCCCATTAAGCATGCGTATGTAGTATTCATATTCTTTCATTATTTTAATATCAGATACCCTCTCAACCTTTTCGTTATTTGTATAAAATTTGACTCCTGATCCACCAATATCAATCTGACATGACACATCCGTAAAACGTTTTGAAACATCACTGATCTGTATCACCATCAAATCCCTATTATGGATGATGATGTCGGCCGGGAATGTTCCCTGAAGCCGGTCTCTCACAGTCACTGCTATACTTTCGTTCTGGTCATAACTATAGTCATCTATTTTAAAAATCACCTCCATAAGATTCTGTTCATCCGAATACTCCCACGAAATTAAAGTAAATGTCTTTTGGTCTACAGAAAGTTCAGAAAATATTTCTGAGAAATATTTTGAACCCTGAAGCGGCATTGTAAAATTTGATGTAAGGAAAAATAGATACCCTCCAACAAAGATAATCATAAAAGCATAGAAAAAATAATTCCTGTGGCCTTTTAATTTGGAATCATATTCAATTTTTCTTGTTCGTACCTGATTTTTACCGCTCATAATCATTACCCCGATCCATCTCTAATCGCCTCCATTTCGGACTTTTTTTCTTTTTTGCTTTTTCCTTAATAGTGTTCTGCATTATGATTTCTGGCTTTTCAATGATATCCTTTGTTTTTTGGCTCATAATATATGGCTTATATTGTATCTTTTTTTCCTTAATTTTTTTATTCTCTTCCATTCATTTCAGCTCCCCAATGTGTAGATTCTATCAATCAACCATTTACCGTCTTGATTCGTTAATTCAGCATCAAAAATATAATCAGTATAATTATCCAAGCCTATATCATCATTAAAAAGATTCAATTTTCCGTGAATGACCACCACTGCCTGACCGTCATCAATCATTTCTGCCACACAGCGTTGGTCGATGATTTCAGAATTTATTGATGTTCCATCGGTATTTTCATCTTCCTCACTCAATCTTTTTAACCGCTGCTCAAGGTCATCTAATGTTTCGGAATCATCCAGCTGATATAAATTTTCCAGAGCATTTTCTGTCATAAATTCCTCTGTCTTTAAATATCTTTCATATGGATCATCAGAATATCCATAATATATATCAATAAATTCCTCACAAACCTGTTTTACAGAAAGAAGCTGTCGATCATATGTCTCTGTTTCATTTTGCTGACCCTCTATTTTCACTTCAGTCTCATTTTCATCGATGGTTTCCTCATTTATCAACTCGTACTCTTTTTTATAATTTTCAGCGAGAAAAGCATAATAAACTGCGATCAGAGCCAAAACCGCCATAAGAACCATGATTCCAATTTTTTTCTTCAATTTTATATCCTCACTGGTAACAAAAATATGTTGTTGTTCCTAAAATTCTATCGTAAATACTTTTGTAAACGCCACTACCCTGCTTGAAATTGGCTTGATACAACACATTCGCAGGGCAGATACTGCCATGATCCAAGACATACTTTGCATTTGCGATCGTCCTCGCATCTGGCTTTGCCGTATCTATTGTTCCGGAAATTGCCGGTGAATACTGGCCTTTTTGGTAAATTACACCTCGTATCGTATTCGGAAATAACGGGCTTTTAACCCGATTGACCACGACGCTCACAACAAGCCGCTGATGCTCATCAGATGCCCATGTAGCCCCAGCTTCACGGCACAATAACCGGGCCACCAGATCCAATTCCTCAGCCGTATAGTCCAATCCTCCTGAACTTGAGGATGATGTATTGGTCTTTCCTATTTGTGTCATTGGATCTACACTTTGTCCGTTTATAAAAATCCGGAAATCCAAATGAGCACCCGTTGACGAGCCCGTTGAACCTACTTTTGCGATAACATCTCCCTGATTCACCGTTTGTCCGACAGAAACAAGCAACTGTGAAGTATGGTTATATTGTGTCTTTGTACCATCTCCATGATCGATGATACAATAATTGCCAAAACTATAATGATATGTAGCCAGCGTCACAGTCCCTGATTTTGACGCATAAATCGGCGTTCCTGCCGGTGCCGGAATATCAATGCCGGCATGAAGTTCTTGCCCGTGAAAAGGACATATTCGGTATCCGTATTTCGATGACAGACTCTTATACTGCGCCGGCAGCGGCCAAATAAATGAGCCTGTTCCGATACTTCCTCCTGATCCTGCATTTACTGTATTCAATAAATTTTCTACTTCATCCGGGAATCCGGAATAGGCGCCATTGGCAGCCAAATGATGATCATCAATATATTTCTGGAACTTTTCGGTATCATAAGTGTCTAATACATCAATAACCCCACGGTCAGAAATATAAGCAGCATATAATATCTTTAACTTTTCGGTATCATTTACTGAATCAATGTTCAGTTTATTGATAAGCCATGCAATCTCTTTAACAGCAACTTCGATGCTGTAGTATGGATCGCTAATCTTCAGTCCATCATCAGGGCTGTATTTGATATTATCCTTTTTTAATGTTGCCAACATTGGATCTTCGCCCTCGCCGTTGCTGATCACTTGCATCATTGCAAGAACGACAGACGAATATTCTCCTATATCTTGTCCAATGCATTCCCGGATGACTGTATCTTCATAAGCTAATACAGAATCGGAAAATATTGATGGGATATCCTCCTGATACTGCTGGACTTGCATTTCGCTGCCGCCGATCAGCACCATGATCACGATAATCAAAAAAATAAATCCGCTAAATAATAAAGTCATCAATGCGGAGGCGGCAGCGATAACAATCTTTATTTTTTTTGAAATTGCCGGCACATTATACACCACCTCTGAATAGTTCAAGTTCTTCATCAGTCAGCCGGACTTGCAACTCTACATTCTGATCTGAAGTGATAGATAATATACACTCTCCACGCTCAAGCATTGGAATTCTGTCTATTTCTGAATCTGTAAGCTGGCCATGAAAAATATCTTGAATCAAACCGGCCACATTGTTATCCTGTCTGAAGATAAATTTATACTGCGATAACTCAAATAATATTTTGATAGCATTAATCCCTGCTTCAGATGAACCTTCAGGTACATAATCACGGATAGACTGGCTGGCCATGATAATGCCAGTGAAGAACTTCCTGCCCTCTCTTGCGAACAATGTCACTTGTTCCACTGCAGCCAGCTTTTTGGTGTTAATCCAGTTATGGGACTCATCGATGATGATTAATGTATGGATAACATCCTCTAACCGAATCATTCCTGACTCATACCTTTCCTTCATAATTCTTCCGTTTTTTACAGAGTTACCCCAACATAATGATAATGTGTTAAAAATCAAGGCATCAAAAATATCCGCTTTCATATTTCTGATTGTCGATATATCGAATACAACAACCTGTGTGTCTGTGATGTTATCAAAAGTCGTCGGCCCGTTGATCAGTGAGCCAAAATTTTGAACCAAATTATGGACAGAGCGCCTGACCGAATCCATCCTTTTTATTGCATCCATTGTGATCTGCGCTTCAAATTTATTTTCTTTTCTCTTTGCATACTCACCAATCTTTTCATCAATCAATGTAATAAGGTCTGAAAACGTTGGATATCTATCTGCAGGAAGCCCCGTTAGCTGATGGCAAATAATGTCATAGCCATTATTCTCTATAAATCCAAATTTCATATATAATGCATTGACAAGTTCTTCAAATGAATTAAGTTCCTCACGGGATATTCCCGGTGTCGATAATTTAAAAAATGTACTTAATTTTGAAATATGTACTGCATAATTCCCATTCTCTGTTTCAGCACCCGGTAATATTTCCAAAGGATTAATGATACCATTTGTTCCATCAAGCCTGATAAATTTCCCACCGATGGTTTCCGTCAAATATCTGAATTCGCCTGATATATCAAATGTCCTGATATAATCACCACGGGCAGCTCTGTCTAACATCTGCTGTTTTAGTAGAGATGATTTTCCGCTGCCCATGCTTCCGATCACAATACTGTTATAATGTGTACGTTTTGATGATACTGCAAACATATCAAACAGTACATTGCCATGACATGGCGTATATCCAAGCAGCGTCCCAAACTGATCATCCAGCGACGAAAAATAGAAAGGCAATCCGCCCGCAAGCGTAGTGCTTTTAAATTCTTGCCCTTCAAGGTAATATGCCTTATTTCCGTTCTGGTTATGGTATGGCCAAAACATGGTCTGCCACTCATTCTTGCTCTCGTTCAAGAAGATACAGGCGTCGTAATTGCCAGCCTCCAAGTTATCAATAATCTTTTTTGCCGATACTTCTAACTCACTGATCATCTTTGATGCCACAAATATCCGGATATGTACAAGCTTGATAACTTCACCCATACTCTCGATTTCATGGTACAATTTCTGAAGTTCCTGTGCTCTCATTTGGGCATCATATTTTTCTGAAAAATCAGAACCGTAGATACTTCTCTGAGACTGCTCTTTGATTGATTTGTTGATGTTTTTCTTGACTTCTGTAATGTTGTCCGTAGCAATATCAATCGTTGTGATAACATTATTGATATTACATAGGGTACTCATCCAGAATCGGAGCATATTAGGCGGATATCCATAGACATGGACACACATCTCATATCCGCTTCCAGTCTTGATAATACGCTCATCACGAAAGCTTATCCCGCCCTTGACGGAAAGGAAATGCAGCATTTTCTTATCTAACTCTGTTTCCTTTGTCTCTGATGCCTCAAAGTTTATGTTATGGATATTGAGATTTTTATTGCACATTTTATATAAAATCTGTAATTTTTTATCCATATCCATTTCTGCGACCATTTTGGCCAATGTATTAAATACATTGAGCCTGTTTTTGATCAATGCTTCTTCGCTTTCGCCATAGATGAACATATAAAATTCACGGTTTGTATTATATTTTTCAAGATTTTCCGCTTCTGTCAGCTTCCTTTTTAGCTGCCGGCGCAAATTTGGATTTTTCTGAACTTTCATCCTTCCACTGATATACTTCTGCTGATCATAAGTCATTGCCTTAAAATTCAAGGTCACGATCTTAACATCTTCGGCATATACACGATAGAACCGTGCCCATTTCATGACATCATAACTTGCTTCATCATCGGTCTTGGACCGCCAGTCTTTGGATATGATCTTCACAATATCCATACATGTGCCATTTTTAAGCCGAAAGCAAGCATTGCTCTGATCATAATTGACTATCGGAATAACCTGTGTGATTGGCTTCTTATTTATCCAGCTTATTCCCATCTTTCTCACCTTCCTCCAACAAAAAATCATCCGTGTAAACGCCCGAATCTTTATGGAGCATTAACAAAATCGATGTATAATTTTTACGTTTTGGATTGTAGTAGCTTGGCAGGATCAGTATCACTGCCATGGCAGCGGAAAATATGTAAAACGGGATCAATAGCATTGAATATACCATAGAGGATATAACCATCGTCACCGCACCATATATGATCAAAAAGAAAAAATCCTGCACATAGATATATTTGTAAACTTTCGTCTTTGACTTAATCTCTTTTGGCATATCATACATCATTTACACCTTCTTTGCTCTTTTTAGGACGTCCCCTTTTTTTCTTTGATACCGATTCACTCTTTAAATTTCTTTCAGCTTTTCTTTTAATGCTTTCTTTTGATTGCATTGATATCTCTTTATATTCATTTTTCTGTTTTTCTATATCTTCCGGCATCTTCTGAATCTCTTGAACAGATTCATTTACAGCCACATTCTTAGCGTTTTCATAAGGTTGCCGGCCACTTAATACATCTACACCTCTATCGCCCTGGATTGCTTCCGCAGCACCGGTATCAACCGCAGCCGTATTCGCTGCAGCACTTTGGACTTCTTGGCTTAACATACTTATATTCCCTTGGACATTTCCTGTACTTCCAGATTCATCTACGGCCACATTCTTATCATCTCCATAAGGTTCATAAGGTTGTTGGCCACTTAATACCTCTCCATCCCTATCGTCTCGGATCGCTTCTGCAGCATCCATATCAACTGCAGCCGTATTCGCTGCAGCACTTTGGACTTCTTGACCATTTAACATATTTACTTTGTCATCTTCTGCATCGCTGGCTTCACCTATAGCCATGTTTTTGTCATCTTCGTAATACTGGCCACTTAGTACATCCACACCTCTATCGCCCTGGATTGCTTCTGCAGCACCGGTATCAACCGCAGCCGTATTTTCTACAGCACTTTGAGCTTCTTGGCTTAACATACTTATATTTTCTTTGGCATTTTCTGTACTTCCAGACCCATCTACAGCCACATTCTTATCATCTCCATAAGGTTGTTGGCCACTTAATACATCTACGCCTCTATCGTCTTGGATTGCCTCTGCATTTGCGGCATCTGTACCAACCGCAGCCATATTCACCGCAGCACTTTGGGCTTCCTGTTTTCTGCCCATTGGATTATTTACATTATCTTTGGCAACCATTCCTTTATTTGGTGTCATCTGCATATTTTCTAAATTTCTTTGAGATGCAGCCCTGCCATCCTCATTGGCCGATGATAAATTTTCTGTATCTTTTGCAATTTTCTCCATGCCCAAAGGCTTATTTTCTTGATTTTCTTTTGACGCTTCCCTATCCAACATATCCGACTGCTTTGGTCTTTGATCCTCGGAAGCCTTAACATCAGGTTTTGTATCATTTTCCGGTTCTGTCTGCGTTTTACTATTTTGGAAATCAGAAATCTCATTTTCTATTTCTTGATTTTCTTTACCATCGGTAAACATCTGATCCGCAGGAACAGAACTCATCATTGCACCAACAACATAATCCATTGCTGCTCCTTGGCTTTTATCATATCCTTTATTATCCACAGCACCTTTCTCTGAATCTGAAGAAGATACATTTCCTTGCTGATTTTTATCTTCCTTCTTCTCATTATTAGTTTTTGTACTATTCTCCGAAGATGACCCTGAACTGCTGTTCTTCCCATGATCTGCCCCTGATTCATTATCATCTTTATTAATCATATTTTCAAAAACACTCCGAGCCATGCCGACAATTCCGCCTCTTGAATGATTTGAATACGGATTTCCAAAAGCAATATTTCTCGCCGTCCGGGCGGCAGATGTTCCAGCATGTGCCATGCCACGGGCGGCCGCTACACCGGCAACAACTTTTCCCCAGCCGGATTTCAGCCCTATATCAATACCTAGAAGCCGCTCAATGATGTTTGGCCCATCGATCAGACAGAACGTAAAAAATAAAAGTGCAAAAGTTTTTGTAAATTCATTAAAGTCGGATTTACTGATATAATCATTAGCAATCGTATAAATACGCAACATAACAGCTGTCATCAAAAGTGCAATATACAAATTTTTTAAATTATCCAATATCTTCAATATTTTCTGTTCACCTGTGATCTGAGCAGAAAAAAGCGTAGCTAACATGTAGGTCGTAACAATCTCAAATATTATCCGTATTACTTTATAACTTGTGCATAAAAACCCTATGATGAGTGATATCAGACCGACATACAACAGCAAAAAATCTATCCTATACCTGAAGTAATAAGGTGTATCAAAAAGATCAAACCATTTATCTTTGATCTTGCTTGTTTCCCATGTACCATCATCGTTAAGGCTTTCCAGTTTAGTAGTGATCAGTTCTTTATATGTATCATCAACAATCCCGCCAGGCTCCATGACCTCTGTAATATTGATATTTGTTATTTTGGAGGTACTGATATTATTGCCCTTGAACTTAAATTCGTTATCATCAAATCCTTTATTGATCATATATGCAACATCATCAACATCAGACACCATAAGTTGGCTTGATAAATTTGATATATTATCATATACAGCGTTTTTGCCAACTAATACAATATTGTTCAGGCTATCCATTAAAATAGGTAATGCCGTAATCACTGCTACAAATATGATTGTATTCTGAGCAACCTTAAATCCCTTTCCATGTCCATATCCCATGATCAGCATGATTCCAAAAGCAAATATAGACAGTATCAAAATTGCTGCAATGACCGGTCTGAAAGTATTGAAGAAATTTTTTAATGCAGGATATTGTGTAAAATCGATCAGACTGTACATATTACTATATAAGTTTTCACAGAAATCACAGATACTTTTTAGCCCTTTTGCAATCGTCCAACCTATAGACCTTAAAATGCTGACCCAAAAAACATTCTGCGAAAAATATTCACTGTTATTTTCAAGGATTGCGACGACATCCATGAAGACTACCCCCTCTCTTTTTTAATGATATCTAATACTGTCTTTGCAGCCTGTGCGTATTTTAGCATCATTTTTTCAATGATAAATGTTTTAAATTCTTCAATATTTTTTACAGCCCAACCGGCAACCTCATCTTCGTCATAAAATTGAAGTAATATATTCTCAATGACCGCCCAAAGTTTTAGTGTCATGCATTTGTCATCATTACCATCCAGCAGCCCTTTGGCTCTTTTTAAAATTTCAGGAATATATACCCGTTGGCTCAGATCAATGTGATTGAGGCTATATCCGTGTAAATAATCCTCCGGAATACGGTTATCCGGGAAGTCATCTAACAAATATTCATATCTGTATGAAAAAGCCGTCTTGGAATCACATGAGTTGAAGATTGGCCTTGGAATGATCTTTTCCTGATGATTGTTCCGCCGTTTTGTCGTCCTGATCATCACACATTCACCCTCTTTGAGATTCATCAGTTCATTGGCTGTGATCAGTCTTTTTTCTTCATACATTTCTGTAATATTTTTATCCAAACTCAGTTTTTTTCCTGATCTATGCGTATTTACAATCGTTTTGCTTCCACACATCTTAGAAAATTCTTCAGCCGTTTGAATATTTCCGGACATGATATACATCTTATTACCGCAGTTTTCATAAATTGTGTCCCATGCGTCCTTATACAAATTTTTTCCTTGATTTAATGCTTGGACGAATAAATTAAACCTTATCCCTCTTGAAAGACACACCGTGATGATACTGGCCATATTTTCTATTGCCGGCAGATTTCCAAATTCATCCAGCATAAAGATAACTTCCCTCTGGCAGCGTCCATTTCTTGTAAACGTCGCTTTTTTAGCAAGGGCAAAGTATAGTTGCCTGATAAATACACTTGCAATGAAATCCTTAGAGTGATCATAATCCGGAAGACCAATAAATATTGCTGCCGGCCTTTCTCCAAATCCAACGTCCTCCAAATTGATTGAAGATTCTGCCGTGACTTTCGCTATTTCCTGATAAGTAAATACGGTCAGTTTTGCAAGCAGATTTGAGAATATACTTCCTTTGGTTCGTGCTCCTGCCAGCCCAACGGCAGCATATTTCATCTTAGCCAAATCCCGATCTGGACGATTTATAAAATAATGATCCAACATGGTGCGGCCATCCTCATCCTCGATATTTGCCATTTCTTGAAACATATTGATGACTGAGTACATCGTCACTTTCTTTTCATGCTTATTGGTATTCTCTGCTTGATCTGCTTCTACACAGTCAATTACTGTCCCAAGGATCAATGCTGCAAGAAGATTTGATGAGTTATTCGCCCAAAATTGGCTGTCACCATCACCCTCATCAGGGTTAAAAACCGAATAACACAAAGAATTCGTCAACAGTTCGGCCTCTGAATAATCGCCTGCTTTATATCTGTCTATGATCATAGATAATGGGTTAAACAGTAGTGTTGAATGGTTTGGATCAATAAAATTTAAAACAAAAACATCAAAACCGCGTTTTTTCAATGTTTCAGCCGATGCCGAAAAAAGTTCTAGTTTTGGATCAGTTGCAATAATCGAGGCTTTTTCTTCTGCTCTGGAATAGATATCAAGCATACGCATAATTTCCATCTCACCTTTTCCTGATCTCGTTGTTCCAACGATCAGGTTATTGACGGCTCCATCATCCACATATAATTTATCCTCATATTGGCTGACAATAAATCCTGCTTTTCCTTTAAATGTCTTACCACCACGCATAGGAATTTCTTTATATTCTTTCCTGATCTCATCAATGGTAGCCCATCTTTCATCGCCTTTCTGCCCGATGTTCATTTCGGCATAAGCTACACGGATATTATAGGCAAACAATCCGTCAACAATCAGCAGAATAATCATCAAAGCCATATATATCATCGTAAAATCCCGGCTAAATTTAAATCCATTCATTATTCCTATATATTCTGAAATATGTTCCGGATCAGTGAATGTGTATTTGATATTCGATATAAAATGCAAGAGAAAATTTACACAAAATACGGCAATAAGATCAATCAATACACAAATAAAAATTATCACTATCGGTTTAGCCAAGAATGTATTCAATTTCATTAAGCGTTTATTTTTTTCTTCCATATGTTTTTTCATAAATAAAATACCTTTTGATGTTGAGGTGTCAGAACTGACACCTCAACAGTCTTGAAATTAAAAGGATATCTGGTTAAACAGCCATTCTCCTATGTATACTGCACCAAGCGCTATGATCGATCCGATCACTATTGCTGGTAAAAGTGATTTTGCGCGTTCTTGTGTTTTTTGCGATGGAACGATCAAACATACACCACATATCAAAAATGCTGCGATAACAACACCAACAACATATGGCTGGCATGTCTTGCAAATATTAATAATATTCTCCGAAAATTTATCCATTTTGTTTTGACTCCTGTGTATCTTTTTTATTTTTCTTTTTTGCAATGATATATAAAACTACGGCTACTGCAGCCAATAAAACTGCAATACCTACTGATAAAAAGGCGAAAGGCATTGCATAATCCACTTGATAGATTGCCGTTAAACAGTGTGTATAAGTATATGTACCTGTTGTATTAACTTCAGCTGTATATGTTGCAATTCCCGTATACAGCTGCGGCATTTCTACATCTGCAGCATATGTCGCATTAATCACATCTACCTGTTCATAACCATAGGCTCTCGCATCTCTGCGCAGTTCACCGTCAACTCTGTACTGCGTTCCGTACCACGCAACATGATCGATTTCATACCTATCCCTATCAAGCCCAAGGTAATCTAAAATCACATATTCTTTACCGCTGATATCCAGATTACCGTAATCATCTTTTTCTATTCGTGTCCCATTGATCAAGTAATACGGGGCGTCATAGACATATACTGTCATTGGTATTTGAATATCCTGCCACTCCGATCCAGTGACCTGCGTATCCTGGAGCTGCAGCGTTGCATCTATCTTTTCGCCAGTCCGCTCATCTGTGACTTCCGTTTCCATAGTTTCCGGCACATCTTCGCCGGTAAATTCCTGATTGATTGAAATATGCTGTATCTGCTCCGGCATTGCTTCATAATCAACTGATGCCAATGTAAACTCATATTGACTTCCATCCACATCAAATACTTTAGTTTGTGCCGGAGAATACTCCTGTTCTTTTAAAAAGTCTGTCTTATCAACCTTTGTCAGTTCAGTCATCACATCTTTCTTTGAGATCACCTCATCCAATGTTTCTGTCAATTTGTATTTTTTCCCGTCATAATCCATCGTATCTTCAACTTCAGACAATATATCTCCAGAAGCTTCTTCACTGTCACTTTCGTATGTCCATGTAATATTAAGATTTCCCTCCGAATCTGTGATGATCTGTTCAGAGTCCGGCAATTCTTGTGCTGCCCATACACATGTCCCACGGAAAAGAACCGCTATCATTGCTAAAGTTATAAAAATAATTTTTTTCATAATTTTTCCCCATATATCAGGCAAATGGCAGTTCAGCATCAATGTTATCCGGGACATCAACAGGCCCTTCATCATTTTCTTGCGTTGGCAAAGGATTGCCTTCAGATTTTGTCTGTGCAAATTCCTGTTCTTCTATGATGACATTAGTTGTATAAACCTTTCTTCCTTCCCGGTTCACATAGCTGCCTGTTTTGAGACGTCCGATAATCACGATCCGAAGTCCTTGATAAAAATATTTTTCAGCAAATTCAGCTGCATGTCCAAAGGCTACGCAGTTGATAAAATCTGTTTCAGCTTCCCCATCATGTTTGTAGGGACTTGGCACTGCCAATGTATATCTTGCGATGGCTGTCGGATTTTCTCCTTGTGAGTACCGCACCTCTGGATTTCTTGTCAATCTCCCCATTAGGATAACTTTATTCATATCCTTTCCTTTCCGGGGATGGCATCAGCCATCCCCTTTTATTTTTCTACTGGCCCATCTCTGAAAAAAATTCGCTTAATGACTTATCTAATCCATTGCATATTTTGATCAGAGAATCCAAAGAAATTTTGTTGCGCCCACGCATGATGTTCGATAAGGTAGACTGTGGTAAACCTGAATATTTCGCTAACTGATAATTTGACCACCCTGCTTCATCACACAATGTTTTGATATGCCCGATGATCATTTCATAAATCTCTTGCATCATTTATCCTCTTTTTTGTGGTTCTTCTTTGCTAATAAAATGAACGCTGCTGTACCACCGCAAATCATCATCCAGTTAAAGATTGCTATCGGATTCACATGATCTCCTGTCTTCGGTGTTTCATAGAAAGGCACAAGCTTTCCAACTTTTAATACATCCGTCATAACAACTTTTTGTACTCCTGATGTATCTTCAACTGTGAATTTGATGTCTTTTGCCTTAGAATAGCCATCCGGTGCTTTAATTTCAGTCAGTGTATAGGTTTGTCCAACAATCAATTTTTCAATCACATGCGGATTGTTTGAGGATACCCATTCATCAACAATATTTCCATCTTTATCAATCACCTGCAGCGTTGCGCCTTCAAGCATGTCACCGTCTTCATTGACTTTATGGAATTCTGTTGTTGTGATATCGTCTTTCATGGTTACTTTCTGGATCTCCCATGTATCTTTCACAGTAAACTCAATATCTGCAGCTGTCGTATAGCCGTCTGCCGGCAGCGTTTCAATCAAAGTGTATGTCTTTCCGGCTGTCAGCTTTTCAATATAATGTGGTGTATCGGTTGATATCCATTCATCGACAGTATTTCCAGCCTCATCAACAACTTTCAGATGTGCTCCCGGAAGCTCTTCCCCATCAGTGATGTCCTGCTTTGATATTTCGATTTTTGTAATATCGTCATACATAACAACCTGCTGTATATCCCCTGTAGCCTCTACACGGAAATCTACATTTGTGGCTGTCGTATAACCATCTGCCGGCAATGTTTCGACTAAAGTATAAGATTCTTCTGGAATTAAGTATTTGATCATATGCGGTTTATCGGTTGATACCCACTCATCGACGGTATTTCCATCAGCATCCATCACTTTCAAATGTGCTCCCGGAAGTTCTTCTCCATTAGTGATATCCTGCTTCGATACTTCTATTTTTGTAAAATCATCTTCCATTGTGATTACTTGCAATGTAGGTGTGTCATTGACATCAAAAATGATATCTTTAGCTGGGATATATCCGTTTTCAACAGGCGCTGATAACTCACGGAGGATATATTTTCCTGTTGGAATCCGCTCAATCACATGCGGTTCTTTGCCACTCACGAATGTTTCAAAGCATTCGCCTTCGATGGCGTTTCCGTGCTCATCGACCGGGTAGACTGCCAGTGTTGCGCCCTCGACATAATCGCCGGTTTCCGCATCCACTTTGGCTACCTCTATCTTCGTGTAATCATCTTCCATCGTTACCGTCTGAAGCTGCGGCATATCTTTCACTTCAAAGGCCACATCTTCCGCTGTCACATATCCCATGTCATACGGTGCTGATAACTCACGAAGGATATATTTCCCTGTTGGGATTCGCTCGATCACATGCGGCTCTTTGCCTGTTACAAATGTCTCAAAGCATTCGCCCTCGATGGCGTTTCCGTCTTTATCAACCGGATAGACTGCCAGTGTTGCTCCTTCAACGTAATCGCCGGTTTCTGCATCTACTTTGGCCACTTCTATCTTCGTGTAGTCATCTTCCATCGTTACCGTCTGAAGCTGCGGTGTATCTTTCACCTCAAAGGCCACATCCTCTGCTGTCACATATCCCATGTCATACGGCGCCGATAACTCACGAAGGACATATTTTCCTGTCGGGATCCGTTCGATCAGGTGCGGCT
>ERZ1643249.3263-NODE-3263-length-14402-cov-6.818359_pt1 | contig 14402 bp, 12 predicted proteins | sample MGYA00579263_ERZ1643249 | MGnify/ENA primary metagenome ERZ1643249 (study PRJEB29033, sample SAMEA4952264) | chicken gut metagenome | biome: Broiler Chicken; feature: Gastrointestinal Tract; material: Caecum | place: Ireland | collected 2018 | study: Broiler...
TTAGAAACGGCATTACATCATGCATTAGCTCAATATCGTTTAGATGTTGATATTAAAGCAGGAAACGGAAAAATAATACATCCCCGTGAATGGTTTATTGTGAACTTAAACACAATTAACAATCTGGTGTCTAAACTTATCAGTAAGCTCCAAATGGACCTATGATATTGCTGATCGAATCTTTTTGATTCGATCTTTTTTCTTCTTCAATAATGATTTAGTAACAGCATACTTTATAGATATATACATGTATCATTATCTTCGCTCTTATTTGTACAAGTATAATTAATAATAACCTTACTTGTGTTTTTACTTTTATATATACTTATATTTTTATTAGTACATGTATGCTTTATAATATTAATACAAGTAAAATTAGAACAAGAGGCACAAACTATGATAGTAATTAGTTTTATGGGAATAAAGGGCGGTATAGGTAAGACAACACTCGCCTACAATTTCGGTGAATACCTTGCAGACAAAAAGAATAAGAGGGTATTGCTGATGGATTTAGATCAACAAAATTCGCTTACTAATTTATACGGAATTAGCGATGCAGAAGGTACAGTTGCTTCTATATTTTCTGTATATGATAAGAACAGAAAAGAAGCAAGAATTCATCAAGTGGAACCTAATATTGGACTAATTGCAGGTTCTACTGTATTGGATGATATACAATCGCGATTAGAAACATATGCAAATAAGAATATTATTCTCTACAGATGGCTTTTTGAGCATCTAGAAAATGTTGTTAATCAATATGACTATTTGATCATTGACTGTCACCCTGACTTAGCAATCGCTGCCAAGAATGCTGCTGTTGTTTCTGATTGCATTTTCACACCTGTTACTCCTACTAAATTCAGCTACGACAGCTTAACAGATCTAAGCGTCAGAATCGATTCTCTTCGTGAGGAAGCTATTAATCCGGTATCTGGAGAAAGCTTAGTTAATGCCAAAATATACTATTTAGCTAATATGATTCAGAGAAATACTCACATTAGTCGTGACTTTCTAAAACTTGTAAGCCAAGAAAAAAATGAGGGTAAGCCTTGGATTGCTGAGATTCCAAAACGTGAAATATTTAATCGCAGCACCTATGACAGCATCCCGATAATAAAAATGGAAGAAGTTGCAGCTGGTAAAAAAGTTGATGTACCTGTTTCAACAGCAGATTATGCCAAACGACAAAAAGCTGACTATTACAAAGAAGTTAATGAGATTTTTAATAATATGCAAAATATTGCAGACTTGGAGGCCTAATAATGAGTTTTAATGCTAAAGCAGACGAAAAATTGATCCAAAAATTTAAAAATGAAAAAAAACAACTCGATCAAAATATTGCTACTTCAAAAAGTCAAAAAGTTAATTCAGAATTTACTGAAAAACAAACTATTAATATCAAGTTGCCTGTTCAAGGCAAAAATAAAATAAAAAAATCGTATATCTCTCTTTATTTGCCAGAAAATGACATAAAAAAGATTAAACGATTATCTAAATCTCAAGGCTATGCTAAAGTATCCCACTTTGTTCAAGACTTGATTGAACAGCTGCCCGACTAATTTTGGGTGATATAACATAAAATAATTCAAAAAATTAGGAGGACAAGAATGGCACAAGCAAAAGTAATTGATAACAATGTCGGTGATCAAAAAACATCAATTGATTTGGTTAACGATTCTTCGGTTAAACGTTTACTCCGCTTAAAAAGAATTACAGGTGCTCAAATCGGTAGAATACTTTTCTTAAACGTTTGTGAAATGCTTGAAGGTCGACAACAACTTTATACATACACAGAATACTCTGACTTAATTAAAAAGTTAGACACAGAGGATGAAATTAAAGATTTTATTTTTTATCAGAGATTAACAACATATGCGGTCAATGAAGTTAATGAGTTAATGATTCGTAATAGCCTTTCACTGAAGGGGCTGAAATACATACACAGTGAAATACGGTTATGCCAACTAGATCCCACACATGAATTAGACCACAGGGAAATCAATAGCACAATTAATGATATAAGGCTTAACTTGCAATATATTAATTCATACGCATTATTCTATGATGCAGTTAAAAAATTATTACGAGATCCTAGGCTAAAATCAAAATATCGTATTACAAACCAAGCCCGACAAGTTATAAAGGAAGCTGAGAAATATGATAAATATTTATTCAAACATTTTAATAAAATTGAACTTGAAAAACTTAAATTATTCCCAATAGGCGAAACACCGAGAATTTATATCGATCATAAACCACGACCGATAACAATTACAAAGATAATTGATTATTTAAAGGTGGTATTTGATCCTTCCGTTAATATCGGTAATGTAACAACTTCAAACGTAGCAAAATATCTCAATAATAATTTTCCGCGAGATTGATTAGTAGGTGAATAAGCTTGAATTCAAAAGATACATCCCTTGATCCAAATAATATAGTTCCACCTGATGCTGAAACAGCTGAAGATAAAATAAGCGACAAGTGGACTAAGGCACTTAATAATAATGCAATTGATGCAATTAGCAGAGTGCGAACTAAGAAAAAACATGTTTTAGCAAATATTGATATTTCAAAAAATACATCTATTACTGTGGACCCAGAAACTCATCTGACTGATGCAACTAATCAATTCCTTAACGCTATTATTGTACTTTGGAATCAAACCCCGGGTCATGAAAATAACTATGTAGTTGGTATTAACTTATTAGATTACATGAAGCTTAAAGGAATTGAAGATACGCCTAACAATCGTAAAAATACTTCAAGGCGTATTAAACAATTATCTGCTAATCTCTATACAGTATCTGTCAAAACTATCCTTAAGAATAATAAGGGACGAGAATTCAATTACGATGCGAGAATATTACAATCTAAAGCAGTTGCGCGTGACGGAAATTCATATTTATTAAAATTAACAGATGACTTTTTCAATGCAATGGTTACTGCAGCATATGTAATGCCAATTCCAATCAAGTTGCTACGCTTAGATACTTCACGGTATAAATACACGTGGCGAATAGGTTATTACCTTACCCGTTATCAAAAAATGGTTATTCAACATAATCATCCGCAAGAAGATGTGCTTGAATCTATAACGGATATGAATACCTTGCTTGGTAAAATCGATATCTTAAACCAAAAAGGACGTAATGTTTATGATCGAATTATTAAACGAGTTATCCGAGCATTAGACCAGCTTAGTCATGAACTACAGTTGTTCGACTACTACATAACAGACACTCATGGTGCTAAGATTACTTATTTCAAGGAATTGCCATTAGATGAATTTAAAACGTATAAATTACACGTTAAATGGCGCGATTATCCTAAGGATTGGGTACCTTTAGCTGGAAGAAATAATAATCATTAAACCTAATGGTGTAATCGGGGGTTGCAAATGGTGTAATCGATGGTCACATTGTGAAAATAGTAGTGTACCGTACAGCCATTGATACAACTAAGCATAGACTATAATCCATTAATAAAATTCACAAGCTTATTCACTATATACTCTTGTATACTCTTTAGCAAAGGGGGTGGGAATTAGTTAAAACTATTCCCGCCCTTTTTCATTTCTTAAAGGTTTAAAAATAGTAATTTTATAAACTTAATGGTGTAATCGGGGGTTGCAAATGGTGTAATCGGGGGTTGCAAATGGTGTAATCGGATGTTACATTGTGAAAAAAGCAGTATTCCATACAGTCATTGATACAACTGAGTATAGCCTATAATCAATTAACTAAATTCACAAGTCTATACACTATATCCCCTTATATTCACTTATAGCGAAGAGTGGAATAGGTTGTAACAATTCCACTCTTCCGCTATTCTAATCTTACCTAAATATATTATAAGTGAGAATCACATATGCAAAATACTAAACAATATCTTAAATCATTATTGGGTAATTATCTCGTACAAGAAGGAATCGATATTAAACATAACTTTTCCTGCTTAAATCCTATGCATAATGATAAAACTCCCAGTATGACTTATTATCCGGATAATCAAACAGTACATTGTCATGGGTGTAATGCAACATTCGATATTTTTGATTTATTTGCAATACAACACTTACATGTCACTCCAGATAGTTACAATCATCTTAATTATCAGTTTAAAAATGTCTGGAATCACCTTGTTGACTATATGCATGTTGATATTAATCACTTAGACGTCAAACCAGAAGATGAGGAACAAAATAAAATAAATGAGTTCAATCATCTTCTTATTAAACAGGCCTCAACCCAGATAGATCAAACAGACTATCTTAAAAAACGAGGTATAAGTCAAAAGTTAGCTCAGCGATTTCATATTGGTTATGTTAAGAATTGGATAAATCCAACGGTCGCGATTAAAGAAGGAATAAATACTCCACCTACACCACGTATAATCATCCCAACAGGAACAAGTAGTTATCTTGCACGCGATACACGAGACAGCATCCCTCGCAGAGCTGAAAAGTATATAAAAGTTAAACAAGGGGCACTTAACTTATTCAATGTTCAAGTCTTAAGCGATGATACCAAACCAATATTTATTACAGAAGGCGAATTTGATGCATTAAGTATAATGGAAGTAACTCAAGCTGCTGAAGCTGTTGCACTAGGCAGTACTTCTAACATTAATAGCTTTATACAAACCGTAAAGAAAATTAAAAGTAATCTAATTAACGAACACAAAGCGTATTATCCTGTATTTCTAATAGCAACAGATAATGATCCTGCGGGTAAATTAGCGGCTAGAAAAATACAACAAGGGCTCAACAATATCAATATTGAAAATCATATTGTGAATATCAGTTTTGACTGTAAAGATCCAAACGAAGCCCTAACGACAAATCGAGAAAAGTTCACTAACTCAATCATAAGCACAATAAAAGATCCTGATGACTACTTAAACCACTTATTGGAACGCATTAAAGAAAGAAAAGACAACCCTCAATATGTTCCAACCGGCTTTAAGCAATTAGACAATATACTTGATGGTGGGTTATATCCGCAATTGTACGTTATTGGTGCGGTTAGCTCATTAGGCAAGACAACTTTTGTTATGCAAATAGCAGATCGAATAGCATCCCGCCAACATAGACCCGTCTTTATCTTTAGCTTGGAAACTAGTAAAGATGAATTGACAGAGAAAAACATAAGCCGGTTAACTTATGAAATTTCCAATAGTAACACAAACCTTGCTCAGACTGCACGTAGTATTAACAATGGTGATTGGTTAGACAATACGCAAGCCAAAGCACTGGTAGAAAAGTCATTTATTCAATACGGTAATTACTACACCTTACTCCATATATTTGACGGTACACGAAACAGACCTAGTGCTAAAGACATATTTAGCAGATTAAATGCATATTGCAGTAAACATGCTGATAACAAACCAGTAGTAATTGTCGACTATCTACAAATATTAAAGCCGTTAGACGATCGTGATACCGACAAAGAAAAAGTGACTAAATCAATTGCTGAATTCAAGAAAATAGCGACTACTTTTGAACTTCCAGTAATAGTTATTAGCTCATTTAATCGAGCCAGCTATCAAACTCAAGCTAGTATGGAAAGTTTCAAAGAATCAGGAGAGATCGAATATTACTCAGATACACTTATTGGACTTCAATATAGTGGCATGGATAGAGATGTAGATCTTGAAAATTTAAAAAGAAAAGATCCACGGGATATTGCTGTCAAAATTTTAAAAAATCGAAACGGTCGAAGTGGTACCGAGATCAAATTATCTTATTATCCAAAATATAATTTTTTCATTGGAGAAGAATAAGGTGTTAAAAAGGAGTATTTGCTTTTTAGATGCAGATACTCCTTTTATTATGCATAATTTTCAAGATCGTTTTTGAGCTTTAAAAGTAAAAAAGAAAAGCTAAATTTTTCCCCTAGAATATTGTTAAAAAGTAAATTATAGGAGAAAAAAATGAACAACAATTCAATTGAACCACATAGTAACATAATCGTAACTAAGACTATTAAAGAATATTCAGCAACCGCTAATGAGAAGAAGAATGTTGAATCCCACATTGTAACAATTAACGATTGTCAATATTTAACTTTCTAGTTTAACTAACTTAGATTGTTAAAATCATCGCCTAAATCATCAACATCCTCTGAATGGGAATCAGAATCAATAGTATGGCCGTTATTACTTGTTAAGGAGTGTGTAGTTAAATATTCAACGATATCATTTGAACCGTGTTTTTGTGTCCAAAGTTTACAAAGTATCCGTAGTGAGAGGGATGCATTACTTTGACCATTTACAAATGAGGTAAAATCCTTATCTGTCTCGTCGTAAGAAATGGTAATTCTTTTAATTTTACTCATTATAAATTTATCCTTTCTACTTTTGAGCTAATTTACGATCTAGAAAGACACGAAGACCATCTAGATTCAATAGTTGGCTATATTTGACCGGAATCCACCAAACATTAGCATGTGATTCGAATGGATTTAAACTATCGATTTTAGCTTGCAAAAATTCTTTGTTTTTTTCGGTTAAGGCGTTAACGCCGCCACCTAAAACTACCACAGTGTTAATATCATTGTTAGCTTTGCGATACTCTTTTTCTACAACTGTCTCAATCGCGTTAATTAAAGAATTAATCTTAGGCTCTAGATACTTTTCTCGTAGTGTTTTACCCTCTCCATTTTCCCGAATAGCATGCTCGAGAAAAACAGAACGACTATAATGACCAATTTGAGTGTAGTCAATCGCCAACTGATCACTGGCAGCAGAAGCAGCAGTGCCGACTCCCTGACTTAAGCTAATATTGACGCCTAGTCCTTTTAATGGGTGTGTCCCATCCATAATACTGATATCCGTTGTTCCATCACCAATATCGATTAATAGGGCATTACCTGAATCAGAATAGGCTTTACCGTTACTGTAAGGAGATTTCTCAAACAAATCGCCTTCACGGTAAGCAAAGGATTTCTCAGGATTGTAAATCAGACCAATTTGAGCTGTAATTCCTTCTGGATAGATGAAAGTTTGGGTTGCATCCATTGAAATATTAACTTTTACATCTTGTCTTAAGCTTTTAATGATAACAGTATGCTTTCCTTTAGATAGCTTCTTTAAGAAAAGTTCACGTTTCTTAGGATTGTTAAATTCACTGATAGGCAAGCAGGTTAAATAGTAAGCTAGGGTAACATTAATAGTTTTAGGGATGTCTTGTTTTTTTTCTAAAACATGTTCCAATGCTACATAAGCAATCTTAGTTAGAGGGAGAATGATGCTAATGTCTGGAGTAACTTTACCTAAATTAGCATCAACATTGTAGCTAATTACAGAATCTCCATTTGCTATTGCAGCATTTCCGACTAAGTATTCTTCTGTTGTTTTAAGTGCCGGACTTTTAATCGTGACATCCATGTTTTTCTCCATGTCCTGCACATTTGCATCTCCTAGATTAGGGATGCCTTCGTTACTCGTAATTGGTGCGTAGAGCGATGGGGTAATTGTAACTCGGTTAGAACCATCTTCAAACTTGAAGAAAGTCTTAGAAAAGCCATTGCCGCTATCGTTAGCCACTGACATTACTAAATTTATATTTCTTTTAGTCATAGTAAACTCTCCGTTTCTGTTAAAACAATAATATTTTCATCAAACATAGTATGAAATATGATTACCTTTTATGGGGCTTTACCTTTTTGGACGTTAAAATGAAATTTTTGTCCTTTTTTTTGGATTAGGTGTATCAGGTAAATACAAGTATTTAAGTGGGTTAAAAATCCCAGTGGAAGGTTTTAAATCATAAGGGGATGAAAATGCTCTAATTGGAATTTGATGAAAAATACTACGTAGTACCTCAAGAGGAATATCTTGTGGGTTTAACTGCTGAGCAAATTCTTTAGGAGAAGCAGAGTAGAGAGCGATTTGTTGAAGATATTGATATTTTCTTGGTAGAGTGTCTGATAAAGTAATTTGGTATCCCTTAAGATATTGGTTTAGCGTATTAAAAACGTACGATGATAGATAAGTTAGTGATAGATAGTTAGCTTTGTCAGAAGTAGAAATGGATCCTGTCGTAAAGAACTTATAAAGATATCGGTAATAATGATATTTTGCAAAAAGTAGTTGTATAAGTAAGTCTGGGTTTACACCATCCTCTAAAACTGGTTGGTAAACCATCCCTTGTAAATGAGAAAAGGAAGCTTGTTTGGGATGCTCTTTATAAAGATCTTCAATAGCAGGTGTTAATAACTTTATTGGACGTGCTGGGAAGGTAAAAATACAATTTCGAGGAAGATAGTAACGAAGAGCTAAAAAGGTATCAAGAGAATGTTCATATCCTAATATTACAGATTGCTGAATAGCGGGGGCAGGATTGTATACCATATAACCAATAATCTGAAGTCGATTGCTAAAATAGTCGAGATTCATGCTGTTAAGTTCCTTGTTTTTTTGAAAAAATACTTTCTTGCCAAATTTTTGACTAAGTTTGTCTGCTAAGGTATTCAACATTGTTATAGATACATCACTAAAGCTTTTATTAATCATAAAATCTGCTAAGTCAACGTATGCTTCACTGACACCAGCAACGGTAATCAAAAGATTATCAGTTTCTTCGTACACGGATGCTAATGTGGTCTTCTGGTTATGGTAAGTGGCAGCAATATTTTTAAATTGCGTTAATAGATGATTGATTTTGTTATAAACAGAGCGCTGACGCTTATACTTGAAGTTCGGCAAAGATCCATCCGTAATTGCAATTACCATTAGTATTTGCTTGTTAGGATTGTCTTTAGCATAAAGTACATAATTGAATATCTTTTGCAATTGGACCTTGTTATCCTCAGTTCGGTTATCTAGTTCAATCATAATTTCACAGTGTTGACCGTTTCGTGTAAAAGTGATCATTTGGTCTGGTACAAAAGAGTATTTCTTAAAGTTAGGTACTTGTTTTGACCATGGACGTAAATCAAGTTTGTTTAAGTCGAAGGCAGATGATGCAATTAGGTGATTAAGATTATTGTCGATTGGTTTTTGATAAGGATTATTTGTTAGATCGACATCGAAAGTTGCCTTAAACAATGACTGTAAGGTTACTTCATTACACTGCTCGTTATGTGAATTAAATTTTAAATACTTCATTGGAATACAACTAATGTTGTAATTAGTTAAGAATCTCATGCCTGCGGGTGATAAATAATACACAGGGCGTGATAGTTCTGAAGGCTTTTGATCTGTTACAAGCCGCATTCTTAAGAGCTGATACTTTTTAATCCATTTTCTCAGCATTGAATGAGAGAAGTTGGAATAAGTCTTACTAATTACAGACCAAAGTAAAGTTAATTGGTTATAGTTTAAAAAACCAAGCTGACCGATAATTTTCAAGAATTCAAATTGCTTCGAGTTAAGATTGATTGATTTGTGATTTTTTAGTACTAATTCATACATTGAATTTTCTCCTTTTTGAAAAATATTTTAATGACATGATAGGTATAAATTAGTACTTTTTTGGTTTGTTGTGTGCATGGCTTTAAACAGTTAAGAATGGTGGTTAGTGGCTAGTCACCTGAACTAGTCAGGGGTGACTAAAAGAGGGTGACTAACTTGACTAGTAGTTTTGCATAATTGAACATAAATAGTTTTACTAATTATGTTTTTTTGTTAGTTGTTATTAAAATCCGTTGTTACTCAATCATAAGCCTTAATAAAAAATTCTATGCTACATTTTCATAAAAAAATATTTTTTATCTTCTAATTAAACAAAAATAAAAGTAGCATAGAAAAACCATATTAAGGACTATATTCTTAATATGGTTGAAGTACTTTATAAAATTGTTCAGTGTTTAAAAACCAAGCATCAAAATTAACAAAACAATTATCCAAAATCCAATCGAAAAGAAATCGTCATCTGATCCATAATGCATAATTATTATCTCTTTTATTTACAGAAATTAAGTGATTTGACTTCATTATAAGTTTTCATATCTAAGATATCGAGATACTATTAAATATATTAGTATCTATATAGTTAAAACATGCCTGTTGATTAGGTTGTTGCTAAGATAAAACTCACTTCAAATTGGACAAAAAAGAGTAGTTTTCATACTACTCTTTCTATTAATTATTTATTTTGAAGGATTAGAACCAATCATCATCATTATCATCAGGATCAACTGATCCGAATGAGTCAAATGAATCATCATTATCACTGCCGGCATTTTTAGATTTATTTTGATTATTATTGCTATCAGTGGTAGAAGAATCGTCTTTGTTTGTAGCTTTTTTGGTGACTGGAGTGGCAATACAATTGTTTTCAGGTTCGTTGTTCTTAAGATCAAAAACAAGTGCTTGTACAGCATCGTTTGTGCCATGATCTTTGATGAAATCGATGATTGCGATTCTTACCGATACTGCAATATCTATTTGCCCATCGATCCAATCCTTAATTTCGGCTTGAACTGCCTTATCTAAATTTACGGAAAAATCATCCTTGGTTTGAGTCTTCATTTTGAAGCTCCTCTCTTTCTTTTGAATTTAAGGTAACTCTATCACTGAGCTTAAAAGAGAAGGGAAGTATCTTTTAAGTTGGAAAAATGAGCTTCATTAGAAAACTAAATAGCAAAAGTTACGCGATACTCCGGTAACTTTTGCTATTTTTCAAGGTTTAGACACTACTGGATAAACAAAAAGGCATATACGAGTGTGAGGTTCAACTGTATAACCTAATCAAAGATTGCATCATCAACCTTGCTTGAAGCAGGGTTCTTAGTTGCATCTAAGTTATGAGCATAAATCTCTGTAGTTTGAATATTCTTGTGACGCAGTAATTCTTGCGTTTGCTGCAGAGTAGCTCCGTTGAGCAAACTTAGAGTTGCTGCAGTATGACGAGTTGAGTGAGCTGTTAGGCGAGGACTATCAAATCCAGCAGCTATAAAAGCAGTTTTAACGATACGCCTGATTGAGCGAGTTGTCATGCGGCCATTGGCATTGTGGTTGCTAGTACTGGTAAATAAAGGCTCGCTTAGATCATTTGCATGTCTAACACTAAGGTAATCTCTAATTGCTGACTCCACATGAGCAGGCATCCTAATTAGGCCATCCTTATCCGCATGCCCTTTGCCCTGGACGTACAAGACAGTCGTGTTGCCCTTGGTACGGATATCTTCAACGTTAGCACGTACAACCTCTATGGTTCTCAAGCCCATCGTTAACATCATTACTAACATAGCGTAATCTCGCTTACCTTTAACAGTAGAGCGATCAATGTGATTCAAGATCTGCTTAGCCTGATATCCAGTTAAGTAATCTTTTTTAAAATTGTTGCTTAAGCGTCCGCTTTTAATATGCTTGGCAATATTGGGATACAAACCTGCTTCTTCAGTCCAGGCGAAAAAACGTTTAACTGCAATAATATAGTTTTTAATCGTTGTAGCTTTTTTACCAGTATTTTTTAGATAATCACGATATTGCCGCACAGTCTCGGCAGTAGGTTGTACAATTTGGTTTTCTCGCAAATAGAGAAACCATTGCTTGAGTGAACCGCGATATGTGCGAACCGTATTTGGAGTGGCATCGATGAAAACGATAAATTGTTTGAACAAATCCTCCAAGTTGTTTTGTTTCAAAACAAGCTGCTTAGTTAAAGCATTTTTTTGAAAGTTTGGATTGATATCTAATTTTTCTAATTCATCTTTTGCCATCTTGCATCCCTAAAATCTACTTAAAATTTTAACTGTTTTATTCCATTTTACACTAAATTTGAAAGTCCGCTAACCATAGTTTGTGGACATTAAGCATTTTTTTCTAAGTTTTTCAGCAAAATAAAAAAGAGATTTTTTAATCATCAGATTCTAAAAATGAATGTAAAAAAATCTCTTTTAAATTTATGACTTCTAAATTTGGAAAGTTAGCAAACAGAAAATGTGACTCATAGAAATGGACTGATTTTATAGAAATCAATAATTTTAATGTTTTAATTTACATAAATTATAAATATTCAACTTAGGGATGCTGAGATCGCAATTCTACGGATAAATTTATTTAGACATATTAATAATTAATCAAATGAGACCGTCAAAGTACAAAATAAGCCAAGCAGCATTTTAAGTTACTTGGCTATAATTATTTATTATCTTGAGTAAATCTTGTAGAAGTGTCCTTTATGATACATACCACCACGTGCGAGACTTGAGTTGGTGTAGTAATCTTCATCGTTGATTTGATATCTTACATTCTTGCCAGTTTTGGAGCAATATTTTTTAAAGTCGCTAGGCTTAAGTTCACCACCGATACCTGATTCTTCTGGCGAATACCATCCATCCTTATTATGCTTTCCATCTTGCATTGGACTAATGGTATCTACATATTTATCGTGATTCCAACGACTAAAGTTATTTACAAGAATAATATCGCCTTTGCCATACCACATACCATCATCAGTGTTTTGCATATCATCCGCTAATGCTTTGATCTTGTGATTTACACGGTAAACCGTGAGATATGACATGTCATTGTATTTCTTGGTGAAGTACTTGGCTGCGATATATACACTTACATCTTGATATAAATTAGTGATCTTGTAGTACTTTGTGCCATTGATATATTTCCAACCACGAGTTTTTAAAGTGTCAATAGTATTATCATCGGTAAAATTTTGTACATTTTTTGGATCATTATCTGCATAGAAGCGTTTACCATGATCATACATGGTTAATGGTAATTTAAGACCATATCCTAGAGTTACAGTCTTATGATCTTTTCTTAAATAATGGAATGTACTTGCTTGTACAGTTGTACTGCTACTGTTAACAGTTCCGGTAACTCCCAAGCCAACTACTGCAAAAGCAGCTGCAGCTAATGCCTTAACTAATTTCTTCTTAAACATCCTGTCTCTCCTAATAAAATCCTATTATATATTCTTAGCTTAATTTTAAGCTTACCGGAGCAGGAAGGGTAGATAATTGTCATATTTGCACATAATTATTGCTGATAAACTTGGGGATGCACTCATACATAGAAACTCAAAAGACTAGTTAGCAAAACTAACTAGTCTTTTGAATACTATTTTTTATTTTCTTAGTAGGCAATAAAGTGATCAGAGTGTTCTTGGCGACCATCCTTATTATGTTCTTGCCATGAAACTGACAAACCAAAGTAAGTAGTTTCTGGGTGGTCAATAGAGTTGTAAGTCAACATGATTTGGGCGTGACGAAGTTCAACTGTACTAAAGAGCATTTTAACTACATCATTGTAAACGGCACGTTTTAAATCAGTCATGTTGTTTAGGTAATCTTCTTTATAGTTTACATTATCGCCACCCATTAATTCAGCAGTGTGAATGCCTGCTTCTCTATCTACTTCATTTAGTGCCTTATCATCATGCCAAGTAGATAATCCCATGTGGTCTTGTTCGTAAAGGTAAGCAACTCTTTTAGCAATAGCATATGATCTGTTTGAGTAGTACCACGGTTTTTGACCATTTTCTGCACGAACATTATTAATCAACCGAAGGGCAAAATTGTTAATTTCGTAAGCTTGATCTGGAGTTAAGTTAGCACTATCAATCTTCATTTCATCATCTGCTTTAGATTCAGAATGAAAAATATTTTCTTCTGTACCTTTAATAATTAATGAATCTGGAACACTAGTCTTTTCCCAATTTGCGTTCTTTACAGCTTCAAGATAACCTGCTGGTAATTTGACATAGTTCTTACTGTAAGTTGGTTGTGAAGGCTTGGTTTCTTGACCTTGATTGCCAGTATTAGGTTTAGTTACTTGGCTACCATTGTTACCTGCGCTTGGCTTAGTAGTTGAACCTTGACTGCCAGTATTAGGCTTAGTTACTTGGCTACCACTGTTACCTGCACTTGGCTTAGTGGTTGAGCCTTGATTACCGGTATTAGGCTTAGTTACTTGGCTACCACTGTTACCTGCGCTTGGCTTAGTGGTTGAGCCTTGATTACCGGTATTAGGCTTAGTTACTTGGCTACCACTGTTACCTGCGCTTGGCTTAGTAGTTGAGCCTTGATTACCAGTGCTACTACCTTGTGATGAGTTGTTTGGTAATTGAATGTTGTTATTAGCAGAACTTGAGCTATTGTTTGAAGCAAATTGGTTATTAGTTACGCTTGAATTATTTGATGAAGTATTGCTACCAACATTAGTATTAGTTGCAGTGTTGTTTGAAACATTACTGTTATTAGTAGTGTTATCTACATAGTTGTTACTGCTTTGACCGTAGGTTGAAAATGGAGCAGAAGCATTTGAAGCCTTGATGTATTCTTTAGCGCCAACTTGGTAATACTTCTTACCGTTGATGTATCTTGAACCGTAGATGAAATAGCTAACACCCTTGTATAACTTTTGTTTGTTGATACGTCTGCCGTGAATATTGTAAATGTAAGCATTGTGCTTAAGAGTTACTTGAT
>ERZ1643249.3264-NODE-3264-length-14400-cov-3.624538_pt1 | contig 14400 bp, 13 predicted proteins | sample MGYA00579263_ERZ1643249 | MGnify/ENA primary metagenome ERZ1643249 (study PRJEB29033, sample SAMEA4952264) | chicken gut metagenome | biome: Broiler Chicken; feature: Gastrointestinal Tract; material: Caecum | place: Ireland | collected 2018 | study: Broiler...
TCTGAAAGAGCAAACTTTGCACGCAATCTCTGTTTTGCTTCACTGACATTTGCGGAAGTCTTGATGATTTTAATAACTGCATCAATGTTTTTGATTGCAATCAAAAGTCCTTCAACAATGTGAGCCCTATCTTTTGCAACATTAAGGTCAAACTTTGTTCTTCTGACAATCACATCTCTCTGGAAAGCGGTGTAGTATGAAATGATGTCCAAAAGCCCCATAAGCTTTGGTTTTCCGCCAGCAATTGCCACCATATTGATGCCATAAGAAATCTGCATATTGGTGGATTGGAACAGAAATCCCAAAATTTTCTTTGCATTTGCCTCTTTCTTCAATCGAATGACAGCACGCATACCATTCCTGTCACTTTCATCACGAATTTCACTGATAACTGACAATTTGTCTTTGTTTTTGTCCTTAAGTTCGGCAATCTTCTGAAGCAATTGTGCTTTGTTTACTTGGTATGGAAGTTCTGTGATAACAAGACTTTGTTTGTCACCATTTTGCTCAATTCCAACTTTGGCACGAAGAATGATTTTCCCCTTGCCAGTTTCGTATGCACTCTTAAGTCCATCTCCATAAATTAATTCTCCCCCAGTAGGGAAATCTGGACCTTTAATTATTTTCATCATTTGGTCAAGAGTGATGTTTGGATTCTCAATATATGCAACAACACCATCAATAACTTCTCCCAAATTGTGGGGTGGAATGTTTGTTGCGACACCAACAGCAATTCCAGTTGCACCATTGACCAAAAGGTTTGGAAATCTTCCCGGCAAAACATCTGGCTCTTTCAATGTGTCGTCAAAGTTTAACCCCCAACGCACTGTATCCTTTTCCAAATCTCTCAAAAGTTCCATAGCAAGTGGAGTCATTCTTGCTTCTGTGTAACGCATAGCTGCTGCGCTGTCGCCATCAACCGAACCAAAGTTTCCATGTCCGTCAACAAGTGGAGCTCGAAGAACAAAGTCTTGTGACATACGAACCATTGCGTCATAAACAGAACTGTCACCATGAGGGTGATATTTACCCATACAATCACCGACAATTCTTGCCGATTTTCTGTATGGTTTATCTGGAGTAAGTCCAAGTTCGAGCATAGAATACAAAATTCTTCTCTGAACAGGCTTCAAACCATCTTCAACTCTTGGCAAAGCTCTATCCATAACAACGTGCTCCGTGTAAGGAATCATGGAATCATGCAAAACTTCTTCCAAAGGCTTAAACAAAATGCCGTTACCACCATAAATCCCGCCGTTACCATTGGAACCACCGCTTCCACCATGACCGCCTTGATTATTTTCAACTCTATCTTCACCAACTACATCTGACATTTCTTCGTCATTTGATTCATGAGCAGCTTCAACATAGGCGTCATCAATAGTTTGAACATTCATTTCATCTTTAGACGATGATTTGATTGTTGTTTTTCTCTCTTTTTTCTCTGTCTTTGTTTTTTCTATCAAATTTTCTTTTTCTTTCACAACATTTTCCTTTTTTTCTGATTGAGGAATTGAAGACATAGACCAAAAATCCAACTGTCCTTCCAAAGTCACAGGGATCTCTTCCTGTTTTTCTTCTTCTTTTTGTGCATCCAAAAGTTCGTCATAACACATTTGACCTTCAATAGGTTCAATTACAACAGGTTTAAATTCTTCTTCAGTTCTGTGCTTATTATCCACTTTAAAACCTCAACTTTTCAAATTGTTTCATATCATAATTTCCACAAAAACACAAAATTAAATCAATTTGCATTAACATTCTTATAGTCTCTCATGAATGTGTCTTCTCTGTCAAAATTTGCGTGTTCACTGATGTATTGTTTTCTCTCTTCAATCGCATCGCCCATGAGAGTTGTAATCATTTTTTCCGCCTCGGCAGCATCTTCAATCGTGACTTGAATCAGTGTTCTGTTTGCTGGGTCCATGGTTGTCTCCCAAAGTTGTTCAGGGTTCATTTCCCCAAGACCTTTATATCTCTGAATCATATAGCCTTTTCCAGCACTCTTAACAGCATCAGCGAGTTCAGCGTCGGAATAGACATATTTTTCATAATCTTTCTTATACACCTTATAAAGCGGTGGAAGACCAATGAAAACATGCCCATCAGTAATCAGTGGTTTCATATAGCGATAGAAGAAAGTAAGCAAAATCGCTCTGATGTGTGCACCATCTTGGTCAGCATCAGAAAGAATGATGACTTTGTTATATCTCAATGATGACAAATCAAAATCTTCTCCAAAACCTGTATCCAAAGCAGAAATGATTGTTCTGATTTCTTCATTTGCCAAAACTTGGTCAACTCTCTTCTTCTCTGCATTCAAAGGTTTTCCACGAAGTGGCAAAATAGCCTGAAATCTTCTGTCACGTCCCTGTTTTGCAGAACCTCCCGCACTGTCACCTTCGACAATGAAAAGTTCGCTCTTGCTTCTGTCTCTTGATGTGGAAGAAGCCAATTTTCCAACCAAATTGAAGTTTTCTGCATTGTTTTTTGCTCTTGTGAGTTCCTTTGCTTTCTTTGCAGCAAGTCTAACCTTTGCCGCTTGCTTTGCTTTGTTCACAATAATTTCAGCATAAGTATAATTCTTTTTATCAGCAAGCAGTTTTGAAAGTTCTTGCAAAGACAAACTTTCAACTTCTGTCCTTGCTTCAGGATTTCCAAGTTTTGTTTTAGTCTGTCCTTCAAACTGGACATTATTCATTTTGACATTGATAACGGTAACCAACCCCTCTCTGAAGTCTTCGCCAAGCAAGTTTGGTTCTTTGTCCTTAAGCATATTGTTTGCTCTGGCAAAATCATTGAAAGCCTTGGTGAAAGCACTCTTGAAACCAACTTCATGCATACCGCCTTCAGTTGTCGGAATGTTGTTGACATAAGAAAATGTGTTTTCAGTGTAAGAATCAGTTGAAATGAAACTTACTTCCAAATCAACAATCTTGCTTTCAGCATAGAAATATATTGGATTTTTGAAAAGTGCATTCTTTCCTTCCACCAAATATGAAACAAAGTCTTTGATTCCGCCTTCAAAATGAAATTCACAATTTTCGTTGGTCTCTTCGTCATTGACAACGATTTTCAATCCTTTGTTCAAAAATGCAAGTTCTCTTGCTCTTCTTGAAATAAGTTCAAAATTGAATGTTTGTTTTCCAAAAACTCTGTCATCTGGCAAAAATGTCACACAAGTTCCAGTTGTGTTGCTTGTCCCAATTTCTTTTAATGGTGCAACAGGAACACCGCTATGTATTTTTCCTTTTTCATCTTCGTATGAATGGAACTCAACAAAATATTTCTTTCCGCCTTTGTTTACTGTGACTTTGCACCAACGAGAAAGAGCATTGGTGACTGACGCACCAACACCATGAAGACCACCAGAAAATTTGTAGTTTTCGTTGTTGAATTTTCCGCCGGCATGCAAGGTTGTGTAAACAACTTCAACACCACTTTTGTGAAGAGTTGGATGCATATCAACAGGGATACCACGACCATTATCTTCAACAGTGGCACTCCCATCTTTGTTTATTGTGATTTTGATTGTGTCGCCATAACCATTTGAAATTTCATCAATAGCGTTGTCAACAATCTCCCACAAAATATGATGAAATCCCCTTGAACTTGTTGTTCCGATATACATACCAGGACGAAGTCTAACCGCATCAAGTCCATCGAGAACGACAATATCTTTTGATTCGTATTTTTTCTCAGTCATAAACACTCCAAACTATGATTTTCTTTTAATATTTTACCACAAAAACTAAAATTATTAAAACAAAAAGTGAATATTTGCACAAGAAATTTCACCAAAAACACGATTTCGGTCGCTGTATTTTCAAAATTTTGATATATATTTATGCATAATTATACATATTTATTCTTTATCACATTCCAAAATGATAAGCAATATAATTTTTTATTACTCCAAACAATATAAATAAAAAAAAGGAGAAAAAATGAAAAAAATTGTTTTGACTGGTGGTGGAACGGCAGGACATGTCTACCCCGCCCTTGCTGTTGCAGAAAGATTGACCGATTTTGAATTGCATTACATTGGAAGTAACGGAATGGAGAAAGAAATTTTGAAAAACTATCCAAACATCAATTATCACGAAATTCCAACGGTGAAATTGGAAAGAAAACTTACTTTCAAAAATCTCTTAATCCCTTTCAAACTTGCAAAATCTATAAAACAGTCAAAAAAGATTCTGAAAGAAATTTCCCCAGACATAATTTTTTCAAAAGGTGGTTTTGTCGCCGTACCTGTTGCCATAGCAGGCAAAAAATTGAACATTCCAATAATAAGTCATGAAAGCGATTTGTCTTTCGGACTTGCAAACAAAATCATTTTGCATTTTTGCACAGTCATGTGCACAACTTTTGAACCAACTGGAGAAAAAAACAAAAAATGTGTTCACACTGGTCAACCAATAAGAAGAAAAATATTTCATGGAAAAACAATTCCTTTGAATTTCAACAACTCAAATCCAACAATATTAGTCCTTGGTGGAAGTTTGGGTGCACAGTTTTTAAATGAAATAATCATCAAAAATTTGGATGCGCTAACCAAAAAATTTAACATTATCCATATTGCAGGAAAGAAAAATTATAAAGACATAAAGCATGAAAATTACAAAATTGTTCCTTATGCTGACAACATTGAAGATTACTACGCAACTGCCGACATTGTCATTTCCAGAGCAGGAAGTGGTGTCATAAACGAACTTTTAGCCCTAGAAAAACCTATGCTATTGATCCCATTGTCAAAAAAATGTTCAAGAGGCGATCAGATTGAAAATGCCAAACTTTTTCAAAACCTTGGATATTGTGAAATGCTTGAAGAAGAAGATTATAATTATGAAATATTTATCAATAAATTAGAAAAAATAATAAAAAATAAAGAAAAAATACAAAAAAATATGAAAAAAACTGCAAAAAATAATGCAGTTGACAATATTTGTGATTTAATTAAAAAATATATTAAAAATTAATTATTAATTTATTTTAATTTTTTAATATTATTAAAATTAAATTAATTTTTCCATATTAGGCAAACCATATCCTTCCAAATACATCTCAAAACCCAAAGGTTGACAAGTTCTTATCAAAATGTTTTTAATTTGTTCTGGTTTCAAATTTTTTTTTTTTTTTAGAAGCAAACAACAAAGACCTGCAATCATTGGAGTCGCCACAGAAGTTCCACTCAAAAGAGTGTATGGATTTTTAATTCCGCATGAAATGATATCCACACTTGGTGCAACCACATCTGGCTTTATGTTTCGAAAAGCAGGTCCCCGTGATGAAAAATCCGCAATTTCAAAATATTTTCGATTGAAATTTGCATCATCATATCTGTTGTCGTCAATTCCTCCAACAGTGATAATTTTTGAACTTATGCCAGGGGATTTGATGGTCTGATATTCCGGCCCACTGTTTCCCGCCGCTGCAACCACAACCACTCCATCTTTCCATAGAGCATCGGCACCAAGCATGATAGGGTCATTGTGTCCAAGCGGTTCACTTCCAAAACTCATGCAAACAACTTTGATGTCGTATTTTTGATGATTGTCATAAACCCATTCCATAGCATCAAGAATTTTGTTCGCACTAGCCTCACCCTTATCATTTAAAGCTTTGAGTGCAAAGATTTTGGATTTTGGAGCAATTCCAGAATATTTAAACTTTGACAAGGCCCCACAGCCGGAACATACCCCACAAACAAAAGTTCCGTGTCCATTGTCATCATACATATTTTTCTTGTTTGAAATGAAGTCCTTAAAAAGTTCCACTCGATTTCGTCCAATCATGAAATCACAATGTGGAGCGAGCCCAGTGTCAATGAAAGCAACTCCCACCCCTTCTCCATAGAAAGGCAATTCTTGTGCCCCAAGGATTTGTTTTGAAACATACATCATGCAATTTGCCACCGCAAGCGAAGAGATAAATTTCACAGAATCAGAGGTTGACAGCGAAAAAATTTCCTTTTGAGACGCTTTGCAATAGAAAGAATTTATGAATAAATATTCATCAATGATATGTATCTTTCTATCCATCAAAATCTGCCTCGTCTTATCCAAATTTTTGGAAAAAACAAAGCATGGCAATTTTTTATCCTGGCTTAATATTGCAATTTCGTTTAATAATCTTCTGTCTATTTTGTTTACATTCATTTCAAACTGTCAATTATCCTTATCATATTTTCGTAGGTTTGAGTTGGCAAATACATCTTGATTTTCTCAACTGATGTTCTGAGAGCGTCATAATCAAATGTGCCATTAAGTTTTTGATTTTGAATTTCTTTGGAAAGCATGGAAAACAACTCATCTGCCGGACGGTCTTTCAAATCTTCATATGCCTGATTGATGTCCTTTTGGGAATTTGTGTTCTTAGTCTTTGAAGTGGGTTGATTTTTTGACATTTCACTAAGTTTCATATTTTGCTCCTAGAAACAATATATGTTTAAGTTTGAAAAATCTACACTAAATCAAATTTTCTTGCATATAAATAAGCATGAACAATTTTTGGAATAATGGCCAACAATTTCAAAATAACAGAGCAAATGCCTACTACCCTGAGGCATTGAACATAAACGCTCAAACACAATCTTTTGAATCACCAAACACACAAGGAAATTTTCAGCAAGAACAAAACACACAAAATCAAAACATAGGACAAAACCCTTTTTCAAACCTGTTCAACACACAAAATGGTGGCAATCTTTTTGGAAATTTGTTTGGAAACAACGATCTGTTGACATCTCTTTTTGCTAGCAATCTTTTTGGAAATAACAACAATTCAGATCAAAAAAATAACATGTTGATGCAAGCATTGTCCAACATGCTATCTCCTCAAAAGAAAACAAAGGCAAGTGAAGAGAATATAGAAAAAGTCATTGACAATTCTTCCACATTTGAAGATTTATAAAAACAACAGACCAACTTTGAATACAAGTTGGTCTGTTGTTTATTCGTCAACGACTTTGCCATGTTCAAAATAAATCTTTCTTTTGCAAATTTTTTCTGCAATTTCAGGTCTTGTGCAAGCCAAAATCAAAGTGGTGTCAGGTCCTTTAAGTTTTTTAATCATGTTGAGAATGGCATCAATATAAATGTCAGAGATTTCATCAAAAATATTGTCAACAAGAAGCAAATCAAGCTGTCTAAATGACAATCTGATGAGTGACAAGATGTATTTATCTTCTTTTCTGATGTTTTTAACTTTTTCGTCTCTGATTTTTTCAAGAGAAAAATCAATTATGGCATTATTAATCATCTTCTCCGCTTCAGCAGGCTTATATCCTTTTTTGTTCAAGATGTACTTAAAGTTTTCATAAACAGTTTTATTCTCCAAAAATACAGGACAATAAGGCACATAACCAACACTGATGTCTGTCTTGAAATCAATCTTTTTTAAAGGAATTTTGTTGATGTAAACTTCTCCGGAATCGTAATCTTCCAACTTTGCAATCACTCTAAGCAAGGTGGTCTTTCCGCTGTTTTGTTCCCCAACAAAAGCCACACTTTCCCCAGGCGCAACATCAAGATTGATGTCTTCAAGAGCATAAAACTCTTTGGTATATTTAAGATATAAGTTCTTAATTGATAACATAATTCGCTCCCATTTAATAAATATATGATACAATATCTCGAAAAAAAATAAAAGTAAATTCAACAACTTTTGGAATTTACTTTCATTTTCATGGTTTTTGTTCCTTACCCTTCTTGGTGTTTTTTGACCTCAACCTTCATTTCTTTGGAAATATCTTCACTCAAAACCAAAATCTCTTCTTGAGTTTCTTCATTCTTTTTTGTTTGTCCGGCGACAACTCGGAATGTCAAATCAACATCATTATTCGCAGAAAACAAAAACACTTTTGTTCCAAAATCTTCATAAGTTTGATAACCAGCTTCACCTGTCGCACCATTGGTCCTGCTGATGAGATAGGTCAAATTATACCAATAGTCGCTCTTTGGCAAACAAATGACATATTGGTCTTGCATCTCTTCGCCAAAAGTCAAAAGTTGTTCTTCTTTGCTTGATTTGATTTGCAAATCAACATATTTGTCTTCCATTCTGTCATCATTGTCCAAAATCACCTTGATTGCATAATTCGTGCTTAACGCACCGGTCATCTCACTGATGTGTGCAACTCTCAGTTTTGTTTCATTTTCACAACCTGCACCCATAAAACAAAAACAAACACAAAGGATAATCAAAAAAAATTTTTTCATATCTCTATTGTGTTCGTTTTCATCTAAATTATGCCACAAAAACATCTTCCAAATTGCTTTTGGTCAAATTTTTGTATTATGTTGCAGTTGCTGATTAGAAATTAACTTCAATCAAACCATATTTGTTGTCATTTCTCTTGTAGATAACGTTAACTTTTCCAGTTTCTGCATTCAAGAAAATGAAGAATGTGTGTCCCAATCTTTCGATTGCATCTTTTGCTTCTTCAACCATGATTGGATCAAGGTCAAAAGATTTTTTCTTATAAATTTCTGGCAATTTCAAATCTGGCATTTCTTCCAAGAATTCGAAACCAACATTCTTTGGAGCATTTCTCTTGCTTTGAGTGATTTTTTCTCTGTTTCTAACAATTTGTTTTTCAAGTTTTGGAAGAGCAAGATCAATGTTTTCATACATATTTAGACCAGAAACTTCAGATCTATACAAAAGTCCTTTGTTTGTGATTGTAACTTCCAATTTTTCAATTTTATTTTGTTTTGAGCAAACAACTCTTGCTGATGCTTCATCTCCAAAATATTTGTTCAATCTGTCCAACTTTTCAGTGATGACATCTTTGAATCTTTTTGCAATTTTATAATTTTTTTCAACAAATGTAATTTTCATATTCCACTCCTTTGTACAAACATTTTACCAAATATTTTTCCATTCTCCAAATGTTTTTCAAAAGTTATTTAGACTGCGTTAAACACAAGTTGATCGCCGTCAAGCCCCACTTCAATTGTGCCATGGTCAGGAAGTTCTCCAAGCAAGATTTTTTCAGCGACTTTATCTTCAATCTCTTGTTCAATAAATCTCTTAAGTGGTCTTGCACCATAAATCAAATTAGAGCCTTTTGCAACAATATAGTCAATTGCTTTTTTGTCAACTTTCAATTTCAAATTTCTTGCAGCAAGACGCTTGTTGATATTAGATATGAGAATGTCAGAAATTTTGATAAGGTCTTGTTTAGACAACGAATCAAAAATGCAAATAACATCAATTCTGTTGATGAGTTCTGGTTTAAATCTCTTCTTCAAAGCGTCCATGTAAATGTCGCGCTCATTGACCTTTTCACTGCTTTCTGTTCCAAAACCAAGTTGTCTTTGTTGACGAATTTCATTGGCACCTATGTTGCTGGTCATGATGATGATTGTGTTCTTGAAGCTTACTGTTCTGCCTTTGCCGTCTGTCAAACGCCCATCATCAAGAATTTGAAGTAGCGAGTTCAAAACTTCTGGGTGTGCCTTTTCAATTTCATCAAAAAGCACAACGCTGTATGGTTTTCTTCTGACTTGTTCCGTCAGTTGTCCACCCTCGTCAAAACCAACATATCCTGGAGGTGCTCCAATAAGTTTTGACACGGTGTGACTTTCCATATATTCACTCATATCAATTCTTATGATGTTGTTTTCGTTGTCAAACATTGCTTCAGCAAGTGCTTTGGAAAGTTCTGTTTTTCCAACTCCTGTTGGCCCCATAAACAAGAAAGAACCAATTGGTCGTTTGCTGTCTTGAAGTCCAACTCTTGCTCTTCTGATGGCTTTTGACACCGCATTGATTGCTTCATCTTGTCCGACAACTCTCTTGTGCAAGATTTCTTCCAATGAACAAGTTTTTCTTTCTCTCCTTCTGTGAGTTTTGTCACAGGGATTCCAGTCCATTTTGAAACAACTTCTGCAATCTCATTTTCTCCAATTTGTTTACTTCCGCTTTTCTTGATTATTGTGTCATTCTGAGTTTTAAGTTCGTTTTCAAGATTTATGATTTCAGATTGCAATTTTGCAGCCTTTTCATAATTCCTTTGCAATGATGCTTCATCACGACTTGCAGACAAAGTTTTGATTTTTTCTTCCAAATCTCTAACTTTTTGAGGTTTGATTGTGTAGTTAACTTTGGCACGAGAGCAAGCCTCATCAATAAGGTCAATAGCCTTATCAGGTAAACTTCTGTCTGTGATGTATCTGTCTGACAGATTTGCTGCCGCTTCAATTGCTTCGTTTGTTATGATGATTTTGTGGAACGCTTCGTAAGTGTCCTTAAGCCCCTTCAAAATTTCAATAGTCTGTTCAACTGAAGGTGGATTGACCATAACCGGTTGAAATCTTCTCTCCAAAGCCTTGTCTTTTTCGATATATTTCCTATATTCATCAGTTGTTGTCGCACCAATTGTTTGCAACTCTCCCCTTGCAAGATATGGTTTCAACATATCAGAAGGACTTGTTTCACCCTTTTCACTTCCCGCTTGTGCAAGTGTGTGAATTTCGTCAATAAAGACAATGATGTTTCCGTCCTGAATGATGGTTTCAATGGCATCTTTAAGTTTTTCTTCCATTTGTCCACGATACTTTGTCCCTGCCATAAGTCCACCAATTTCAAGAGCATAAATTGTCTTATCCTTGAGTTCTTCCGGAACATCACCGCTTGCGATTGCTTGTGCCAAACCTTCAACAACCGCAGTCTTACCAACACCTGCTTCTCCAATCAAAACAGGGTTGTTCTTGGTCTTTCTGCAGAGAATTTCAATCACTCTTTGAATTTCTTCTTCTCTGCCAATAACTGGGTCAAGTTTGTGTTGTCTTGCTTTCAATGTGATATCACTTCCCATATCAAGCAATTTTTCAGGCAAAGTGCTGCCTGCTTGATTGTTGCTCTTTCCATCTTCATTTTTCTTGTTTTCTCTGCCATTAATATGCAATGAAGACATAAGTTTGATTTTCATCTCATCAACATTGACATTGAAAATGTTTTCCAGCATTTTAGTGGCATAACAACTTTTGTTGGAAAGTATTGCGAGAAGCAAGTGTTCTGTTCCAATGAAAGAATGTCCCATATCCATTGCAATCTGTTGAGCCATTTGGAAAAGTTCCTTGGTTCTTGGTGTCAATTCCACACTCCCAAACAATGAGACGCCACTTGCAGACTCTTCAAAAAGTTCAAACAAAGCGTTTTCTGTGACCCCATAAGATGCCAAGATTTTTGAAGCAGTGCATTCAGAAACGCTGGCAAGTCCATAGAGAATATGTTCAGTGCCAACCAAGTTGCTTCCAAATCTGAGAGCAATTTTGCTTGCATTTTTAATTACCTTTTCAATACTATCCGAAAATAAACCATTATTTAAAGCCATAAATTCCTCCTTTTTTGGTTTTATTATCATAATTTATTTCCTTAATAAAAGAAATAAGTCAACTTTTAACGAAAATAAAATCACTTGGAAACAAGTTCTTTTATTTTCCTATTAATATACTCACTTCTCACCTGTTCTTCCTTTAAAATTTCTGAAAAACTTTCAATTTCTCGCAAATTTGCAGACGCCCCTTCAACCAAAAGTTTTTCAAAACTTTTCTGGTCGAAAATCTTCAAAAATCCCAAGGCATCACCAAACTTAATAAGTGCCAAAAGTTCAATCATTTCCTTCTCTCCAAGAGAATAACACTCCTTCAAAATTCCATAAGCACGATAAATTTCATCAATCAAGTTGTCATGATTGCTTGCCAAAATATCTTCCCTTGCTGACAATTCCATTTGACAGATGTTATAAACATAGTCCGAAACTCCGTCAATAATTTCTTCTTCCGACAATCCCAAAGAATTTTGATTGGAAATTTGATAGAAACTTCCGTAAGTTTCACTCCCCTCGCCATACAATCCACGAATGGTGTAACCCTGTTGTCGTGCTTCTTTTTTCAACAAATTTATGTCACCATTTCGCTCAAGGGCCGGCAAAAAAAGCATGACCGAGGCACGCATGCCAGTCCCAAGATTTGAAGGGCTTGATGTGATGTATCCATAATCTTCAGAATATGCCACATCAATTTCAGACAAAATCAAATCGTCAAGTTTTTTTAACTCTCTGTATGGTTTGTATAAATTGAAACCATTGACCATGCATTGTTCTCTGATATGATCTTCCTCATTAATCATGACAATAATCTGCTCATCATCATTCATGGCAACGGCAGAAATATCCTTGTTCTCAATCAACTCTTTGCTGATCAAGTGTCGCTCCAAAAGAGCATTACATTCGTTCAGGGAAAGATTTTTAAGTCTGATAAAGTCAAATCCACCAAATTTTTCGAGTATGCTTTGGATGGAGTCAATGATAAAAACTGCGTCAGACTCATCACGCAGTTTCGTGAAAAAGTTGAAGCCAGAGATATTTCTAGCAAGTCTAATTCTTGAAGATATAGCAATGTTTTCAAAATTTTCGTTCATATTCATAATAAAATTATATCAAATAAAAAGTTTTTAACAAACTATATTTAAGGTTTTTAAATCACAAACCTGTCACTTTTCAAAATTTCTTGATATGTTTCTTCCACAGACAACTTTGAAGAATCCAAAATGTTTGACTTATTAAAATTTTCTGCCAAAATTTCTTTTAACAACACAATTGATCTTTCTCCCATTTGGCAGTCTTGTGGGCGAAGCTTATCTCTTTCAACAATTGTTTTCTCATCAACTATAAGTGCCACAAATTTAATAACTACATCACTGCCAGAAAAATTGTTTTTCAACTTTAAAACATCGTTTTTGCTTAATATATAGTTAAACACGACATCATATCCTTCCGCCAAACAATTTTCAATCAAAGAAATGCAATTTTTCCAAAAGAATGATAAATGATTCCCTTCTTTCCATGGACTGACATAACCACCAACCACAATGTGATAAACATCATCTCCTTCAATAAGGCAACTTTTTGGCAGACTTTCTGCAATCTTTTTTGATATTGTACTTTTCCCTACTCCAGCAGGTCCTGTTATTAAATAAAGTGTTTTCATTTCATTCCTTATCCTTATGCTTTTTGCCCTTATACATTCTATCAATAGCCTGTTTAATTTCTGGCAATTCATAACATTTTTCACAGCCAACAAAACCAGTTTCCAAAATCTCTTCCACACTTGTGTGGCATTTTGGACAAATGTTATTGTTCATCTTTTTCAATTCCTTTCATAGTGAGAGAAATTCTCTTCTTTGCAAGGTCAACAGACATAACCTTGACATCGACAACATCTCCAACCTTAACAACGTCTGATGGGTGTTTAACAAATCCATCTGAAAGTTGTGAAATGTGAACAAGTCCATCTTGGTGAACACCAATATCAACAAAAGCACCAAAATCAACAACGTTTCTGACAACACCTTTGAAAGTCATGCCTTCTTTGAGGTCTTCCATGTGAATGACGTCACTTCTAAGCACTGGTTTTGGCATGGTTTCACGAATGTCACGACCAGGTTTGAGAAGTTCGTTTGTGATGTCTTCAAGAGTTGGCACACCAACACCGCACTCCTCTGCAACCTTCTTTTCTCCCTTTTGCTCAATCATTTTTGGCAAAAGCACAAGATTGTTGTTTTTAACATCTTCTTCTGTCAAATTGAAGAGCGCCAAAAGTTTTCTTGCTCCTTCATAACTTTCTGGGTGCACAGCTGTGTTATCCAAAACATTTTCTCCCCCAACTACTCGCAAGAAACCAGCACATTGTTCATAAGCTTTTGGACCAAGTTTAGAAACGGACAAAAGTTCTTCTCTTCTCTTAAATCCTTTTGCCTTTGTTCTGTATGCAACAATGTTTTTTGCAATTGACATATTAAGTCCAGAAACATAAGAAAGAAGACTTGGAGAAGCGGTGTTTAGGTCAACCCCGACACTGTTAACGCAATCTTCAACAACGCCCGTCAAAACTTCTGTAAGTCTGTTTTGAGGCATATCGTGTTGATACTGACCAACACCTATAGATTTAACATCAATTTTGATAAGTTCAGCGAGTGGGTCTTGCAATCTTCTTGCAATAGAAACTGCACTACGAAGATTAACATCATAATCAGGAAACTCTTCTGCTGCAAGTTTTGATGCCGAATAAACAGAAGCACCAGCCTCACTCACAACCGCATAGCTCACTGGACGGCCAACATGTTTGATGAGTTCTGCAACAAAAATTTCTGATTCTTTTGAAGCAGTTCCATTTCCAATTGCAATGATGTCAACTTTGTTCTTTTCAATCATCGCCTTAAGTTTTTCCATTGCCTCTTCTGTCTTTGAACGAGGTGGAGTTGGATAAACAACAGTTGTGTCCAAAACAGAACCATTTTTGTCAATAACTGCAATTTTGCAACCATTGTGATAACCCGGGTCAAAACCCATGATGATGTTGTTCTTAAGTGGAGATTCCATAAGAAGTG
>ERZ1643249.3265-NODE-3265-length-14399-cov-4.649610_pt1 | contig 14399 bp, 9 predicted proteins | sample MGYA00579263_ERZ1643249 | MGnify/ENA primary metagenome ERZ1643249 (study PRJEB29033, sample SAMEA4952264) | chicken gut metagenome | biome: Broiler Chicken; feature: Gastrointestinal Tract; material: Caecum | place: Ireland | collected 2018 | study: Broiler...
GGTAATCCTCATAATTGACGGCCCACGTGTCGGTCAATTTGCCGGACGGGGTCACCTTGCCGGAGATGACGTCCGCGACCGCGTTGCCGCCCTCCATGCCGGCCTGGCTCATCAGCAGCATGGAATCGAGGCCCTCGATCTCGCCGAAGAACTTCGTGTCGATGATGCCGCCCACGTTCAGGACGACCACCACTTTGTCGAAGTTTGCGCCCAGCTTTTGCAGGTTGGCATATTCGATGTCCGTCAGCTGGTAGTCCCCTTTTTCGTTTTTCCGGTCCGAACCCTCGCCGGAATTGCGGGAGATCACGTAAACTGCTGTGCCTGCATCCGAAGCCGCTTCGATGTTTGCGTCCGTGATCTCCGGGTCCGGCATCGAGAACGTCGCCCACATGCCGCCTTGGAAATCCTCTTCGCCTTCGTCGTAGGCAACCTTAAAGTCGTTCAGCCAGTCCTCGCTGGTGATCTCATAGCCTGCGTTCTTCAGGCCGTCCCAAACGTTGACCACATAGCGCTGGTTGACGTCGCCGGAGCCGGTGCCGCCCTTGACGGTCGCATATGCGCCGCCGCCATACAGGGCGATCTTGCTCTGTTGCGGGATTGGGAGTGCATTTTCGTTATTTTCCAGCAAAACCATGCCCTGTGCGGCAACGTCCCTGGAAAGTTCTGCATTGCGGATCTCGCGTTCGGACATTTCGTCCGTGGGAGAAGCCGCAAAGGCCGCCGTCACAGCTGACCCGGCGATCATGGAGAGCGTCAGGACCAGCGAAATGACTTTCCGTAGTCTTTTCATAAATCCAATTCTCCTTTGTTTTGAAATCGTGTCTCCAACCTTACCCATTTCAAAAACCAAACGGGAGGGCTTTGCAGCCAATCCGTACGTTTCTATATGCAGATACTTCCTCTTTCCATTGCAAATGTGCAGCGGGTTCCGCACGGACCGGCCTCTTTCCTGCCAAAAGGCCCTCTTTCTTTGCAGGATTCCTCAACGTTTTTCTCTTCTGGCCCCCTTTCTCAAAGGAAATTTCTTTAAAATATCCGATTCAAGCCGGTAGCGATATGTGCTGGTCCAGCCCCCCTTTTACGAAGATGCACAAAAGCAGGATAAAATGGGACTCTTTCACAGCCTATTCATTTATCGGCTTGAATATCTGACTGGATATAGTATAATGATGGATACAAAGGGAAATCAAGAATCACTATTTTTGTACGAACAATTCTAAAATAAACTATGCAATTTAACGAACAAAAAAATTTGTTACTCCCAAAAAATTGTATGTAAGCAAATACTTTAGAGGCTTTTGGGGAGCGATGCCCGGCAAAAAAGCAGCTTTTTGCAAAGTTCCTTTAAAATAAATTGCTTTTTACTCCCTCAATGAATCTACCCTGCGATAAAATCATGTATAATAGCGTAAATAAAATTTTTTGTCCGCAAATTATGTGGGGAATTCGTCTATTTCTCAGTATTTTATAGGCTTCCTCACAGCAATAATTACGTCTTCCGCTAAATTTTATTAGAAAATGTAGATCAAAAGGTTTGATTCTTGCTATATTTATGTATAAAATAGGATATTATTTTTATAATATATAGTTTTTATGTAATATATCTAAAACCCGGTAAAATATAACTCGGAAGCGCCCCGCTTCTGTAGCCACAATCTCCAGATGTATGGCCGCTGTGGCGCTGGCGCTTTGGGGGAAGAGGGCAGGCCGGGTTTGTATTGGGGATGATGCTGCGTGGAACCGTGGCTGTTTTTAGGGAGAAGGGAGATTGCGTTTTGAAAAAGACAAAACCATACCGCGGGAAAAGCTTTTATAAGCTGCTGGCCGCGTTTTTTGCCGTGACGCTGCTTTGCAGCATGTTGATGTTGACCCAGTACCTGGCCAACGAGAAAACACAGCGCGAAGAAACCATCGAATCTTACCATTCCATGGTGGAAAAAAGCATGAAGAATACCGAGAGCATGCTGTCTTACATAGAAGAAGCCGGCACACGCATCGCCCAGCTGGATGGGATGGCGGAACTGGCAACATCTGAAAACATCCCTTTGGGATCGCCAGAGGCCCAACATTTTGTCCGTTCTTACCTGCGTACGGTCCGCAAGACCATCCCTGCCACGGACCAGCCCATGTTCCTCTATTTTCAGAAAAGCGGGCGGGTGTTCGACAAATCGGCCGATGTCGATCCCCTGGAAAGCGGGATCGTGACGGGGCTGTTCGGGATGGACGCCGCCACATGGGACCAGCTGATCCAGGCCGGGGAAGAGGGCACCTGCACCATTATCCAAGATCCAAACATGGATTTCGCCCGCTTCGTCTACGTGCGGCAGATTTACCCGGGCGTGGTCTGGATGATCGGCGTAAATAGCAGCCGGATTGCCGAAGATCTCAGCTATTACTATTTGCCGGAGGACGCCCAGACGCTTTTCCTGACGGCAAACAACCGGAGCATTTCTTCCGCCAACGCTTATGGGCAGCCGGGCAACCTGCCGCTGGACTTTAAACAGGTTTCCGCCCTGCCGCCCTTCAGCGCAAGGACGTGGGACGGGCAGACCTATTTCGTCTACCATCAGGGGTTTTCCAACAATACGCTCCAGCAGGTGATCGTCATCCCGGACGCAGGCGTCCAGGAATGGATCGTGGTCATGGCCGGCGCCATCTTCAACACGCTGGTCGTAACCCTATTGGCAGGCGGGAGCCTCTCCTATTTCTTCTCGAAAACGTTATACCGGCCGGTCGAAAAACTGGTGGATACGCTGCCTGTCAAAAAGGGCAGCCGGGATGAGAGCGAATTCCAAATGGTGGCGAGCACGGTCCAGCAACTCTCGGAAAGGGCCAAGGATTACGAGACCCAGCTCCATTCGCAAAGCGACCTTTTAGCGGCAAGCCTCACCACCCGCGTCCTGAAAGGCGAAATCTTCCTTTCGCCCGACATCGCGGAAGCGCTGCGGCAGGGCGGGTTCCCCATTGCCTGCCAGAAGTTTGTTGTGCTGATCCTATCCATTGACGAGGACGCGGACGCCGGGTCCCCGCCCATCCAACAGGAAGAGGCGGGGAGCCTTTTAAAGGAGACATGCCGTTCGTTCCTGCTCAACGGTGGGTTCGCCGCCTATGTCGTCGCCGACCATACGTCCTTTCTCGGCGTGGTCGGCCTGGACAGCGGCGGCCTGGAGGAGGTCAAGGCGTGCGCGGAAGCCATCCAGGCGTTTACCGTCTCGGAGCTGCATATGCAGGTCTCCATCGCCCTAAGCGGCGAACACCATTCGCTGGACGAGCTGCACGAAGCGTACCATGAAGCCACGCAGGTGGCGGATTACCAGCTTCTGGCCGGCGAACATGGAAAAACCGCTACCTATAGCCGCCTGTCCAGCCTGATGTCCGGGCCAAACGGCTGCCGGGAATTCCTGGCGCAAGTGAATAAGCTCTCCAATTCCATCCAGTCCGCCAATTACCAGCAGGCCGCAGCGCTTGTGAAGGAAATCGAAGAGTCCTTCTCCAAACATCCGGCCGCAATGCCCCAGGCAAAATTGCAGATCTTCTATTTGACGGACGCCATCCTGCTCTCCCTTTCGGACAGCGACCTCGACCCGGAACTCCTGAACCATCTGCAAAACGCGGAAACCTTCCGCAAGCCGCGCAGCATTGATTCCCTGTGCCAGTGTACATACCGTATCTTCGCCTATCTGGACGCGAAAAAAGAACAATCCCGCCCCCAGGGGAAGCGCATTGAGCAGATCACCCAATACATACGGGAAAATTACCAGGACATCAACCTTTCGGCGGGCGCGGTGGCCGAACATTTCCACATCAGCCTGCCGGTGCTCTCCAACCTGTTCAAATCCGAACTCAACGTGGGGTTCCTGGATTACCTGCACAAATTCCGCATTGAGCGCGCCAAAGAGCTGATCGTCCACACCGACCACACCATCGGCGACATCTCCGCCATGGTGGGGTATGCCAACTCGATGACCATGAACCGCGCGTTCAAACGATATGAGGGCGTGACCCCCGGCTGGTACCGGCAATCGGCGTCCTCCCACGCGGCGGCCCAAAAGGGGGCGGGGGACGTTTCGCCCTGACCGTCCGCCGGGACGCCCGCGCGCCTTCTCCGGCGGCTGCGCGCCCATGGGCTGGGGGAAGGCGCCGCCCTGCAAAGGCGGCTTTTTGGAATGCAGGGAAAAAATTTGGTAACCCTAGTGTAACAGATGCGGCGGCGGCCTGTCCCGCGAAATATGGGGGAGCCCGCCGCAACGCTATTTTCCCCCTGCAAACGGCGAGGCGTCCCGCCTGGGCGCCCTTTAAGCGCACCCTCTGCGGGGGCAACGATCTTGCGGGCCCGTGCAGGGCCCCTGTGGAAAGGATTTGATCATATGCCGACCTTTAACGCGCTCTACGGCCGCCTAGTGCGCGCCTCCGTAAAAGGCAAGAGCGAAGAGGAGCTGGAAAAGCTCCGCCAGGAGGATTTTAATCCCCATCACCTCGACTGCCTGCTGAACCCGGAAAAATACCCCACGGTCTGGCGCGTGGGCGACTGCAACTGCTCCAAAGAGGAGGCGGCCAACTGCGCCGGGAAGTGCCTGTTCGACGCGCTCTACACCGACGAAAACGGCAATGTACAGGTGAACAGCAAGATGTGCGTGGGATGCGCCGCCTGCGTGGAGCGCTGCAAAGCGAAAAACCTGGTCGAAAGCAAGGACATCCTGCCCACGCTCGACCTGATCCACCGCGGGGGCGCGCCGGTCTACGCCATTGTCGCGCCGGCGGTCATCAGCCAGTTTTCCGATGAGGTCACGCCCGGCAAATTGCGCACGGCGTTCAAAGCGCTGGGCTTTGCGGGCATGGTGGAGGTCGCGCTCTTTGCCGACATCCTGACCCTGAAAGAGGCGCTGGAATTCGATGCGAACATCCTCACCGACCAGGACTACCAATTGACAAGCTGCTGCTGCCCGATGTGGATCGCCATGCTGCGGCGGGTCTATCAAGAACTGATGCCGCATGTGCCCGCGGCGGTCTCGCCCATGGTGGCCTGCGGCCGCGCCATCAAACGCTTGGAGCCCGGGGCAAAGGTGGTCTTTATCGGCCCGTGCCTGGCGAAAAAATCCGAAGCGCGCGAGCCCGACATTGCGGACGCGGTGGATTATGTGCTCACCTTCCAGGAGGTGCGCGACCTCTTCGACTTTGCGGACATCCACCCGGAGATGATGGCGGAGGACAACCGGGAGCATTCCTCGACGGGCGGCCGCATCTACGCGCGCGCCGGGGGCGTGAGCCAGGCGGTGCAGGACTGCGTGCAGCGCCTGAACCCGGGCCGCAAAATCAAGGTGCATGCGGTGCAGGCCAGCGGCGTCCCCGCATGCAAACAGCTTCTGAACGACCTCAAGGAGGGGAAGCTGGACGCCAACTTCCTGGAGGGGATGGGCTGCGCCGGGGGGTGTGTGGGCGGCCCCCGCGCACTGATCGGCAAGGAGCTTGCCCGGGACAACGTCAACCGGTATGGGGAAGAGGCCCCCACGCCGACGCCGGTGGACAACCCCTATGTGATCGAGCTGCTGCACCGGTTGGGATTCCCAACCGTGGAAAGCCTGCTGGAGAACGACACCCTCTTTACCCGCACATTTTAACGTGCGGGGAAAGGCAACCACGCGGCGCCTGTGCGCAGCCTTCCTCCCTTTTGGATACGCTCCGCCACAGGGCCATACAGGTGCGGGGCGGCCCTGCGTGGCCCTCGCCGGCCTGGCCGCGCAAACCGGCCGGGCTTTTGCCGGTTGGGCCGTCTTGCGCCCACCGTACATATCCCTTTCGGCCAACCCAACGCCATCAAAACCGGCCCCGGTCTCCCGCTACGCCCATACAGGGGCGGGCCCGCTGGAAAAACGGCCGGAGGCCTCCCAGGCGTCTCTTCCGGCCCCCTTTCGAAAGCCTTCTCATATAGAAATTTATTTGTAAAAATCCCATTTTTGCAATAACCCTCCCGCGGGGCGCGCGGCCCTTTCCTGCCGGATAAAACGCCCTGCCATAAATTTATCTATGGGTTCTATATTAAAACTTTTCAAGTTGAAAATGGATTTTATGTGTTCTTTCTAAATGATTTCTATAAAAAATAAATTTTTTTCGAGAAAATGGTGCTATTTGTACATATTTAATTTAATATTAGAATTATTTGTCGAATCGTTGCGTGTATAATAAAAGAAATTACCAGATCCTTTACCAATCATTTCATTTTAGATGGGTGGGAAAAACATGAACGAATACAATACCCGGAAAAGCATTAATCAAGAAAAAAGCCAACTGATCAACCGCGCGCTGGTGCTCGACCTTCTGCGGCAGGAGGGGATCTGTTCGCGCGCCACGCTCTCCCAGCTGTCCGGCCTGAAACAGGCCACGATCACCAACATCATCAATGAATTCATTGCCTGTGGCCTTGTGATCGAAACCGGCCTGATGAGCGGCAGCAAGGGCCGCCGTTCCATCGGCATTTCCCTGAACGACCAAAAGTACAAGGTGATCGGCATCCGCATGACGCGCAGCGCGTTCTATCTGTGCCTGGCGGGCCTGTCCGGAAAATTGTACGGTGTCAAGCAGTACAAAATAGGCCCCAAGGAAAACGTACAGATCACCATCACGCGCATCCGCACCGCCATCTACACCATGCTGCAGGAAAACACCGATACGGAGATCCCCGTGGTCTGCATGGCGATGCCCGGCCCGTATTATGAGGAACGGGACAGCATCTTCTTTGTCACGGAGCTGGCCGGATGGCACAATTTCCCAATTAAGGATGCGTTGACAAAGGACTTCACCGTGCCGATCCAGATTGTCAACGACGCCAACGCGGGCGCTTTTGCACAATTGTGGTATCGCAGCAAGGAATACGGCATCCGGAACATGATCTATGTCCTGGCCGGGCAGGGGGTCGGCTGCGGCATGATCACAGATGGCAAGCTGGTTTTGGGCCACCGCGGCCTCGCGGGGGAATTTGGCCACAACACCATCAATTTCAACGGCCCGCGCTGCGAATGCGGCAACTATGGCTGCTTGGAAAAGTATTGCTCCTTCATCGTCCTGTGCGAAAACATCGAGAAGCGCATCCGGAACGGCGAGTCCTCCATGCTCACGCCCGACGACCTGAGCACTGCAAAGATTTCCGAGGCGGTGCGCGCGGGCGACACGGTTGCGCGCGAGGAGTATGAGAAGGTCTGCGGGTTCCTGGCCATCGGGATCATCAACCTCATCAACCAGTTCAACCCGGGCCTGATTGTCATCGGCGACGAGCTGACCCAGGTGGACGGCGAGCTGCTCCTCTCGATTGTCCAAAAGCGCGTACACGACTGCGTCAACCCGCTGATCTGCAACGAACTTGTGATCGAGCTCGATTCCATGCCGGAAAACCCCGTATTGATGGGTGCGGCAGCCATCGCGGCCCAGCAGGTGCTCTCCGACCCGGGCAAGCTGATGGATATGCCGGAGGAAAAATAAGGCTTTCCGTAGGGAACTGGAAACCCGCCCCTTTTGCAAAAGGGCGGGCTTCTTTGTAGGGGTGGGAACGCCCCTTTGCAAGCTCTTGCGGCGGCCGGGGAAAGGATCGTGGGACCTATGTACCGGAAAAGCACATTGGAGGATTGCAGGGCAATCTATCAACTGATCTGTGAACTGGAGCAGAAAGAACTGCCCTACCAACGGTTTTCGGAAATTTACTATCAGCAGATACAGGACAGCCGCTATTACTGCCTGGTCTATGAGTACAACGGCTCCGTGGTCGCGGCACTGAACCTGCGCATGGAGGAGCAGCTGCATCACACGGAACGCATTGCGGAGATTTTGGAATTCTCCGTTGCGGAATCCTGCCGGGGCAAAGGGGTCGGCAAGGAGATGTTCGACCGCGCCTGCCAAATGGCCAGGAAGCGGGGCTGCTCCCAAATCGAAGCGGCCACCAACCAGCTGCGCGAAGGCGCGCACCGCTTCTACCTGCGGGAGGACATGCACAATTTCCATTACAAATTTTCCAAGCGGCTGTATGGGGAAAATGCTTCGGAGAATATCCTGGGCAGGTAAGCCTTTTTGCAGGGCAGCCGCAAGGGCGCCCGCTGGGAAAGCGGGGAAGCGGCAAACGCCAAAGGGCGGCTGGGAAAGAACCGCTGGGAAAGCATGGCACAAAAAAGACGGCGTCCAAGGGAGTATGCACCCGCTTGGACGCCGTTTCGGTTTTTCTGGAAGGGTTGGCCTGTGGAAGCGGCGGCTTCCATCCGATTGTGCAGCGCCCTCCGTCCCCATGCAGAAGGGAAAGGGGAGGGCTGTTGCCCGCAGGGGCGGCCCTGCGGGCAGCGCGTCAAAACGTCCAATGCCTGCAAACCATCGGCGTATAGCGAATCCCGTTTTCCTCCCGCCCGCCCCCAAGCGGCACAAACCCAAACCGCCGGTAAACCTCCACCGCATAGGGGGAGGAATGCACCGTCATCTCCGGATAGTCTGCGGCGGATGCCATCGCGTGCAGCAGCGCCCTTCCCACGCCGCGCCGGTGCCACTCCCGGCGCACAAAGAACAGGCTGATGTGCGGCCCGCTCGTGGCCAGCACGCCGATAAGCCGGCCGCCCTCCCAAGCGCCAAAGAACTGTTGCCAGGCCATCTCCTCCCGGTTTTGAAGGAACGACCGGAATTCCTCCACGCCCTGCGCGGAGTAGACCGGCGCTTCAAACGCGCAGAATACCTCCCACACCAGTTGCAGCGCTTCCTCCATCTCCGTCTCCCGGAGCTGCCGGATCTCCATCCAAACCCATCCTTTCTCCCAAGGGGATCTTTTTGCATGACCGGGGCCATCCCCGGGGTTCAACCGCGCTCCGCGGCCCGCCCGGGGCGGCAAACCGGGCCAAGCCCTATTGGGCGTCCCGGAACAGGTCCTCCGGGAGCACCAGGTTTTCCTTCGGCACCTTTTCCCAGGAAAACAGGGGGAGCAGGTCGCGCGGGCGGGCGGGACGCGGATGGGGGAGAAGCCCCGCAAGATAGGCCACCCGGCCCACGATCTCCTCGCCGGAAAACCCGCGCGCCCGCAGAGCGCCCAGGTCCAGGTCGTGCTCCCGCTTGGAAAGCCGCCGCCCATCCCGCGCCAGCAACAGCGGGACATGGATGTATTGCGGGGGACTCGCACCGAACAGGCGGTAGAGATACATTTGGCGCGGCGTGGAGGACAGCAGGTCCCGGCCGCGCACCACCTGGGTGACCCCCATGGCGATGTCGTCCAACACCACGGCCAGCTGGTAGGCGAACACGCCGTCCGACCGGCGGAGGATGATGTCCCCGCATTCGCGCTCCAGGTTTTGTTCCACAGGGCCATAATGCCCATCCACAAACCGCACGGCCTCGTCCGGCAGCCGCAGCCGCACCGCCGGGGCGCGCAGGCGGGCCTGCGCTTCGATCTGTTCCGCGGTCAGCCCCCGGCACCGGCCGGAGTAGATTGTTTCCCCGTCCGAATTGTGCGGCGCTTCCGCGGCATGGAGCTGGGCGCGCGTGCAAAAACAGGGGTACAGCAACCCCTGTTTTTCCAATTGCGCGAGCGCTTCCGCATAAAGCTCCGTCCGTCCGCTCTGGTAATACGGCCCGTTCGGTCCCCCCGCCGAGCCGCCCTCGTCCCAATCAAATCCCAAAAAGCGCAGGTCGTCCTCCAATTGGTCCGCCAGCGCCCGCGAGGTGCGGTCCGGGTCGAGGTCCTCCATGCGCAGGACCATGCGGCCCCCCGCCGCGCGCGCCGAAAGCCACGCCAGCAGGGCGCTCAGCAGGTTTCCCACATGCATGCGCCCGCTGGGGGAGGGTGCAAACCGCCCGGTGATCCTGTTTTTCCCTTCTATGTCCATCGTTTCCCTCCAACGCCGTTGTTCCCGTCCAGTATACCATATACGGGCCTTTTGCGGTAGGTTCCGGCCGCCCCAGAACTTTTTTTATTTTCTTTTGACTTATATAAGGCAAAACGCTATAATAAAACAAACAGAAATTCGCATAGGATTCCTCAAAAAATAGATAAATTGGAAGAACAGTGGCGCGAGACGGGATAGCCGGGTATTTTTTACATCCGGCGGGCCACCTCTTTTCCGATCCGGCAGCCATCCATTTTCACGCTCGGAAGAAGCTTCTCATGGTCTCGTAATCCTTTAAGATGTCAGGGGGAACCAAAATGGTGGACAATCGATCGATCAGGCCGACGGAGCTGCCCGCACAGCCGGGGTTGGTCCGTCTGATGTGCGACGGCATTCCCGGCGGGATTTTCCGCTGTTTGCCCGACCCCGTTTGGACCATTTTGGAGGTAAGCCGCGGGTTTTTAAACCTGTTCGGTTATACGGCGGAGGAGATGCGGGAAAAATTTCACAACCATTACCTGGACATGATCCACCCGCACGACCGCCGGGCCGTCACCCGCGCGTTTCAGAAGCATATGGAAACCGGAACGGACCACTGCCTGGAATACCGGGTCAAGCACCGGGATGGGCATACGCTCTGGATTTTGGAGCAGAGCCATCTGATGCAGCGGGATGGCGAGCCGGATACGCTCTGCTGCACCTTGACGGACATCACCGAGGGCAAAAAGCTCCAAGAACAGCTGCGCCTCAGCCTGGAACGCCATCAGATCCTCATTGACCAGACGGACGACATCATCATCGAATGGAATATGGAGACGGATTCCTTTTTCTGCTCCCCGAAGTGGGAGACGAAATTCGGCTACATGCCGCAGAGGGAGCATATCACAAGGCATATCCTGCACGGCGATTCCCATATCCACCCGGAGGACCGGCAGCGCGTGGCCGAGGCCCTGCGCTCCATCCGGCGGGGCGCGTTGCACAGCGACCTGGAGTTCCGCATCTGCACGGCGGACGGGCGGTACCTCTGGTGCCGCGCGCGCATGACGGTGCAGACCAGCCAGGCCAACCATCCCGTCCATGCCATCGGCCTGCTGGTCGATATCGACAGCGAAAAGCGGCAGGCCGAAAAACTGCTGGAGATCGCCCAGCGCGATCCCCTGACCAACCTGCTGAACAAGGTGGCCTCGCAAAAACGCATCGAGGAGTATCTCAACACTGCGGCGGACGGCGATTGTTCGGCGCTCTTAATCGTCGATCTGGACAATTTTAAGCATATCAACGACAGCATGGGACACCTGGTGGGGGACGCCATCCTGGTGGACGCCGCACAGCGCCTGAAAACGCATTTCCGCAGCACCGACACGGTGGGGCGGCTCGGCGGGGACGAGTTCATCATCCATATCCAAAACATCCAGGATGTTTCCATCGTTCAGAAAAAGGCGGAACAGTTGATCCTCGAGCTGGGGGACATCGGGACGGTGAACAACGGCATGGAGAATTCCCCCAGCATCGCCCTCTCCTGCAGCATCGGGGCCGCGATCTATCCCAAACATGGGAAAAGCTTCAAAGAACTGTACCGCCACGCGGACCTGGCGCTCTATCAATCCAAAAAGAACGGGAAAAACCAGTACAACGTCTACGACGGCTCCTACCAGCAGGAGCGCATTTTGCGCCCTTACACCCAGCCGGCGTCCATCCCCGAGGAAAAAGTGGATGCGGACGGGCCGGGCAACCTTCTCGACTACCTTTCCGAGCATTGCTTCCACATCCTGTACCACTCCCGCGACGTAGAGACAGCGGTCCAATCCATCTTGGAGATGGTGGGGAAGAAGTTCAACGTCAGCCGGTCGTATATCTTTGAGGACAGCGAGGACGGGAGCTATTGCCGCAATACGTTCGAATGGTGCAACGAGGGCATCTCCCCGCAAATTGACAACCTGCGCTGTATCTCCTATGAAAAGGATTTAAACAATCGTTACCGGGATAACTTCAATGAGGAGGGCATCTTCTACTGCCGCGACATCCGCCTTTTGGAGGAAGAGCCCTATGCCATCCTCGCCCCGCAGGGGATCAAGGCCCTGTTGCAGAGCGCCATATACGACAACGGCGTGTTCCGCGGGTTTGTCGGGTTTGACGATTGCTCGATCAACCGGTTTTGGACGCAGGACCAGGTGGACGCGCTGGCGTTTATCTCGGAGATCCTGAGCGTATTCCTCTTGAAGCACCGCGCCCAGCAGCGCACCGTACAGGCCGAGGAGTCCATCCGCTCGATCCTCGAAAACCAAAGCACCTGGATCTACCTGATCGACCCGAAGTCGTATGAATTGCTCTATGTGAACCGCTGCCTGGGCCAGATCTTCCCGAGCGCGCAAATCGGCATGCACTGCTACGAAGCCTTTTTCAGGCGGGACCATCCCTGCACGGAATGCCTGTTCCGGAAACTGACGGAGAAAAACCAGAGCCTTTTGCAGGAGGTTTACCATGCGGCCCTGGACCTCTGGCTGATGACCGACACCTCCATGGTGACCTGGCACAACCGGCCCGCCGTCCTGATGTGCTGCTTTGACATCACCCCCTATAAAAAGGCCGGGACGAACGACCTGCTGGACAAGAACCTCCGTCCCTGAGCGGGCGGAGGGGGAGGGCCGGCAAAGCCGGGCCGCTCCGCGCCCCGAGGCCAAAACCGTGCGGCACCAAAAACGCCTTGCAGCCAGCCCATACGGCGCTGGTGCAATCGCCATACATACGCAGAAAAGCGGCGTCCTTTTGAGCCTGAAACGCTCACAAAGGGCACCGCTTTTTTTGTTGCTTTTTGCATATGCAATTTTATGAAAGCTTTCCCGATTTCTATTCGGGTTCTTGGAGCTCCAACGGCCAAGGGCCGTTGGTTTCCTTTTGGGGTTTCCTTACTTCAAAACCTCCACCTGGCCGTCCTCCACGAAAAGCGCCTGGTGGTCGTCGATGACCTTCAGGTCCAGCGTGGAAGCATACGCGGCCACAATCTGTTCGACCGCCGCCCCGTACTCCGGGTTGCCCCGGTGCGGCACCGGATACCATTCCGTCAGATGCAGCCCCGTATAGTCCTGTAATCCCGGCGCTTTCCCGGGGTCGTCCATCGCAGACGAATAGGCGATGTCCGGGGCCGCGGCGATGGCGCCCGCCGATTCCCCGATATAGGGCTTTCCCTTGTGGACCTCCTCGCGGATCAGCCGGTCCGCGCCGCTCTGTTTCAGCGCTTGCAGCAGGAAAAAGGTATTCCCGCCCGCGATGTAGATCAGGTCATTTTTTTGCAGCGCCCTTTGGATGGCATCATACGGGGCGGTGGAAACCTCCACTTCGTCCACAACCAGCCCCATCTGTTCCAAATTCTGCTTTTCCAGGGCGGCCCAATCGCCCGGTTCCTCCGCAAGGCTTGCCGTGGGGATATAGGCGACCGATTTCCCTTTGTAATCGGGCATCACCCGCTGCAAGAGGTGGGAGACATTTTGAAACATGGATACCAATAGCAATCTTTTCATCGCGGTTCCCCCTTGGAACAAGCTTCTTTGGTTGGCCGTACAACGGACGTTTGCTGAAAATCGATACAGACCCGCCCGGTTTTGCGCGTGCTTCGTGAATCATGAAAAACGCAGCCGCCGTTTCCCTATATGGGGCAAAGGGACCGGCTTCCGAAACCCGTTTGAACGGCTTTCTTTAAAGGGCGTCTACCTGGAAACACCCCAGCCGGTTTTGCAGTTTTTCCGCCAATTTCCCGATATGGATGCCATCCACAAACGAGTGATGTACCTGCACGGAAAAGGGGAGAAGCGTCCGCCCATCCCGCACAAAATATTTGCCCCAGTCAAATAAAGGGGTCGCGTTGTCTTTTTTCCCGGAATCCGTGTGGGAGATGTGGGTATACGAAACCCAAGGCATGGCGGAAAACTGGTAGACATCGTTCCCCGGAGGCCCGGTAAAATACGCCTTTTGCCGCTGGATGGCCTCCTGTGCCAAGCGCACATATTCCCGGAGCGTATCCTGCATGGGGACGTTGACCACCTTGAACAACTCGGTATCCGCGTCCAAATAGGTAAACGCCGTATCGATGCGGTCAAACAGCACGATTTTTCCATCTTGAAACCGATAGCGGAACTCCTCGATTTCATTTGCACATTTGGTGACCAGGTAGACCAAAGCCAACGTAAACGAGACCTGTTTCTCCCGGACCTCCTGTAAAAACGATGTGATGTCCAGCTCAAAGCTCACACAATATTGGGGCTGGACGCTGTTGCGGAACGCAGCGCAGTGCATTGCGCGCTTCCAATGGGTTGGGTCGATCTCCCGATAGGTTGCCATGCGTTCCACTTCCTCCCCAAAACGCCGCCTGCGGTTTTCTCCCGTCCCCCCGGCAGCCGTGCGGAACATGCCGCCTGGATGGTTTGCAACAGCGGCAAACCATCCTTGGATGTTCCCGGCCTTTTGCAGGCGCTTGTTTCTTTACAAATCGTAATTTAAAACAAAAATAAACGGATTGTTATAGCTTTTTCTGCTCCACCAGGCGGGCGGCCTTTAAAACCA
>ERZ1643249.3274-NODE-3274-length-14386-cov-12.704138_pt1 | contig 14386 bp, 6 predicted proteins | sample MGYA00579263_ERZ1643249 | MGnify/ENA primary metagenome ERZ1643249 (study PRJEB29033, sample SAMEA4952264) | chicken gut metagenome | biome: Broiler Chicken; feature: Gastrointestinal Tract; material: Caecum | place: Ireland | collected 2018 | study: Broiler...
CAGCCTTCTTTGCCTCATCGCGCTTTGTTTGGAGCCTTTGCAAACCTGAATCGTCCCGGACCATCCGCTCATGTACTTTGACGATGGTCTCCGCGATCCTCGTGATGATACTGTTGCGGCGCAGCATATCGACGGTTGCCTGAATGACATAATCTTCCAGTACCTGCTTTTTGACAGGCTTACAATGGCAGACGCAGCGCTTTCTGTTTCGCGAAAGACAGATATAGTAATAATGCGTATCTCCCGTATGCGATGTCCCGCTCGTTCCGCCCATCTTATGTTTGCAATCTCCGCAAATGAGTTTTCCGGAAAGTATGTAGTCAAAAATTTCCTTCTTGCGGCTCGGCGCCTGCTTGTTTTCTTCGTTGATGGCGTTCACTTGTGACCAGACCTCCTTGGTGATGATTGGCGGGAAAATATTGTAATACTCCTCGCCCTTATGGGTGACTACGCCCGTATAGCGTTTGTCGTGCAAAATAACGTAGACGTACTTCTGGTCTATATATTTTCCGTTTTTACGCCTGACATTGCGCTCCTTCAGGTCATTAGCAATGGAATTCGCCTTAAAGCCTTGGGAATACTTTCGGAAAATCTCCCGCACGGCATCGGCCTCCGCTTCGTCGATGACATACTTCTTATCCTTGATAACATACCCGAATGGCGGGATGCCGCCCGTGGCGTTGCCCTTGATCCAGCTCTCGCGAAGTCCGCGGTTGACCTTTTGCCGCAGATCCTCCGAATAGTACTCATTGAAGCCTTCGATGACCGCCTGAAAGAGTTTCCCCTCGGGCGTGTCGGGAATGTTCTCCATCGCCGATACCAAACCTACTCCGTTATCGGAAAGCTTTTTGCGGTTGATGACCGACTCGTACATATTGCGGGCAAACCGGTCGAGCTTATAAACGATTACCACGCTCCATTGTCGTCGTTTGCTGTCCGCGAGCATTTGCTGGAATGCTGCTCGGTTGTCGTTTGTTCCCGTTGTGGCGCGGTCGATATATTCGTCCACCACAAGTAGATCGTTCTTTTCCGCATACTCTTTGCAGACGTGAAGCTGGCCCTCAATGGATTGCTCCGTCTGCGCATCGCAAGAGTAACGGGCATAAATGACTGCTGTTTTCAAAATTGATACCTCCGAATTTTTTTGCTTCCATCATACACCTTTACGGCAGGGAACAACAGGCACGGCAGGTGTACTGTTTCCCGACAATTCCCGAATGATACCGATACAAAACCACAACAAAAGCGGTACACTTTCGGTGCTTCCGTACCTTTCGGCGCACCCGAAAAAAGGGAGAGCAAGGCGAAGTCTGTCAAAGGTCTGCCCCACGGGGACGCGCAGGAATTTTGTAGAAGTCAGCATCCTTCCACTTATATCAAAATTGCTGAGCGCCTTTGACAGACAAAGCCGCTCTCCCACCATACCAAAGCCGAAAGGTACAAAAATGTCCTGTGAAGGTAACAAAATGCGCGGTTTGTTTCGGTTTTATCAACATGAGTTGCGGTTTTGTTGGGGTTTATTAACGGCAGCTTTTGTTGTAAAACGCGAGGGAATGTGGTAGAATGAAAGCACAAACAAGCGGGAACGCTTCATATCACGGAAGAATGTATTCTGACTGTGGGAAAAGTGCCAGCGGAAGTAGTCGGGCGTAAGCTAATGTAACGAAGTAAATCGATGAAATATCCGGGTGACCGTGACTGTCAGGCAAGACGGACGAGAGATCGTCTGTCCTTTGTCTGCGGTCACGGTCTTTTTTTGTCTTTCGGAAATTTTTCAAAACAGGTCAAAAGCTGTCCTGTTTGCGTGGTTTAATGGAAACGAAAATTTTTTGAATTAGAGACGGATTTTGTCTATGTTTGTCTGTATGCTGTAAGAAATTTTGAAATCAGTGCCACGATTTGGCACCGATTCCGGATACGATAAAAGAAAAAGGTTTTCAAATACGTCAAAAAGTGTCATATTTGGGTGGTTTACTATCCGTGGAAGAAAAAAGTTTGTAAAAATTTACTGCTTACCCGTCACCTTTTCAAACTTTTTGTCCTTGTGATAGTAGAAGGAAATTTTTCAAACCTGAAGAGAACTTTCAGGTTTGACTGATATGCTATCCGCGAAAATAAATTTTCTCAAAGAAATTTTGTAAAGGTGCAAAAACCTTGCGAGTTTAAGGTTTAAGATAACCGCACAACGGGAGGGAAACGCTATGACACTCAGTGAAATAAGGCAGCAATTAAAGACGATACGCCTGTACTACACGAACAAGGCGCGCTTTTCTGCTGCCTTTGAAAGCCTCCCGCATACGGTGAAGGAACTTGTCGACAAGTATGCAGCCATTGTAAGCACCGCGCCGCTCGATCTGTACTACATTTACTACGAGCTGTACGTCAAGGGACTTACGCAGGAAGCCGCTGCAGCAGACCTCAATTACAGTACCGAGTACATTCGGCAGAAGAACAAACGGCTGTTGCTGTTCCTGCAACAAAACATCAACGTTCAAGGGGGTGAACCGATTGAAAGAGATAGAACTTAAAAACAATCCTTTGGGCATCAAGGTCTATGCCGTCGGAGAGCCTGACCTCGACCATATGACCGAGGAGGAATACAATTTATTCGCATCGTCGCTGGCGATGCGGATCAACGACTACATTACAAAACAGAAGAAGGAGGAAAATAATGACGTATAGCCAAGTTAAAGTATATTCGGACGGAAGTCACTATATAGGTATTCCGTACATACCCGATCCGCGCGCAAAGAACCGCCGGCCGCACTATGAGGAAGTCATCGAAGTCAAAGAGCCATCGGAAGAAACCGCCGTAGCCGAAGATGATGCCGCCGTTTCGGAGCAGGTGAAACAAAATCCCGATGACGTTCACGAAAAAAGCGCGCCGTCTGCCGTGAGACAGACGACGCGCAAAGAGTTGTTCGATGAGCTATATATGAGGACGTTTGATATGAAAAAGCGTGAACGGAAATCTTATATCGTAAAGCAAATGCTGCCCTATTTCAAGGACGGCTCTTCTTGCCGTGCCTTCGTGGAGAGAAACTTTGAAAGGAAGCACCGCAACATGATATGCCGTAGAACACGCCTTTGGAGAAAGATAAACAACCAGCGTTTCAACTATTTTGTGACTTTTACCTATGCTGACGACAAGATGACAGAAGAAGAATTTGCGAAAAAACTGTTGAATACCCTGTACCATTTTTCCAACCGTAAGGGTTGGCTTTATATCGGTGCATGGGAGCGCGGCGGAGAAACCAATCGTTTGCACTTTCACGGGCTGTTTTACATTCCGGAAGGCAACATGTCGGGAGAAATGGAAATTCTCCGTGACTTCGATACCCGCAAAAAGAGAATGCAGACGGTACAACAGAATACGTTTTTTGCCAAGAAGTTCGGGCGCAACGCGTTCCGTCCCATTAACCATGTCTCGGAAATGCCGCAGGCGGTACAGTATCTCGTAAAATATATCGAAAAATCCGGCGGCAAACTCATCTATTCGCGCGGACTGTATCAATACTTTGTAACGGACATCATGGACGAGGATATTGTCTGCACTTATGGGCTGGAAGATCGGAAGATACTTCTTTTCGACAGCTTCGGGTGCTGGATAGAGGGCGAATATATAGGGCAGGCCAGCCCCGAAGTTATAGCGCTGCTGCCGAAAGTGACATAGCGCGCCGCCCGGTAACGGTACAAAACAGCAACGGTAAAACCAGATGAAAGAAAGCTATGCGCGGCGGGAAAAGCGGCAGCCGATCCGCAAGCGGGTTAGCGGGGACGGCTCCGCGACCGCCGCGCTTTCGTTCGGTTTTGTTCTGTTTGTTCGTGTGTGCGTGCGCTTGGCTTCGGCGCCCGAGCGCGAAGCGCGAGGGTGACGGTGCGGCTGACGCCGCACCGTCAGCTTTGCCGCCGACTTGTATATAAGCCAAGCGCACGCCTTACAGCCATTTCAGTTTTCAGCCATGTTTTTCGCTCTGTTTTTTCATAACAAAACCGCCCCTTGCAGAGCGGCTTTGCTAACAACAAATCAAGTTGTTTCTTTTGTCCAGATAACAGGCGTTACGCCGGTAGTGTCATAGTGCCAGAAGTTACCTTCTTCTGTCGGCTGATTTTCGCTGTAATAGTATCGTGTTGCATCTGTGAGGTAGGCATTACGGGAGCCAATGTCCATATTTCCCCAATCACTCTCTGTACCGCCATAGAATACAACATCAAGCGAGCCACAACCATTAAACGCATAGTCACCTATAAAAGTTACGCTGTCAGGTATGATTATGCTTGTAATAAGACCGCAACCATGAAATGCCATGACTGGTATAACTGTTACACCGTTGCCAATAGTTACGCTTTCAATCGAGGAGCAACCATAGAACGCTGAACTGCCTATCTCGGTCACATCATCCGAAATGGTTACGCTTGTAATAAGATCGCAACAATAGAACGCCATAGCTGGTATGGCTGTTACACCATCGGGAATAACAAGCTCACCGGAAAGTTCTTCTCCGTTTATGTACAATGTTCTGCCAGACTCCATCAACTTGTCGAGTCCACTTATGCCGCACCAGCTTGCTATATCGCCCTGATAGTAAATGCTTTCAAGCGAGTCGCAACCAGAGAACGCCAAAAAACCTATAGAAGTCATGCTGTCAGGGATAGTTATGCTTTCAAGTGAGGTGCAACCAGAGAACGCTGAACTGTCTATCTCGGTCACATCATCCGAAATGGTTACGCTTGTAATAAGATCGCAACAATAGAACGCCATAGCTGGTATGGCTGTTACACCATCGGGAATAACAAGCTCACCGGAAAGTTCTTCTCCGTTTATGTACAATGTTCTGCCAGACTCCATCAACTTGTCGAGTCCACTTATGCCGCACCAGCTTGCTATATCGCCCTGATAGTAAATGCTTTCAAGCGAGTCGCAACCTTCGAATGGAGAACTGCCTATAAAAGTTACGCCGTCGGGGATTGTTACGCTTTCAAGCGAGGTGCAATCTTCGAACGCATAACTACCTATAGAAGTTACACTGTCGGGGAAAGTTATGCTTGTAAGCGAGGCGCAACCAGCGAACGCATAACTACCTATAGAAGTTACACCATCAGAAAGGGTTACGTTTGTAATAAGACCACAACCATAGAATGCCATAGAGGGTATGACTGTAACGTCATCGGGAATAACAAGCTCGCCAGAAAGTTCTTCTCCATTTATGTACAACGTTCTGCCAGTATCCATCAACTTGTCGAGTCCGCTTATGCTACACCATCCCGCTATGTCACCCTGATAGTAAATGCTTTCAAGCGAGGTGCAACCAAAGAACGCAGAACGACTTATAGAAGTCACGCTGTCGGGGATAGTTATGCTTGTAAGCGAGATGCACCCAGAGAACGCATACTCGCCTATAGAAGTTACGCTATCGGGAATGACAAGCTCGCCGGAAAGTACTTCTCCGTTTATATACAACGTTCTACCAGACTCCATCAACTCGTCGAGTCCGCTTATGCCGCACCAGCTTGCTATATCGCCCTGATAGTAAATGCTTTCAAGCGAGTCGCAACCAGAGAACGCCAAAAAACCTATAGAAGTCATGCTGTCAGGGATAGTTATGCTTTCAAGTGAGGTGCAATTTTGGAACGCCCACCTGCCTATAGAGTCTCCACTCGTTATTATAACGGTCTGAAGATTATCTTGTGGTATATAATTTATAGCAATTGCTGACATGGTTGCCGTAGTTATATTTGTGCAGCCCTCGAACGCATCTTCGCCTATAGAAGTTACGCTATCGGGTATGGTTATGTTTTCAAGCGAAGTGCAATTTTTGAACGCATCTTCGCTTATAGAATCACCGCTTGTTATTATAACCGTCTTAAGCCTGCGTTGCGGTATCTCATCTATAGCAATTGTTGGTATGATTGCAGTAGTTATATTTGTGCATTCATTGAACGCACCACTACCTATAGAAGTCACTCCGTTGCCAATAGTTATGCTTTCAAGCGAAGTGCAACCAGAGAATGCAGAATCACCTATAGAAGTCACGCTGTCAGGGATGGTTATGCTTGTAAATGAAGTACAATATTCGAACGCATGGTCACCTATAGAAGTTACGCTGCCAGGTATGGTTATGCTTGTAAGTGAAGTGCAACCATAGAATGCATAGTTGCCTATAGAAGTTACGCTATCGGGGATGGCTATGCTTTCAAGCGAGCTGCAATCCCAGAACGCATAATCACCTATAGAAGTTACGCTGCCAGGTATGGTTATGCTTGTAAGTGAGTTACAATATTCGAACGCATGCTCACCTATATAAGTTACGCTATCAGGCATAGTTATGCTTGTAAGCGAGATGCAACTAGAGAACGCATTACGACCTATAAAAGTTACGCTATCAGGTATAGTTATGCTTGTAAGCGAGATGCAATCACTAAATGCATAGCTGCCTATAGAAGTTACGCTGCCAGGTATGGTTACGATTTCAAGCAAGTTGCAAGCTTGGAATGCATTACTGGCTATACCGACAGTATCTTCGCGCAAGACAACATCTGTAACTGACATATCAACGTCTATCACCCATTTATCTACATATCTTACTCCATTTTCTGTCTGTATAAGATGGGTGCAACCAGAGAACATAGATTCATCTATAGAAGTTACACCGTCGGGGATGGTTACGCTTTCAAGCGAGCTGCAATCAGTGAATGCACTATCAGCTATACCAACAGTATCTTCGCGCAAGACAACATTTGTAACTGACGTATCACAGTCTATTACCCATTTATCCACATAGCTTACCCCGTTTTCTATCTGTATAAGTTTTGTGCAACCAGAGAACACAGAATCACCTATAGAAGTTACACTATCGGGGATGGTTACGCTTTCAAGCGAGCTGCAATTTTGGAACGCATAACTATCTATGGAGTCTCCGCCAGTTATTATAACGGTCTTAAGTGTTTGAGGCACATAATAATCATTATAATAATTCTGCGCACCAAATATGTAAGCAAAATGCGTATTAAAGTTTCCTCCGTCGCCGACAAAGGGAATGGTTATACTTTCAAGCGAAGTGCAACCAAAGAACGCAGAATAACCTACAGAAGTTACACTGTCAGGTATGGTTATGCTTGTAAGCGAAGTACACCCAGAGAACGCAGAATCACCTATAAAAGTTACGCCGTTGGGGATGATTATGCTTGTAAGTGAAGTGCAATCCATGAACGCAGAATCGTCTATAGAAGTAACGCTGTCGGGGATGATTATGCTTGTAAGTGATGTGCAATTTTGGAACGCATGTTCACCTATAGAAGTTACGCTGTCGGGAATAGTAATGCTCGCCAGCCCGCTGCAATTTTTGAAAGCATAACTTCCGATACTTGTAACGCTGTCTGGGATGGTTATGCTTGTAAGTGAGGTGCAATTTTTAAACGCAGAATAGCTTATAGACGTTACACCATCGGGGATGGTTATGCTTGTAAGTAAGGTACAATATTCAAACGCATAGGCACCTATAGAAGTTACGCTGCCAGGTATGGTTATGTTTGTAAGCGAGGCGCACCCTGAGAACGCATACTCGCCTATAGAAGTTATACTATCGGGTATGGTTATGCTTTCAAGCGAGGTGCAATTTTTGAACACAGAATAGTTTATAGAAGTAACACCATCAGAGATAATTATGCTTGTAAACGAGGCGCACCCTGAGAACGCAGAATCGCCTATAGAAGTTACGCTATCGGGTATGGTTATGTTTTCAAGCGAAGTGCAACCATAGAATGCATAGTTGCCTATAGAAGTCACGCTGTCGGGTATGGTTATGCTTTCAAGCGAGGTGCAATTTTGGAACGCATAACTACCGATAGAAGTCACACCGTCAGGGATAGTTATGCTTGTAAGCGAGGCGCACCCAGAGAACACAGAATCACCTATAAAAGTTACACTATCGGGTATGGTTATGCTTTCAAGCGAGGTGCAACCGGAGAACGCACCACTGTCTATAGAAGTTACAGAGCCGTCATTTGGAATTTCACTGGTTTTGCAACCGATAACCAATGTTTTTGTCGCTGTTTCAATAATGCAATTACCAGAGCTGTGATATACGGTGTTACCGCTTTCTACAACTATACTTTTAAGCAAGTCGCAACCCTCGAATGCCCATTTTCCTATAGAAGCCACGCTGTCGGGGATGGTTATGTTTTCAAGCGAGCTGCAGCCGGAGAACGCAGAATCGCCTATAGAAGTTACGCTATCGGGGATGGTTATGCTTTCAAGCGAAGTGCAATTTTTGAACGCATCTTCGCTTATAGAATCACCGCTTGTTATTATAACCGTCTTAAGCCTGCGTTGCGGTATCTCATCTATAGCAATTGTTGGTATGATTGCAGTAGTTATATTTGTGCATTCATTGAACGCACCACTACCTATAGAAGTTACTCCGTTGCCAATAGTTATGCTTTCAAGCGAAGTGCAGAAAGAGAACGCCGCTTCGCCTATAGAAGACACCGGCAATCCGTTATAGATGGAAGGTATTACTATATCATTCTCTCTAGCAGTACCTATACCCGAAACAATATAGTATGTTTCGGCGGCGGACAGGGTATATTCAAGCCCTTCGGTGCCAACGAGAATAGTACCGCACACTGTGCAGGCGCCATTCTCGACGGTGTGCTCTGTTTTATCGCTGACAGCGCCGGTATTACAACACGTAGCGGCATGCCAATGGTATGTATCATCAAAGCTCCATTCGTCGGAATATTTATGCGCGAGTTTATCTGTCGCCTGCGAAGTTCTGCTTATCTCTTCGTGACAGACCTCGCAGTAGACAACCTCGTCATAACTCCCCTCGGCAGTGCATGTCGCGGGCACTTCGTTTTCGCGCACGGGGTCTGCGGGGGTGTGCGCGAGTTTATCTATTGTCTTTGAAGTTCTGCTTACTTCTTCGTGACAAACTTCGCAATAGACAACTTCATCATAGCTGCCCTCAGCGGCGCAGGTTGCAGAGACTTCGTTTTCGCGCACGGGGTCTGCGGGGGTGTGCGCGAGTTTATCTATTGTCTTTGAAGTTCTGCTTACTTCTTCGTGACAAACTTCGCAATAGACAACTTCATCATAGCTGCCCTCAGCGGCGCAGGTTGCAGAGACTTCGTTTTCGCGCACGGGGTCTGCGGGGGTGTGCGCGAGTTTATCTATTGTATTTGATGTCCTGCTTATTTCGGTATCACAAACTTCACAATAAACAACCTCGTCATAGCTGCCTTCTGCAGTGCAGGTTGCGGGCACTTCGTTTTCGCGCATGGGGTCTGAAGGAGTGTGACCTGTTGCAATTATAGTATTGCTCTCCTCCTTACCACATTTTTCACACACGCGGGTATGTAAGCCGTCCTCGGTACAAGTAGCCGGCCTTGTCGTATGCCATTCGCTCCATTCGTGCCCTGTGGCTGAAATCACAAGTTGAGCAATGGTGATTTCGTTATCGCCTTCGGCGTCGGTGAAATATTTACCGCAATCTGCGCAATACCAATATTCGGCGTGTCCATCCTGCGTGCAGGTAGCAGTCTCAGCAGCAACATACGAAATATTGTGCGTGTGTCCGCCTTCACCTCCAAAATTACAGGCAGAAAGTCCGAAAGCAAGACAAACAGTCGCCATAAGCGCTAGCAGAACAACTAATAATTTTCTTTTCATAAAAATTCTCCCCTGTATTATTTGAATTACGTAAAGTGGTTTGATTTTTTATTCACGTTTACGCACTCTAAAACATTTCTTTATTTGCAAGCTTTGTTGACAATACCTAAAAATTATTCATTTTGTACCGTCTTAAACTTCTCGGGCGATTTCGTTTTTAAATCCGCTGATGTATTCCGCCGCAGAGGCGGTATCAGAAAGTACGGAACGAGCTATGGCTTCACCTGTTACGACTTCCGTCCAACCCGAAGGCTGTTCGAATATAACACTGTCGAAACTTACCCCGGCGAACGCCGCCCGTTCTATTTTTATTACACTTGCTGGTATTGTAAGCGTTTTTAGCGCGCTGCAATTGTTGAAGGCATACCCCTCAATCGTAAGCAGTCCGTCGCCGAGAGTGACTTCGGAAAGTTTTCTGCAATTGAAGAAGGCTCTGCTGCTTATTGTCTGAGTACCGTCGCCAATCCCAACGCTTGCAAGCTCTTCGCAGCCGTAAAAAGCCTCTTCGCCTATGACGGTAACCGAATCGGGAATGGTTATTTGCGTAAGCGCCGTACAGCCGCGGAAGGCACTTTCTCCGATTTCCGTCGCTCCACCCAAATCGATTTCCTTGAGCGCAGCGCACTCGTAAAAGGCCTTATTACCTATTGTTGGAGCCCCTTCTATTGTAACGCTCTCCAAAACACTGCAATTTTGGAAGGCATATGCGCCTATCGTAGTTACGCTGGCGGGTATCGTGAATTCCGTAATATTCTCCCCGCAACGGCTAAAAGCGTATTCGCCTATGGTTTGCAGCGAACTTCCGAATTGTATTTCGGCTAAGTTTGTGTTTGAAAACAGTTTGTTCGGAATTGTTTCCACTTTGTCGCCGATCACTACCGTTACGCCGTCGGTATTTTTGCCCGCGTTGTCAAACGGAGAGCTGAAATCTTCCGCATACTGCGCGTTTACGGCGTTATATTTTATGGAAGTGAGTTCGGAACAACAAAATGATAAGCCGCCTATTATCTGCACGCTTTCCGGTATCGTGATTTCTGTGATGGGGGTGTATGCAAAGGCGCTGAATTCTATATTCGTTACAGAGTTGCCCAGGGTTACCTTTTTAAGCGAGGTGCAGTCGTCAAACGCAAAACTCTTGATTTCCTGTACATAATCGCCGAGCGCTATCTCTTCGAGAGACGTACACTTCTGAAACGCGTTGTTGCCAATGCTCGTAAGAAGACTGCCATCATCAAAAGTAACGGTTTTCAGGTTGGCGCACCCCCAGAATGCCGATTCTCCTATCTTCTGCACGCTGGCAGGTATGTAAATGCTTTCAAGGCTCGGCTCTTCGTTGAATGCACGGCCGTTTATTTCAGTAACCTTTATGCCATTGTATTCGGAGGGAATCACAACGTCGGAGCCGTCCGAATGTCCCAATCCCGTAACAACGTAGTATGGCCCGGCATTCCACAGCTCAACTTCCGGTTCGTCGCAGACGGTGCAAAATCCGTCTCTGAACGTATGCGCCTGCCTGTCCTTATCGCCGCAGTTTTCACATATCCTTACATGAGTGTCGCCGTCATTTGCCCAGCCGCCCCAACTGTGTTCGAGCGCGTCGATTGTTTCGCTCTCCGTCGTATGACAGCGTGAGCATGTACGCGTGCGTTCACCTTCCGTTTCGCAGTCGGGTTCGGTCGTTACAGTCCAATCGCTCCAACTGTGCCCCGTTGCGGCAACAACAATAGAGGTAAGTTCCCTGGTACCCCCTTCGTCGGCAAAGTTTTTGCCGCATCCCGAACACGACCAGTACTCCAAGTTGCCGTCTTCCGTACACGTTGCCTCAACCGCAGGATGGTACGTCATTGTATGGGTATGTCCGCCGCCTTCTCCAAAAAGCGAACAGGCAGAAAAACCGACAGCGAAGCAGACAGACGCTGCAAACGCGATAAAAAGGATGAATAGTTTTTTCCTCATAATTGTTTTCCTCCGCTTTCCGTAAATTTCATATCGGACAGGCGTTTTTTAACCAGCAGTTTCGCTGTCCCATATTACGGGCGTAATTCCGTCCTCGTCATAGTGCCAGAAGTTACCCGCCTCCGTCGGCTGTGTTTCGCTGTAATAATAGCGCACGGCGCCTGTGAGTTGTGTATTGGTAAAAGCTATATCCATACTATTCCAATCGCTCTCCGTGCCGCCGTAATATATCGTTTCCAACGCGTTGCAAGAAAGAGTCGCTCTGCTGCCTATCGATAAAACGCTGTCCGGAATAACTATGCTTTTAAGCGCAATGCAGAACGAAAACGCAGAAGCTCCTATTGAAGTTATGCCGTCGCAGATAATGAGAGTTTCAAGTTGGTTATAGCCAAACAGCAAAGAATCGGCTATTTCGCCTTCGCCCGTCAGTATCAGCGATTTAAGGTAATCGGGTGCTATAAGGCACTCATAATCGTTCTCTTGCATATAGCTATTCATTGCAGAGGCGGATACAGTAGCCCTTTCTATGGAGCATCCGTAGAAGGCCCAGCTGCCTATGCTTTCAATGCCGCTGCCGATTGTTACGTCGCTCAGACTTGCACAGTCGCGGAAAGCGTTTGTGCCTATCGATGTTACGCTGTCCGGAATAATTATTTTTGTCAACGGGCATTCCCAGAACATTGTTTCACCTATTATGGTAACCCCGTCTTTTATTACAACGTTTTCAAGTCTTGCACACTTTGCAAACGCTTGCTTTTCTATGGTTTCAACGCCGCTGCCGATTATAACATCGGTTAAACTTGCACATTCGCGAAAAGCATAGCTGCCGATTGTTGTAACGCTGTCAGGTATCGCCACGCTCCGAATGGTCTGATTCCGGTAAAATGCCTGACTGCTTATCGCCGTAACAGGTTTGCCACTATATGCGTCCGGTATAATGATATTCGTATCTACGGCCGTACCGATGCCCGAAACTATGTAGTATGTTTCATCGGCAGAAAGCGTATATTCTAACCCCTTTGTACCGATGAATGCATCACACACGGTGCAAATACCGTCAACGAGCGTGTGTTCTGATTTATCCTTTGTCTCTTCATTATGTCCGCAAGTGGCAGCATGCCAATGATAGTTTTCGTCGTAAGACCATTTATCGGAATAGGTGTGGCCTGTTGCGGAAACCGTTTCAGTTTTTGTAGCGTCGCAAACCGTACAAGTATAAATTTTTACGCCTGGTTCTGTACAAGTCGGTTCAGTCGTTATTTCTCCGCTATTCCAAGTATGTTCGGCTTTATCTTTTACTTCTTCATCGTGTCCGCAGGTAGCTGCATGCCAATGGTCAGTTTCATCATAAGTCCATTCTTCAGAGTAAGTGTGACCTGTTGCCGGAATTACAATTGTTGTAATTTCTTCACTGCCGTTTTCATCTGCAAAATACTTTCCGCAACCTTCACAAGACCAATATTCGACATTGCCATCTTCGGTGCAGGTTGCCGCCTCTGCGGGATGATGCGTCATATTATGCGTATGCGTTTCACATGCGGCAAATCCTATGGCACATGAAAATACCATTACGACAGCCATTACGATAACCAACAGTTTTCGTTTCATCATTCATCCTCCTGATGATATGTTTGCAAGAAAAGAAAAAGCGTGCCTTCAACCGAAGACACGCCCTGCAAATGTATCTCCGATTGTTGCTACACAAATTCCAAAACATACGGAAAATAGAGATACGAAATGCCTTATCGTACCGTATGTTTTGAATATGAATTTGTGTAGCGTTTACAGTATAACACAAGCAGGCGAATATTGCAAGAATCGCGCAAATATTTGATATAAAAAATAAGAGCGCTCCCAATTAAGGGAACGCCCGCATATGTATCCCTTAATTGTCTTGCGCTACAATTCCAACCAAATCGGAAAAAAGGGTACACCTATGCCGTTGTAACCCAATTTGGTATTAGTAGCGCATTTTCATTTTAGCATATTTTATTATAAAATTCAATATTTTGCACTAAAAAAGCCGCAATCTAAAATTGCAGCTTTAATTTATTATATAATGTTATAAGAGATGTCAGAATGCGCCGTAAAGCGAATAGTATCTTTGTCGGATGCTTGCTTTACGGTGGTTTATTGTTCCGCGGCCTATTCCGAGTTCTGCACAGACTTCGGCTTGTCTCATTCCGTTCATATAGCAGTTTAAGATTGCAAGTTCCAATGTGGTAAGTTGCAGGTTTTCTACAAGCTCATCATATTTGCTGTAATCCGTCTGTTCGTGTTCAAAGCAATTCACGGGATCCATAGGCAGAGCCTTATAATCCGTAAAGTCTATGGATTCGACGACTGTTCCTCGCCTATCCGGTCTGTTACGAAGAAGATTGATGAAGTGGTCTACTTCACGATAGCAGGCAAGTTTAATAGATATTTCTTTTCCTTTGCGGTCTTTGCCGTAGATTTCATTGGCGGTATGTCCGACAAACTGATAGAGAAAACAGATAGCGGTCTGCGCCACGTCATAGCCATCCGATACGATATAGTCTATCTCGCCCATGTGGTGCAGGTCTTTGATTAAACCAATGTACAGCCTGTCTGCGACTTTCATATCGAACTTTTTGACGGTACGAAGCGCTTGCAAAGCGATCATCTCGCCCATAAGTTTGACGTTCTCATTTGAAATAGGTTCATCGAACAATTCACCTTCGTTGCGATACTTACCGTTTGAGAACTTTGTTACCAACATTTCCATTTTAACACCTCTGA